>MDSZ01267178.1_pt1 | contig 10472 bp, 5 predicted proteins | sample 811201 | NCBI WGS metagenome assembly MDSZ01 (sample SAMN05326647, study PRJNA326480) | marine metagenome | isolation source: seawater | place: Indian Ocean: North | collected 2010
CACGTCCAGGTGGCCCCGCTTCGCGTCGTCACCATGTCGGCAGCGGATCGGCGAACGCGTCGCGCACGGTGAGCCACGCGAGGAGAAGCAGGACGCGAGCCTCGGCCTTCGCAGTCGGGCAAGATGCAGACGACTCCGCCGTGCACCCGGTTGTGGCTGTGGGATGGATGCGGCGCGAGGCGGGCGGGCGGCGCACCTCTCGGGCTGATTGGTACTGTAAGGCCAATCTGTATTGGCCTCTTTGAGACCCGGGATTCCTACAGTACCATTTTTTTGGGGGAGCCTACCATCGGGTTCGAAAAACCAAAAACTCAAAATGTTTGTAACCCGCATTACAGGCGTTGTGGGCGCCACAGCCGACGACCTCTCGGTCACGATCAGGTCACAGAGCGGAGACGGCCGTGCTCTCGCCGAGCTCTCCGCGAAGCATCCGTTTGAGGAGGAGATCGTCTTGCCGGTGGCTGCGCCAGCGCCTGTCGCGATTGTGATCGAGGTGCGCGGGGGCGGCGACGTCCCGATTGGGTTTCACGCGCTGCCGTGGTCCGATGTGTCGCAGCGCACTTGCAAGGGCTGGGCTCTGGACGAGCAGCTGCGGCTGCCTTCCGGAGAGAAGAGTGGCGCGCGGATCGTGGCGCGCCTCATGTACGTCGATGCGCAGAGCGCGGCGCGGCACCTGGAGGGGGTGCGCCAAGCGCTCGCGCAGACCAAGGGGCGCAACGCGGGCGTCGAGGAAGCGCTCGCTGCTCAGACAGCGGAGCAGGTCGGGCGGCTGCGCAAGGCGCGCTTCCAGCTGCAGCAGCGGCACGCGTCCGCCGCTCGAGCGCGGACCGAGCGCGAAGTGGCGTCGTTCCGCGAGCAGCTCGAGGAGCGTTTGCACGCGGCACGGCGCGGCCGGGAGCGCGCAATGGCGGACTTCAACCGGCGCCAGGAGCGCGCGGTATCCGAGCACATGCCGAGAGTTGCGGCCAGATTTGCGCGCGCCGCAGAGCAGCAACGCGCCGCGATCGCGCTTGAGGAGGCTCGCGCGCGCGAGCGCGAGGCCGGGAACCTGCGACACCACCTGGCCGCCGTCGAGGCCACGCTTCCCGCCGAGTGCGCGTCGGCGCTCGGCCGCGTCGACGAGCAGAGCGCCAGCACGCGCGAGAGACTTGCGCGCGCTTTCGTTGGCGGCTGCAACGGCGAGCGCTCCACGCTGCGCCGCGCACTCGAACGGATTGAGCGCGAAGTGCGTGCAGAGGGCGAGAAAGAGGTCGAGCAGCTACTCGCGCAAGCAAAGGAGGCCGCAGCAGCGCACGCCGAGGCGAGGGCGGAGCTCGAGCGCGACGCGGCGGGAGCGGCGGAGGCGACGCGGGAGGATGCGTCCGTGTTGGTGGACGAGTGGCTCGCCCGGTTGTCCTCGCACCAGCAACACGCACGCGCCCAGCTGGCGCGCTCTCTCGCGGAGCAGCACGCGGAGCGGCGCGAGTGGCGCGCGTCACGGCGTGTCGCCGACGGGGCGTCGCAGCAAGAGCAGCGCGCGCTCTTGCGCAACAGGGAGGATGCGGTCGCCACGCGCCGCGCGCATCTCGCGAAAGAGCACGTGATCGCGAAGGAGTGGCTCTCGCGACGGGCCGACGGCGCGATAGCCGCCGCTGCCGCGCGCGCGGCAGGCGCCGTGTGCAAGGACTCGACCGGCGCGCGCGCTGTCGGCGCCGTGGCGGTTGAGGCAGGATCAAGCTCGCACGCGCCGCGCTGGGCGAATGGGGAGGGCGACATGGAGCGAGTCCGCGCGCGGGCTGAGTTTGCCGCGATGCTGGCCGATCTGCGCGCCCGCCGCCACACCCAAGCGACGGCAACAGCGGCAACCGCGGCGAAGCTCGCACGAGGCGACGCGAAGGTGGACACGTCTGAACAAATCTCCGCGGCGCTGCACGATGTCCACACGCACTGCCGGTGAGAATCTGATCCTCGCTTCCCGATGCCGCGTACGAATCCTGCCTCCACTCCTTCTCTGACGCCCCACCGTCACTCGCCTTCGCTTCCCTCGAAGCTGTGGATCGCTGCTTTCATCCGCGCACATTCGTGTCGCCACATCCCCAGCCACCCACTCCCAACACCCTCCCCCCTGTGTCCACAGCTACCTGATGATGAAGGCTTCGGAGGTGAGCGCACAGGCTCAGGCAGCGCTCGCCGCCGAGATCTACCGCTTCGAACGAGAACACCTGGGTCGGCGTGAAGCGCAGCTCGCCGCGGGCCTGGTTGAGATCGAGGGCATCGAGCGCCACTCGCTGCTGCCCGTTGCAAGGGACGTGCCGAGGCAGGACTCCTTCATTGCGCAGCTTGCGCACGCCGAGTCGCAGGCGCGGCGGCCCCTCACTGCACTTCTCACCTCGGCCTGAGTACCGTTCCACCGCTCTCAACTCCCAGCCCTCCTCCCCTCAATGAGCAGGCGGAAACCGTTGTGCTGAGGAAACCGAAGGAGTGGCTCTTCGTGCTCACCTCTGCCGTCGCGTTTCGCGAGCGCGAGACGGAGGCGGCGGACTCTGCCGCCGAGGCCGCAGCGGCCGAGCACGCGCGCGAGCTCGTGGCGCAGTCGATGCTAGCTGCGGCGGAGCTCAACGGCGGAGCAGAGCGCCACGCATCCTCGCTCGCTGCCGCGTCTGACGCGCTGACCGTTGCCGCACAATTTGCCGAACGCGAGCGAGCGGCGATCCACCACAAGATGACGCGCTCATCAGATGAGGAGGGCACCTCCGCGATGGCGGCCATCCAGGATACAGTTGCCGAGGTGCAGGCGGCCTCGGATGAGGGACTCGTCGACGTCGCTGGACCTGATCCGTCACTGCATGCCCCACGGGTCCTCCCGGACTCTGAAGTGCACACTGAGTCACGGCTCGACGCCGCGCAGTCTCTCGGCCAGATGCTTCAGCCGAAGGTTGCAGCGAACTCCGCGCGTCTTCGCCGCATCGTGAGCGACGCCCCCCCGGCGGTGGCGCGTGCTCTCGATGCGCTGGACGCGCGACGACAGCCGCGACCCCTGCGTGGCCCGCCGCCGACTCACGGCTCTGAAGCAGAAGCGCTGCTGAAAGCAGAGGTCCGGCTCCGAGTCGAGCGCACTGCCGAGCCTGCGTTGCCCCACCACGCTCCACGCACTCTGACCTCCTCTCTCCTCTCTCTCTGTGCCAGCGATTCTCTCTCGTCGCGGCGGAGCGCGAGCCGTACGAGGCGGCGGTCCGCGAGGCGGCGGCCGGGCGCGCCCAGACTACGAGTGCGCTGCTCCAGGCAGCGGCGTCGCTGCGCGACTGCGGCGGCCCTGGGACAGGCATTGGCGCGAGCGCGGTTCGGCGGCAGATTTGTGCCGGCGCGGCGGCGGCGCAGAGGACGAGTGAGACGCGCGCGCAACTGCGCGCCCGCGACGAGACGCTTTTCCTACCCGACCTCGCAGCGGAACTCCGACGTGTGGGAACTCAGCACGAGGCGTCAATGCGCGCGCGCACACGCAAGTGCGCACCCGCTGAGACTCGCATGCGCGCCCTTCGGCCCCATTCGAGAGGCCCGCTCGAGCTCGCTCTCACTTGCGGACGTCCGCCGCTCGTGCAGGTACGCGTCGGGCGCCGATGTTGCGGCACTCCGCACCGGTGCGATGCAATCATCCCAAGCGACACACGCGGACGAGCTCGCGGACCGGCAAACGGCATCGACGCGACGAGCGGCACGGCGGAGTGAGCACTTTGCCGAGATTTCGGCTGGAAGCGGCGAAGACGACAAGCTCATCGGCACCCTTCGGCTATGCGCCGCGCGCGCCCAGAAGGAGGCTGCGAGTGCACCGCTGGCCATGTTACACGATCGGCTCGATCGGAGTGCGGAGGCCAAAGCGCGGCGCGCCCTTCTGCTCGAGAGTGGGCGCGCCGAACAGTGGGCGCGGGCACAGGCGATTCTCTCGAAGACGCATTTGGCGGATGCCGGGCGGCTTAAGGCGCTGCGCACGCGACAGCGCGCCGCGGTTCATACGATCCGCACCGCTGCAGTCGCTGCAAAGCGACCGCGTGTGGGAGAGGCGGAGGTGGACGCTCGTCTGGTGCGCTCGCTCGCGGTTCCGACCGCGATCGGACTGGAAGCGTCACCCTTGCAGCTGCAGGCCACGGGTCAGGAAGCGTCCGCCGCACGCCAGGACGCGCTGGGTGAGACGTCAACGGCAGATATGGAGGGCGACGAGACAGATCCGAGGGCATCCATGCCACTCACACCGCGGCCTGCGACATTAGCGCAGAGCGCTCTTCGGCAGCTGGAGGACTTTCGAAACGGCCTGCCGCGCGCTCATTTTATCAGTGCACTTCGGCGAACTCCGTCGCTGCTCATGCCGCCCGACGGTGAGCGGGCTCCTTCGAGCTCCCTATCTTCCTCGGAAGGTTCAGCAATCCTGCTAGCGCCACGTGCCTCCGCCGGCGCGGTGGGCTTGGCGACGAGACTAATGCGCGTCGTCGATCCCGGGGACGTTGTTCAAGCTGAGCCATCCTCTGGGGAGAAAGCAGCATCCATCGTCTCCTTCCTCAAGAAATCAGCAATGGCAACAAAAGAGCAGGCTGTGGAGCGCCATCGGAAGATGCATGACACGCAGCGCGATGCGCTCTGCGCGGAAGTGACCGCCCGCAAGCAGCGGGAGCGCTACCCCGCGCACGAGGTGGCCGACACCGAGATCGGCAGGAATCTCTCGGACACGCGCGCGAGACACGCGGCGGAGCAGCTCGCTGGCGAGGTTCGCTCGAGCTCAACATTGAGGGAGGCGAGAATGCGGCGCACCCACGCAGTGGCGGCGGCGGCGGCGGCGGAGCCACCGACGGTCACGGATGATGTGGCGGCTCGGTGGCTCCAGACGCTCGCGAGCCTGCGAGCTAATTAAATTCTAACTTAGCATGTGCCAGCCTCCATTTTGCGGAAAAACGTCGCGATGTCGCCGAGAATCCCACTTGGGCACACTCCGCGCCCACCTCCGGAGCGGGCGAAGCGAGCAGCATTGTCGCGCAGTTCATTCCACGCGGACTGGTTATGATATAGATGCAGTGTCGCCGCCGCGAAGGCCTCAGCTGACGCAGCAACGGAAGCGACGCGGATCTTCTCGAATGTGCCTGTGCGGTGGCTCCACACGCTCGCGACGCCGTCGGCACCCAGCGGCGCGGGCGCGGCGTGCTGCGCGGCGGCGACGGTAGCGACGGTGGGAAGGCCGTGGACATGCGCAAAAGTCTGTTTCGTGATGACGCCGGTCGCCCAGAGGACGGGCACGACGAAAACGCGCGCGCGCTGCAGCACGTCGCGCAGGTCCGCAACGTATCTGTCGGGGAGGCCGAGCAAGTTGCGGAGGGGAGGATGGGGTGGAGAGGGTGGGATGGAGAGGGGGAGCGGGCGTGCACGCGCGCGGCGGGGGGCGGGGCGGCGGACCCGAGCACGTCCACACACCCCGAGGCGCGAAGCAGCTGATGTAGCTCGGATCCGCGCGCCTCCTCGCCGTCCCACGACCCTGCGACTGTAAGCCGCAGGTTTGGCTCGACACGTCGCAGCAGTGGCATCACCGCTGTGACAAACCAACGAAGGCCATGCAGGTTCGTCGGGTTGTTGACGTTGCCGACAAAGAGCACTCCGCGTCGGCTCGCAAATGGCAACGCAGCCCGCAGGGGGAAGAGCACCGGCTCGTCGTGCACGTGTCGCAAGGTGGTGAATCGCGCAGCATCCATATGCTTCCCCGCCGCGCGGATCTCGCGAATATCGAAGTCGGAGATAGCCAGCACGTGATCGGCGTGGTAGTAATGACGCAGCTCCTCCTCCTTCAGCGCGTCTGCAGATTGCTCGCGTCCGGCACCGCGCACGGGACCGCCCTCGTGCTCATCGCGGAGCATAAACCGGCGGAAGTGAACGTCGTCGCTCATCACGACGATCTTCACGTGCGGTAGCTGCGTGCGCAGCTTTCTCAGATAGAGCGCGGGGACGCTGGCTTTCTTCCAGAACCACAGCAGCAGAACGACGACCGCCACGTCGTGATGACGTACCCAGTCGAGGAGGTCCTCACCCGTGACAATCGGCGCGAGAAGCGGCACGCCCAGCTCGCTCAGCCGTGTGCGCCCCCGCACCGGCCCTGGGTCATAGTCGTCGACGCCTGCGAAGCTCGGGCGATAGCCGCCCCGCACCATCTGTTCGAGGAGCGCGAGCAGCCGGCGATCGGAGCCCAGATGCAGGTGGGGCGGGTGATGATGCACGAAGAGCACTCCAGGTTTGAGCGCGACGAGGCCGGAGCGCTGCCCAGCGACCTTGTGCAGCGCCGCAGGGCCGTCCACCGGCGGCGCTTTTAGCACACAGCGCCCACCGCGCGCGGCATCCCACGTCCAGCCGCCGCAGCCTGCGAGGCCGACGCAAGACGAGCAGCACTCAGCGGCGCTCAGCGCCGGCCGCACCTCGACCGTGGGCGCGCGCAGCCCAGCATTAGATGCGGTTTCGCAGCCGCAAGCGGCTCGGCGCGAGAAGTGGCCCGATACCGCCCCTGGTGTCACGGCGGCAGTGCCGGCCCATTGCTTGAGCCAGCAAACTTTGTCCGATGCCGACCAGGTGAAATAATGGCAGTACGCCGTCTGAAGGCAAATTTGACAACAATCTTCCGCATGTTCGGCAGCCGCGACGTGGATCGACGGCGCGTCGAACCGCACGCCGTGCTGCAGAACGCACGGGCCGAAACCGTCGCCCACGCGTCCGACGCGCTCGAAGCCGTCACGCGACGGTGATCGCTTCCCCAGCGGCACTTCGTGCGCCAACCACAGGCGAAATGGCGCGAACGTAGTAGATGAATTCGCCACACGTTGGCCGGTAACATCTTGCTGATCGGCGAGCAGTACGGAGAGCGGCAGCGCAGCAAAACGAGCAGCGCTGTCGTCAACGCCGTACGAGACCCCAAGCAGCGGCTCGTCAGACGCCGGGCGGCCTAGCACGGTCAGCGACGATGCGAAACGGACGCGCTCCCCTCGCAGCCTCATTGGTCGCCGACCGATCGACAACACGCCGAAAGGTGGGCGGGCCTCGAAGGTGTACACGTAGTTGCGGTAGCTGAGCTTCGCGTCTTTCGTGTGGAAGATGCCCACAAAGTAGAAGGCAACGCCCGAAGCTGACGTGAGCAGCACAGGGTTCACGCCGCCGTGTAAGGCGAGTCCACCAAAGCGGCGCTCGAAAACCGCGTTGCTCGTTTGGTGCTCGAGCTCGCACCCGCCGTTGGCTCGCAGCGTGAGCACAACGTGGGGCTCAACCGAGAAGAGGACGCGGGGTTTCCCGTCATGCTCGAAGAGCAACCAATTCCTGTCAGTCTCGTCCGGCGCGCCGTTCCACGACAGCTGCACCGGGACGCCCGAGGGCACCAGCCGCTGCAGCGACATGGAACGCCAACTGCCGATACTCGCGCAGTCGAGGTGGAGCTGAGGCTTGATGCCGTTTGCGCTCACGTGGAGCGCGTTGCCGAGTTGCGCGAAGCGCGGGTCCTCCGCACCGAATCCCACCGAGCTGGGCAGGCCGCTCTGCGCACAGCGTCTCGCCTGCTCCACCGCGCGTTTGAACGGTGCGCCGGCAGAGCGGTGCATCATGGCCGTGAGGTCGGCAAGGCACGCGGCGCCATGTAGTGTGGCCCGACGGACGTCGTGGTGCGTAATCCTCGTGAGGAGAACGTGGGAGTGCCACACGTCAGCGCAGGGCGGCTGAACCTCTGGCGAGCGCATGGCGCGCACCAGGACAAGGAGGCTGCCTCTCCAACACTGAGCGCTCGGGTTCGTGATTGCTCCGTCGCGCACGCGAACGCGAGCTGCCGCCCCCACGTCGATAGCGAAATCAAAGTCCTCCCACCTCTGCTCACCGACGCGACGGTTATGCCGCCGTGGTAACGGGGGCAGCATGTGCGTGCAGTCCTCTTCGGATGTCGCCGAACGGTGATGAACGAGGTGATCGAGGCAGGACGCGCTGCCTGCTGCACCCACCGTCACGGCCGCTGTTGCAGAGGAGCCATACGGTGCGACGGGCGAGAGACCGCGGGCGTCCATAGGAATTCTTACCGTTCCGAGCTGCGGCCGGAGCTGCAACAGGAATTCTGCAGCTGCGTGCAGCTGCGGCGCAGCTGCGGCGCAGCGCTGCTACCATGGCTCTATGCATCGGGCACCGGGAACCTACACGCGCCGGGAGCGGGCTACCCAAGTACCCTCCTAGACCTCCTACCCAGCAGTGTGGAGCCATGTGGCGGTTCTTGTCGTGCGCGGCCGCTCTGGTGATTCTCGTCGCGCGCTGGAGGGGGCGGTCTGTGGCTCGGCGGCCGGAGGGTCGCACGGCACGTCGGGTTGGTGTTCGAATCTGCTATGTGTTGGGCGAGGCCGCTTCCGGGCCCGCGATGGCGAATGTGTACCTCGAACACCTTCGTGCGTTGATGCGGCTTTTGCGGGGCAGCGACATCACCGTGCTGCTCCTAGCTCCCGCCTCGACGAAGATACGGGCGAGCATCGACACGCTCGCGGCGACCGTTGAGCGTGGCCAGGGTTCCGTGCGGGCGGCTCAGTTGGCGATCTCCTGGCACCGCTACGAAGGCTCGCGCTTGGCTGTCCTGTCGCACCGCGTGTACGACTGGCTGCAATCGCAGCCGGCCTTCGAGATAGTCGTATTCGGAGGGGCAGGCGGCGCCGCGTACTACTCGCTCGTCGCACGAGCTCAGGGTCTCGCGCTCTCTGGCGCCCGAGTAGCGCTCGTCGAGTCGCTGACGCGCCGCCTTGAGCTGGATCGGCGCGTGGGCAGTGGCGTCTCGCTGCTGGAGCTCGAAGAGGACTACATGCAGCGCAGCGCCTCCAGCCTCGCGGATGCGCTTTTCGTCTCTGCCGCCGCTCTTCGCAGCATGCAGGCGCGCGCCTGGCGGTTGCCGCTGCTCGTGGAACTTTGGGGCGTTCTGGACGGTTCACACGCAGCGTGGGGTGGCGCACCCCGCCGCAGACCAGGTGCGCCACCTGAGGCCGATAGTAGTCGCCGCGGAAGCACGGGGCGGTGCGATGCCGCCTGCTGCGGGCAGGCGTGCGCTTCGCCGCCGGTGCGGCTGCTGCTTCGCTGGTCACTTGATTACGTGCACCGCAACGCACACTCGTTCGGCACGCGCGTCCTCGCCGTCGCTCCCAGCTCGGATACGCCAGACACGACGACCCCGGCGGCCGAGGCCGCCATTCGGCCGGGTATCGTTTGGTCTCCGCTCGGCGTGCACGAACCGTGCGCACACGAGTCGTGCGCGCACCGGTCGCGTGACCGCAAGGTCGGTGGTGATGGCGGTGCCGTTGCGGCGGGTGTGCGTAGCACCCTGCACGCTCCGTTGGTGAGCGTCTGTGTGGTTCACCATGACCGCGGCGAGCTTTTGCAGCAGGCACTGCAATCGGTGCGCGGGCAAACGCTTGAGCCGGGGCTGGTTCAGGTAGTCCTCGTCGACGATGGCTCGACGTCAACTGAAGCGCTGGCCGCACTTGCTGCAATCGATGCGTGGGAGGAATTTTCTTCCGGTCGGTGGCTACTGCTGCGCCGGCCGTCGCGTTACCTCGGTGCCGCACGCAACGAGGCAGCGCGTTACGCGGTGGCTCCGTTTCTCGTCTTTCTCGACGACGACAACTTCCTGAAGCCCCACGCGCTTGCGACACTCGCGCGCTCCGCAGAGCTAAGCCATGCGCACATCCTTACGATGGTGAATGAGAAGTGGCCGCGTGCCGCAGCACCGCCCAACGCCGATGCAAGTTCGGAGCGTTGGCTGCCTCTCGGCGGTGCAGCGGTGGTGCGCGGGGAGAGGGGAGAGGGGGCGGAGAGGGAGGAGGGGAGGCGGGGGAGTGGAGCGTGCGCAAGTGTCTTCCCTCCTCGCAGGTGGGCGTGTTCCGCAATTGCTTCGGTGACGCGAACGCGTTGGTACGCCGCACGACCTTTGAGGCACTCGGCGGCTTCACCGAGGACTCCGGAGTGGGGCACGAGGATTGGGAGCTCTGGGTGCGCGCTGTGCTGCGTGGGTACCACATACTGGTGGTTCCTGAGCCGTTGTACTGGTACCGCGTGCTTGCCAGCGGCGGCATGCTCGCAGAATCGCTTGGTTCGGGCGCGGCTGCGCGAGCGCAGCTCCGCTCCAACCATGCGCGCAACATTCGCCCCTATTTACAACGGCTAGCCGGTTGGCCAGAGGCACAGGAGCTGCTTCTGCTCACTGAAGGCCTTTCGAGCAGATCGAGATAGATAGATAGATAAAGCCGAGAGGTATAAGAGATAGACTGGGACGGACGGTGGATACGGCATTTTACGTTCACGGCCGGATGCTTTTTATTTATCGTATTCTATCGGTCATAATAGAATAAAGCCGAATGCCAGACGGAGAGTGCTGCCCTGGCCCTGCCCCACCCCCAACAGTTCCGCCCGTCGTCAGGCTCCGCCGCCGCCGCCCCCCCCGCCGCCGCTGGCGCCGGCGCCGGCGC
>MDSZ01006540.1_pt1 | contig 10471 bp, 11 predicted proteins | sample 811201 | NCBI WGS metagenome assembly MDSZ01 (sample SAMN05326647, study PRJNA326480) | marine metagenome | isolation source: seawater | place: Indian Ocean: North | collected 2010
ACCTTTTCTCAAAGTTTTTATTCGATCTCGTCTGCCAGTTATAATTTTATGTGGGTAACACTGATGACTTACGTCCCAAACAAGTTTATCCTTCGGTGTATCAAATACATAATGTAAAGCTACTGTTAACTCAACAACACCTAAACCAGCTCCTAAATGTCCCCCTGTTTCGGATACAACATCAATTAGCTCATCTCTAAGCTCTTCTGAAATCTGTTTTAAATTTTCTTTTTTAAACTTTCTTAAATCAGATGGAAAATTAATTTGTTTTATTAGTTTAGTCATTAAAAGTTTCTTTCTAAAATAAACTCAATAGTTTTAGATAAATCATTGGCATTTTTTCCATGTTTTTTTAATTTAAGCAATATTTTTTTCTGTAATTTATTAGCGTAGTTATAAGCGTTTTTATATCCAATTAAATTGATTAAAGTAGATTTACCTTTTTTTTTGTCTTTTTTAATTGGTTTACCAACGTTATTTTTAGATCCTTTGATATCTAGGAAATCATCAGCTAATTGAAATAGTAATCCTATTTCCTCTCCTAATTTTCCTAAAAAAATTTTTTCTTTTTTGTCTTTATTGCCGACAACTGCAATTGATTGGAGACAGAAACTGAATAATTTGCCAGTTTTTTTTTTTGCATATTAATAATTTGATTTAAATTTTTCCTTTTATTTTCATACTTTAAATCAAGCTCTTGGCCGCCTGCTATACCAGTATGACCAGAACAATTAGCCAGTAACTTAACAATATCATTTTTTTGCTTTGGGTTGAGCAAAGAAGATTTATCTACTATTATCTCAAAAGCTAAAGTAAGCAGAGAGTTACCGGCTAGTACAGCTGTCGCCTCTCCGAATTTAATATGTGTTGATGGTTTTCCTCTCCTTGTGACATCATCATCCATACAAGGAAGATCATCATGAATTAGTGAATAAGAATGTATACATTCAACAGCAGCACATATATTAATTAATTTTTTATTTTTAATTTTAAACAATTTTCCAGTGTCAAAAATTATTGTGGATCGTATTTTTTTTCCACCAGATAAAACACCGTATTTCATTGGAGAAACCAGCAATGATTTTGTTTGTCGTTTTAAAAACTTATTAATAAATTTATCGACTTTCTTTGCGTTTCTATTAAGTTTTTTTTTAATCATCTATTTCTTGGGGTTTCTTTGTGAAGAAATTTCTTTAAATTTTTTCTTGAAAAGACTATCCACATATTTGTTTAATAGTATTAATCTTTGATAGTCTTTAATTGAAGAGTTTAAATCAATTTCCTGACTCTCAAGTTTGCTTAAAATCTGATTTATTTCTTCCCTAGCCTCTTTTAGTGATTTACTTTTAATTTCAGCTGGAATATTTTCAGTTTTCATTAGATTTATTATTACATTATGAAAAATATCTATTCAAATATATTCTACTTCAACCGAAGAATACTTAACAAAATTATTAATTGTTTGAGAAGTGAAAAAGTAGTTAGTTTACCAACAGAAACAGTGTATGGACTAGCAGGGAATGCGTACTCAAAAAAATCGATTAAAAGAATTTTCATGCTAAAAAAAAGGCCAAACTTTAATCCTTTAATTATACATTATTATAATAAATCTCAGGCTGAAAATGACGTAATCTTTAATAAAAATTTCATTAAACTTTACAAAAAATTTTGCCCAGGACCTCTAACTTTCATTTTAAAAAAAAAAAGAAACTCTAATATTCATTCTAAGGCTTGTGCTAATTTAAAAACTGTAGCTATAAGATTTCCTAGACATAGAATAATTAGAAATGTCCTTAAAAAAACAATTTTTCCTTTAGCTATGCCTAGTGCTAACCTTTCATCGAAATTAAGTCCTGTTAACGCCCTTGATGTTTATGAAGATTTTAAGAAAAATATTCCTATGATTATTAATGGAGGAGTTTCAAAAATAGGAATTGAGTCAACAGTTATAGATTTAACAGGCCAACCGAAAATTCTTAGACCAGGTGTTATTGATTCTAAAAAGATTGAAAAAGTTTTAAAAATTAAATTAAAAAAAAATTTAAACCCAATAATAAAATCTCCAGGTATGTTAAAAAAACATTATTCTCCCGGTATCCCAATATTTTTAAATCAAAAAAATTATGACAAAAAAAGTGCTTATGTTTATATAGGAAAAAAATACATAAAAAGAAAATCTTTTTTTAGTTTAAGTAAAAAATCTAATTTAAGAGAAGCTGCATCGAATTTATATAAAACATTGAGAAAGATAAAAAAAAAGGGTTTCAAATCAATTCAATTTGCAAAAATACCCCATTACGGTCCTGGTATTGCAATAAATGATCGAATAAAAAGAGCTGCAAAGTAAATTTAAAATGATAATTTAAGCATAATCATGCATAAAAAAATTGAACAAATTAAAAAACTCGAAAGTTCACCTAAAGTATTAAAAGGTCTGTATAAAAGAGATGAGTTAGAAAAATTTTTAAAACTCTATCATGATTTACCAATAACAGTTCATAATAAAAAACAGAATGTAGTAAAAAAAAGGTGGCTTAAAAATTTCAATCAAGAATTAGAAAATCTTTTTAATGATAGATTGAGGAACGAAATAGGCGATTTTAAAATGGATAATCTTAAAGATGATAAAGGTGAGGATATTCTTGGTCTTTTTCAAGAAAGTTATAACCCGATCGGATTACATGTTGACGCTGGATTTAATAGTGATGAAATTATATTTAAACAAACTTTAATTCCACTATCTTCGAAGGGAAGTACAGTAATTTTCAAAAATAAATTCTATGGAAACTCTACTAATTTTACTATTGACGAAAATGAATTAAAAATCAAAAAATTAGGCTATGGACAAAATATAAGATCTTCAGCTCATCTTAAAATGTATGAAAAAAAACCTTTTGATAAATTGCTTCATGAAAAATATCTCAAGCATGAAAATATAGACAATCTTGCAGGTTTAGAAATAGATTTAGTCTATGAGTGGGAAGAAGGATCTATGTTAATATTCGACCGGACTAGACTCCATTGTTCATCTTCAATAATTGATGGTAAGAAAATAGGTCTGACTACTTTCACAAAAAAATAATTTCCTTTTAATGTTAAAAAAAAGATTATTAAATATATCGAGAAGCTTGATGAAATTAATGCTTCCCTTAATTTTTAAACTTCTTTTAAAGTTAAAATTAAATAGAAGAGTAATAAATTTTTTAGACAACGAGAGTTATTTTAGCAATAAAATTCAGAATTTTTCAAATATCATTGAACAATTACTTGGGGAAAAAAAATTAATTGCTTTAGACGTTGGAGCTCAAGGGGGGTTTAACTCTGATAAATTTTTTCCCACAAGATATAACATTTATTTTGATCAAATATTAATTGAACCCTTAGAAAAAGGGATGCACCAAACCCAAAGTGGAGATTTTTTAATTCAAAAAGCACTTTGGAGTAAAGAAGTTAAAAAAAAATTATTTTTCTTAGGTAATAGGCCTGGCAGTTCTTCAATGTATAAGCCAGACAAAAAAAAATTTGATTTACATAATATAAAAATAAAAGATTATGAAAAATTCAATATTACTAAAACTATTGAAGTTGATTGTGATACATTAAATAATTCACTGAAAAAAATTCAAATAAAAAATTTAGATTATCTAAAAATAGATACTCAAGGAGCGGAGTTGGAAATTTTGAAAGGATTGGGAGAGTTTCGTCCATTATTAATAAAAGTCGAGACGCATATTTTTTCAATGTATCATGATGTGCCAAGCTGGCATAAATTATTAAACCATTTATATGAATTTAAGTATATATCTATAGATTGGAAGGGCATTGGAAGTCATAGTACAAGAATTCCTGCCGAACTTGATATGTTATTTATTCCTAATTTTGAAAGTGATGAAGGTAGAAACATAATAATGAAAAATAAAGAAAAATTTATCAGTCTTTTGCTTATATTTGGACAAATAAATATTTTAAAAGTTATTATGAAAAAATTAAACATTATAAATAATGAAGTAGATAAATTACAGGATCTATATTTTAACTAATGGCTATATACGACTGCTTTCAATACTTCGATGAAGATCACATTGTTGATTTAAGATTAAATATTTTGAATGATTACGTAGACTATTTTGTTATCTCCGAATCTACTAAAACACACCAAGGAAAAAATAAAAAAATAAATTTTAATTCAAATAATTTTCCAAAGTTTAAAAAGAAAATAAAATTTGTCGTTGCAGATTATAAAGAGGAAATTAATTTTACAAAACATGAAGGTGGTGAGTCGCCTATAGAGCAACATCAACGTAATGTACTTTTTGATGGAATTAAAGATGCATTGCCTGATGATTTAATAATCTTATCTGACTCAGATGAAATTCCGGATTTAAGTAAATTAAATGAAATTAAACCTAATAAAAAATATATAGCCTTTTCACAGAAAATGTTTATGTATAAATTAAATCTTCAAAACTTAGCAGAGAGTAATTGGATTGGATCTAAAGTAATAAAGAAGAAAAATATAATCTCAATGCAAGCCTTAAGAAATTTAAAATTTAAAGATTATCCATTTTGGAGAATAGATAAAAGGCATCATCAAATAATAAAAGGTGGTTGGCATTTCTCTTTTCTTCAAACACCGAAACAAATTATTAAAAAGATAAAGTCTTTTTCTCACGGCGAATTCGATAATAATAGTTTGAATGAAAATGAAGTTCAGGAGAAAATTTTAAAAAATCAAGATATTTTTAATAGAGGGTTTAAGTTAAAAAAAATCCAATTAGATAATTCATACCCTGAATTCATTTTAAAAAACAAAGAAAAATTTGAAGAATGGATTATTTAAAATTTGGTGCGCCGGATAGGAGTCGAACCCATAACCTCCGGAGCCGAAATCCGGCGCTCTATCCAGTTGAAGCTACCGGCGCATTATTTACTAATTAAAATATATTTATGAATAACACAATCAAATTCTTAGTAACAAAAAATTATGATGGATACAGATTAGATGTTTATTTATCTAAAAAAATTAAGGATTTAACTCGTTCTTATATAAAGAAACTAATTGAAAAAAAAGAGATAAAAATTAATAAAACTTCAATTGCAATGCCCTCTACCAAAGTCAGAACAAATGATGAAATTCTAGTTTATAGAATTAAATTAAACGATAGTAATTTAATTCCAAAAAAATTAGACTTAAATATAATTTACGAAGACAAAGATATTTTGGTAATAGATAAACCAAAAGGGATGGTAGTACATCCAGGTGCTGGAAATTTTGAAAATACTTTAGCTAATGCTTTAGTTTACAAATATAAAAAAAACTTATCTGATATTAATGGAGAATTAAGACCTGGAATCGTCCATAGGCTTGATAAAGAAACAAGCGGTCTACTAGTTATTGCTAAAAATAATTTTTCACACTCAAAATTAAGTCACCAATTTAGTCAACACACAATAAAGAGGAAATATAAATGCTTAACATGGGGAGTCGTAAGGCCATTAAAGGGAAGAATAGAAACCTTAATTACAAGGAACAAAAAAAATAGACAATTAATGTGTGTAAGTGATTCAAGTGGCAAAAAAGCAATTACAAATTATAATACCTTAAAGATATTCGATATCAAAGATGTACCAAAAATAAGTTTGATAGAATGTGAACTAGAAACTGGGAGAACTCACCAAATTAGAGTTCACTTAAAATATAAAGGATCATCGCTTCTAGGAGATTATAAATACGGAAAAAAAAATTTAAAATTTAAAAAAATTAATAAAGAATTTTTTGAAAAATTAAATAATTTAAATGGACAAGCGTTACATGCTCAAACATTGGAGTTTCTACATCCAACTAAAAAAAATTGGGTTAGCTTTAAGGTAGATTTACCAAATGACTTTAAAAAATTGTTAAATTTACTCAATAATCTTAATATTGAAAAATGAAAATTAATATATAAATTTTAATTATGAACAAAAACAAACAAATTAGCAATCTGCCTACTCCATCTGTGGGAGGACTTTCAATTTACCTTGCTCAAATAAAAAAATTTCCCATGCTTGATGCAGAAGAAGAATATATGCTTGCAAAAAATTGGAGAGAAAATGGTAATCTTCAGTCTGCTCACAAGTTGGTAACAAGTCACTTGAGATTAGTTGCTAAAATTGCAATGGGTTATAGAGGTTATGGCCTGCCTGTAAATGAACTTATCTCTGAAGGTAATTTAGGTTTAATGCAAGCAGTGAAAAAATTTGATCCAGACAAAGGTTTTAGATTAGCGACTTATGCTATGTGGTGGATTAAAGCAGCTATACAGGAGTATGTTTTAAGATCATGGAGTTTGGTTAAAATGGGAACAACAAGTGCACAAAAAAAACTTTTTTTTAATTTAAAAAAACTTAAAAGCCAAATTGCTCCTGGTCAAGAGGGAGATTTAAAAGAAGATCAAGTAACTGAAATATCAAAAAGATTAGATGTTGATTCACAAGAAGTAGTAAACATGAACAGAAGAATGATGGGTCAAGAAAAGTCACTGAATGATCCGATCAAAGCTGGAGAAACCGATGAATGGCAAGATTGGTTAGTCGACGATAGTCTGGATCAAGAACTGATTTTATCTCAACAACAAGAGTATAATGATAAAAAAGGTTTACTTAATAACGCTATGAAAATATTAAATGATCGAGAAAAAGAAATAATTGTTGCTAGAAGATTATCTGAAAATCCAACTACATTGGAAGATTTAAGTAAAAAATATAAAATAAGTAGGGAAAGAATTAGACAAATTGAAACTAAAGCTTTTGAAAAATTACAAAAATCAATGATTAACGCAAGTAAGTCAAAAAATTTACTTCCAGCAAATTAAAGTTTAAAAGGATCTTCAATAAGTATTGTATCGTCTCTCTCAGGACTGGTAGATATACTTGAAATTTTTGCACCAATAAAATCTTCTAAAGCATATATATACTTTTTTGCATTTTCAGGTAAATCTTTAATGTTTCTAATACCCTCTGTTTTAGTTTTCCATCCCGGAAAAGTTTTATAAATAGGCTTTATTTTAAATTGGTCTTCAGAAGTTGCTGGTAAATAATCTATTTTTTTTCCATCAATTTCGTATTTTATACACATTTTAATTTCTTCTAATTCATCTAAAACATCTAATTTTGTTAGAGCTATCCCATTAATTCCAGAAATTTTTATCGTTTGTCTCACTAAGACGCCATCAAACCAACCACATCTTCTTTTTCTAGCTGTAACAGTGCCGAATTCTTTTCCTCTTTTACCTAAAATTTCACCTATTTTATTTTTTAATTCTGTAGGAAATGGTCCACTCCCTACTCTTGTAGTATATGCTTTTGTAATACCTAGAACGTATCCTATATCGATTGGTCCAGTGCCTGAGCCAGTGGATGCTGTAGAAGGAACAGTATTAGAAGAGGTAACATATGGATAAGTTCCATGATCCACATCTAAAAGTATACCCTGCGCCCCTTCAAATAAAATTTTTTTTCTATCTTTCTTAAACTCATCTAATTTTAACCAAACTGGCTGAGCAAATTTTAAAATATGGGGTGCTATTTTTAAAAGACTTTTTTTAAGATCTGACTTTTTATAAATTTTTTTTTTAAGTCCTTTTCTTATAGCATTATGATGTAATAGAACATTTTCTAGTCTACTATCAAGATTACTTTCAGACCTCAAATCCATCACTCTTATTGATCGTCTTCCAACTTTATCCTCATAACAAGGACCTATACCTCTTCTAGTGGTTCCAATTTTTTCCTTGCCAGCTGTATCTTCTCTTATCTCGTCCATTTCTTTGTGAAAAGGCAGAATTAAAGAAGCAGACTCGGAAATCATAAAATTATCTGGTGAAACTTTTATTCCTTTTTTGCTTATTTCTTCAATCTCGCTCAAAAGTGCCCAAGGATCAATTACTACTCCATTCCCTAAAATAGAAATTTTTCCTTCTCTAACAATTCCAGATGGTAATAGTCTCAATTTAAAAATTTTTTTATCTATAACTAACGTGTGTCCAGCATTATGTCCTCCTTGAAACCTAACAACAACATCTGCAACACTTGACAGCCAATCAACTATTTTTCCTTTTCCCTCGTCTCCCCATTGAGAGCCAACTACAACAACATTTCTCATTATTTAAAATTCTTTTCTAAAATAATCGAATTTAAATGATTAATAGGACCACTGCCTTTTCCATAATTTAAATTAGACCCTATGGCTTCATTAACATATTTAATACCAAGCTCACAGGAATTAATAAGACTTTTTCCACATGAAAGATTGGTTGCAATTGCTGAAGATAAAGTGCATCCAGTGCCATGAGTGTTTTTTGTAATGTATTTTTTATTTTTAAATATCTTAATTTGACTTTTATTTATAAGTATATCGAATAATTTTTTCGAATTAAGATGACCGCCCTTAATTAAAATATTTTTTGCTCCAATATTTATTAAATTTTGTCCAGCTTCAATCATATCATTTATTGAATTAATCTTAGAATTTGTTAATAACTCCGCTTCTGGAATATTAGGAGTCAGCAAAAGAACTTTTTTTAAAAGTTTACTCTTAATTTCTTTTATTGCTGAGTTGTTTATTAATTTTGTTCCAGATTTTGCTACCATAACTGGGTCTAATACTATTTTTTTCGTTTTAATTTTTTTAATTGCTTTGAAGACGGCTTCAATCACTTTTTGTGAATGAAGCATTCCAATCTTAATCGCATCAGGCTTTATGTCCTTAGCTGTAAAATCAATTTGATTAAATATTTCTTGAGGACTTAATGGAACTATCGATTTCACACCTAAAGTATTTTGAGCTGTGACTGCAGTTATTGCGGTCATTGCATAAGACCCTAGGGATGTAACAGTTTTTATATCAGCTTGAATTCCTGCGCCACCAGAAGAATCTGATCCAGCAATAATTAAAACCTTAGATTTTGGAAACATAATTTAGTTTAGCGAGTTCTTAATTATTTTTAAACATTTATTAATTAAAGAAGAGTCAAAGGATTCACACATGATTCTAATTTTCGGCTCTGTGCCTGAAGCTCTAACTAAAAGCCTACCTTTACTTTTTAGTAAGCTTTTTGCTTTTCTAATTGCTTTTGTACATTTAAGTGAATTTATAATATTTTTATTTGTTACTTTAATATTAATTAGTTTTTGAGGAACTGACTTATAAACATTGAAAATTGTGCTAGCTTTATTTCCCTTTCTCAAAGAAAATAAACTCTCTAAAGCAACTAGCAACCCGTCTCCAGTGGTAGCGAATTTTCCTAATATAATATGACCTGATTGTTCTCCTCCTAAATTGAAATTCTTTTGTCTCATTTTTTCTTTAACATACCTATCTCCTACCTTTGATCTTAAAAATTTAATTTTTTCTTTATGAAAAAATTTTTCAAGTCCATAATTGGACATTAGTGTTCCTACAACGCCTCCAACTAAAATTTTTTTTTCCTTCCATCTTTTTGCTATCATTGCGATTATTTGATCACCGTCTATTATTTGAGAATTTTCATCACACATAATAACTCTATCTGCGTCACCATCGAGAGCAATACCAATATTAGCTTTATGTTTTTTAACAAATTTTTTTATTACTTCTGGATGGGTCGAACCACATTTGTTATTTATATTTAGTCCATTAGGGTTAACCCCGATTGGGAAAACTTTTGCACCAAGATCTCTTAAAATTTCAGGAGCAGACTTATAACCGGCTCCATTTGCACAATCAATCACGATTTTCATGTCTTTTAGACTAAAATCTTTAGGAAAATTTTTTTTGATTATATTCAAATATTTTTCATTTCCATCTTCTAATCTTTTAACTCTTCCTAATTTTTTAGGTGAGGAAAGATGACTAATAGTTTTTGAATCAATTAGATTCTCAATCTTTTTTTCAATTTTGTCAGAAAGTTTTAAACCATCTGGTCCAAATAATTTTAAGCCATTATCATAAAAAGGATTATGCGACGCTGTTATCATAATGCCCAAATTGGCTTGCATTTTTTTTGTTAACATAGCTAAACCATTAGTAGGTAAGGGTCCAAGTGTAAAAACGTGCATTCCAGCAGATGCAAGACCAGAAACTAAAGCTGGTTCTAATGTGTAACCTGAAAGTCTTGTATCTTTTGCGATTATAGCAATTTGTTTCTTTTTTTTTTGGTTTTTAAAGTATGTGCCTGCAGAAAGTCCAAATTTGAAAAATTTTTCTCCATTTATATTGCCAAAATTAACAGTGCCTCTTATACCGTCTGTGCCAAAATATTTTTTTTTCATTTTTTAAGTAATGTTTCGAATACTAACAGCCCTTGTTTAACTTCTTTCACATTGTGAACTCTAAATAATTTTACACCTTGTAAAAAAAGGAATAAAATCGATGATAATGTTCCTCCAATTCTTTCAAATGTATCAAAATTTTTCGATATATGGTTAATAAATCTTTTTCTTGAAGTTCCTA
>MDSZ01090599.1_pt1 | contig 10471 bp, 10 predicted proteins | sample 811201 | NCBI WGS metagenome assembly MDSZ01 (sample SAMN05326647, study PRJNA326480) | marine metagenome | isolation source: seawater | place: Indian Ocean: North | collected 2010
AAACCAGTTGTGTCTTTATAATTTTTTAAATAAACCAGTCTTTTAATACCTGATTGATGAATTAATTTAGCACATTCTTTACAAGGAGAGAGTGTTAGGTATAGGGTGGCATCTTCACAAGAATTTGTGCTTTTAGCAACTTTTAAAATAGCATTAGCTTCAGCATGTAGTACATACCAATTGGTATTACCTTCAGAGTCTTCACAATTATTATCAAAACCTGATGGAGTACCATTAAAGCCATCAGAAATTATCATATTATTTTTTACAATAATAGCTCCAACTTTTTTCCTTTTGCAATGGGATAATTCTCCCCATTCTTTAGCCATTTTTAAATAGGCAATATCATATTTTAGTTGTTTTTCAATAACCTAGAGTATTAGTACCGAAGGTGGGAATCGAACCCACACGCCCTAAGGCACACGAGTTTGAGTCGTGCGCGTCTACCAGTTCCGCCACTTCGGCAAGTGAGGTGCGAATTTACTCTATGTTTTTATACTGGCAAAATAATTTAATATTTATCGAAAATCGGTTACATTTGCAACCCGAATGTCACATAGAGTTAAAATATTAGCATGTTCTGCATCCCAATCTTTAGCTGCTCAAATAGCAAAAAGCTATGGCCAATCCTTAGCAGATGTTGAGCTACAAAAATTTAGTGATGGAGAATTTGGTATATCTATAAAAGAAACTGTTAGAGGGTGTGATGTTTTCATTATTCAAAGTACTACTCCTCCACAAGAGAATCTCATGGAGATGCTTTTGATGATAGATGCTGCTAAAAGAGCTTCAGCACATAAAATAGTGGCAGTATTACCATATTTTGGTTGGGCTAGACAAGACCGAAAAGATCAGCCAAGAGTTGCTATTGGAGCTAAACTTGTAGCCAATATGTTAGTAACTGCAGGAGTTGATAGAGTGATGACTATGGATTTACATGCTGATCAGATTCAAGGATTTTTTGAGGTTCCTGTTGATCATCTTTATGCCTCAACTCTTTTTGCTCCATATTTGAAATCTAAGAAATTAGAAAATTTAATTATTGCGGCTCCTGATGCTGGTGGATCAAAAAGAGCCAATGCGTATGCTAAATTTTTAAAAGTTGATTTAGCTCTTTGTTACAAGCAAAGGAAGAAAGCAAATGAAATTTCAAATATGACAATAATTGGTGATGTTAAAGGAAAAGATGTAGTTATTATAGATGACATGATTGACACCGCAGGTACTTTAACAAAATCTGCTCAACTTTTTATGGATTATGGAGCAAGTTCTGTTTCAGCTTGTTGTACTCATCCAATTCTTTCTGGACCTGCGCATGAAAGAATAGAAAATAGTATACTAAAAGAACTAATTGTTACAAATACAATAGAACTTAAAACAAAAAATTCAAAAATAAAAGTGCTTTCTGTTGCTGATCTCTTCTCTGAGGTAATGAAGCAACATATTAATTTCAATTCTATTAGCAAACATTTTTTGTTTGGCAACTAACTAAATAAATACAAAAACAAATAAATACAATTATGAAAACAGTATCATTGAGCGGTTCACCAAGAGTGAGCGTAGGGAAAAAAGGTGCTACAAGCCTTAGAAAAGAGGGAAGGATTCCTTCAGTTGTTTATGGCGGAAAAGACCAAGTTCATTTTTCAATTTCAGAAAATGACGCCAAAAAATTAGTATTTACACCAAATGTCTATTTAATTGAATTAGATATTGATGGTAAAAAATCTAATGTAATTTTACAGGAAACACAAATTCATCCAGTCACGGACAGAGTTATTCATTTGGATTTTTTAGAAATTTCAGACGATGCTCCATTTAAATTAAGCTTGCCTGTTAAGTTAGAAGGATTTGCTAGAGGGGTTAGAAATGGTGGTAAGCTTAATCAAAATTTTAGAAAACTTAGAGTGTTTGGACTTGCTAAAGACATGCCAGATGCGGTAAGTATAGACATCACTCCAATTAAAATTGGCGATAAAGTAAGAGTTACTGATCTAAGTGTTCCGGGACTAAACTTTTTAGACCCTAAAAATGCTGTTGTTGTAGGAGTTCAAACAGCAAGAGTTATAATTGAAGAGGAAGAAGAGGAAGAAGAAGAAGGTTCTGAAACAGCAGAAGGAGAAGGAGGGGATAGTAAAGAATCTTCAGATGATAAAGCTCCAGAAGAAACAAAAAAAGATGAATAAATTAACCACCCCATCTTGAAATTTTTGATTGTTGGGCTTGGTAATCCTGGTGTAAAATATGACAACACCAGACATAATATAGGATTTAAGGCATTAGACTATGTTGCAAAACAGACTGATGCCTTATTTGTTTCTTCTAAATATGGTGAAATAACATCTTTTAAATATAAAGGAAAATCTGTTTTTTTACTTAAACCTAATACTTACATGAATTTAAGTGGAGGGGCTGTAAATTACTGGTTAAAAAAAGAAAAAATATTGTCTAGTAATTTACTTATAGTAACTGATGATTTAAATCTTATATTGGGGAAATTAAGATTGAAAACCAACGGATCTGATGGTGGTCATAACGGGTTGAAAAGCATTCAAGAAGTATTAGGGACAACTAAATATCCACGGCTCAGAATAGGAATAGGGAATACTTTTTCTAAAGGAAAACAGGTAGATTATGTTTTGGGAAGTTGGACAGAAGAAGAAATAATTATTTTAGATGAAAAGTTAAAAACTATAAATGATATGATATTAAGTTATTGCTTTAATGGAATTAATAATACCATGAACTTATTTAACAATAAATAATATTAATTTTAGATAAAATATATAAAATGAAAAAAATAATAATTATAATGATTGTTTTGAGTTTTGGATTAAACTCAAGCATAAATAGCCAAAAGAAAGTTGCCTTAACAAGTTTTTGGGTTTCTAAACATATAGGATTTGAACAGATCGGAGGAAGTGCAAGTCTAGTTGCGGCAATAGCTTCTTTAAGTGAAGATCCAAATTTTAATTTACAACCAGTACTAGATAATTTCTATAAAACTTTTACAGAAGATTATTCTGAAAACTTTCCTTTTGAATTAATGTCTGAAGAAGATGTTATTAAAAGACCAGAATATATAGCTTATGAAGGACGATTTAATGAGGATAAGGATGCAGATCGAAGTAAGTTGTTCCAGCGTTATTTAACTCCAGAGGGATATAAACCATTGGTAGAATCTTTATTTAAAGGAGAAAAAAGTAATCAAATGCAAATGATAAAAATGTTCAATGATGCTGATGGTGTTATGTTTGTGTCAATGGGGTATGAATTTATTAAAAAGACGGTACCTTTTACAGCAGGTGTAAGAGCTTTTGTCCGAATTAAGTTGTGGAATAAAGAAGGTAAAAAAGTATTTGCAATCAATGAGTATGGTATCTCAAAGAAATCTGTTGGTATTGTTGGTGGAATCCCTTTAATGAAGCCAGAAAAACTACTCCCTTTGTGTGAAAGTGCTTCTGAAAAATTAGTTTCAGACTTATCTAAAAAAATAGGTAAGGTATCTAAGAAGGCCGCTAAAAAATTATAGATTTTTAAAACAAGCCGTGTAATTCGGCATCTACTTTTGAAATAATTTTTCCAAGATCCTCCTGGTTTTCGTTGAAGTTGTTATTATCTACATCTATTATCAGGAGTTTACCTTTGTCATAAGTAGAAATCCATGCTTCATATCTTTCGTTAAGTCTTTTTAAATAATCTAATCTTATACTTTCTTCATATTCTCTTCCTCTGGTTTGAATATTATTGACAAGTTTAGAAACAGAAGCTCTAAGGTAAATTAATAGATCTGGTGCTGAAACAAATGACTCTATTAAATTAAAAAGGCTAAAATAATTTTCAAAATCACGAGTGGTCATTAAACCCATGGAATGTAGATTAGGCGCAAAAATATAAGCGTCTTCGTAAATTGTACGGTCTTGAATAACTGTTTTAGAACTATTTCTAATTTCTTGAGTTTGTGTAAATCTGCTATTTAGGTAATAAATCTGAAGGTTGAAAGACCATCTTTGCATTTCATCATAAAAATCCATGAGATAAGGGTTGTCATCAACATCTTCAAAATGAGTATCCCAATTATAATGTTTGGCTAATAATCCAGTTAATGTAGTTTTTCCAGCCCCAATATTTCCCGCAATAGCTATATGCATTTCCTTTAAATTTTATATATCTAAAAGTAGAAAAATAGGCGTTAAAAAAAAGTAAATGTTAATAACTTTTGCCAATAATTATTTCAAGATATCAATATAGCTTGCACCAGATTTATCTTTAGATATTGCAATAATTTTATCCTGCCCATCAATTATTTTAGAGTATTTGTTACTCTTAATTAGTGTATCGATTTTGAAGTCTAAAATATTATAATTCATTATAAAATTTCCATCGTAAGCCAAAATATATTTTTCTTTTATAATGAGTCCATTTTTAGCACATAAATTAATTACATTTAGAAGAGAACCAAACTGATCAAAAACAAATATTTTTTCTCTTGTGGTTGCATACAGTAATCTGTTTTTTTCTTTAAGATTTAAGATGGGAATATCCATATTAGGAAGAATAACAGAAAGATTTCCACTTTTATAACCAATTTCAGAATAATAATTAATTTTAATAATTTCATTTACATCAAGATCATAGAGCCATATTCCGTTATCAAAATTACTATTCGAAATACAATTGGTTTGATACAGGCCTAATTCATTAAGAGAGATTTGACTTTTCTGTTGCGACAGTGTATTGTCTAAGGCTAAGATTACTCCTTGATCTTTATAAAATAATAACGGACGAAGTGGATTGCTTATGTCAATTTGTGTAATATCTCCTAATAATTTATTACTATAGTTATAGAGTATTTCTCCTTTGGAGTCATACTTGATTAAATTGTCTTTATCTATACTATATATGAATCCATATTGATCAATTTCTGAAAGCTGAGCACTTTTAAAAAATCTAAACGTACTCTCTTTAATGTTTTGTGAAAAAGTGTTACTTGAATTAATTAAAAGAATAAAAAAACTAAACAATATGGTCAATCTGTAGTATTTCATCTAAATATTTATGGTCATTATTTATTCTGGGAATTTTATTCTGCCCACCTAATTTATTTTGACTTTTTAGCCACTTATAAAAAGTATTTTTTCTTACTTCTCTAACGATTGGTTTTTTTAATGGAGAATTGTAAGCTCTTTTAGCTTTATAGTCAACATTTATTTTTTGAAGTTCAAGATCTAAAATATTATTAAATTCTTCTAAGTTATCTGGTTTTTGTAAGAATTCAATTATCCAATAGTGATAGCCAATAGATTTATCATTTTTTTCAAATTTAGGACTTAATGAAAATTCAGCAATTCTACAATCACATAATTTAGAAGTTTCTTCAATTGCTTTTTCTACATGTTGTATCATTACCTCTTCACCTGCAATATTGATAAATTGCTGAGTTCTGCCAGTAACTTTAATTTTAAACGGATTTAAAGAAGTAAAAACAATGGTGTCCTCTAATCGGTATCTCCATAACCCACCATTAGTCGTTACAACAATTTCGTAAGGTTGGTTCAAATCTACTTCATCTAAACTTAATGTTTGTGGCTGACTTTTAAACCAATTTTCCTTGGAAATAAATTCATAATAAATCCCATAATCCAACATTAGAAGCATGTCCTCATCATTATTGTTGTGTTGAAGACCAAAAAAACCTTCGGTTGCATTATAGTTTTGATAGTAGTTTATATTTTTTTGGCTAATGGCTTTAAAACTTTCTTTGTAGGGTTCAATATTTAATCCACCATGCAAATAAAGTTCTAAATTTGGCCATGCTTCATGAATACTACTTAGATTATTCTTTCTTAAAATTTCGTCTATAATTACCAACACCCAAGAGGGTGTGCCTGCAATAATATGGATATCATCTTTGAAAGAATGATCAACTATATAGTTAAGTTTTTCTTCCCAATTTTTTTCAATAAGACGTTTGACTTTTTTTGGGGATCTTCTCCATTCACACCACCATGGTAAATTTTCCATAATGATGGCGGATAAATCTCCAACCTTTTGATCTTTTGTTGGAATTATTTGATTAGAACTTCCGCCAATAATTAAATGCTTTCCGGTAAATAATTTGGTATTTGGATTATTATGATAATACAAGGCTAGTAAGTCTTTTCCTCCTTTGTAATGACACTTTCTTAAAGAATCTATTGTTACGGGAATATGTTTTACTGTTCCACTTGTTGTTCCTGAAGATTGAGCAAACCACTTAATTTTCCCAGGCCATAATATATTTACTTCTCCTGACTTTTGTTTATTAATGTATGGCTCAAAATCTTTATATTTTCTAAGTTGAACTTGACTTTTAAAATCTTCAAGTTTTGAAATTGAATAGAAACTTTGTTCTATTCCAAAGACTGTAGTCTTACCAATTTTTATTAATTCTAAAAGTGTTTGATTTTGAATTTCAACAGGATACTGAATGAATTTTTTAATTTCATCCATTCTTTTATTTAAATACCAAGAGAAGAAGGTATTAGCTGAATTTCCAATTGAATTTATCATTGGAAAATAAGATTATCCAAAAAATATAAGCCCAGCAATAATAATTAAAGCAATGGATACATATATATATCCTATAATACCTGTACTACCGTGAAAATTTTTATCTGATGACATAATTTTTTTTTACAAATATATAATCATATTAGAAAATTCTTATTTCAAAAGGAAATATAGTTTGAAATTTATCTTTACTTAATTTACTATTAACAGATTTATTAAAGTTTTTGTTTAAATTTTCTATGAATTCTATTAATTCACTCTGGCTTTGTGTTTGAAAGTTTAAACTAGATAGAATTTCAAGTAACTCATCATTTTCTCTTTCTGGGTAATGAATTAATTTTATGTTTTCTTTATCAATTCCTACCTTATTTGCAGTAAAATTAATAGCGGTTTCTAAGTTTCCTATTTCGTCTACTAATTCTAAATCTAATGCTTCCTTACCTGACCAAACTCTTCCCATAGCAATTTGATGAACATCACTTTTTTTAAGTCCATCTCTTCCCTTAGCAACTTTTGAGATAAAGGTTTCGTATATTTCATCTACTCCTTTTTGAAAAATTGATAGTTCTTTTTTATCAAGTGCATCAAACATAGTAAAGGCAGCATGATCATTAGTTTCAACTCTGTCAAAAGTGATACCAATTTTATTTTTCATCATTTTTCCAAGATTAGGAATCACTCCAAAAACACCTATTGATCCAGTAATAGTGTTAGATTCAGCAAAAATTCTATCTGCCCCACAAGAAATATAGTATCCTCCAGAAGCTGCAACATCACCCATTGAAACTATAACAGGTTTTATTTCCTTAGTTTTTTCAATAGACCTCCATATAACATCAGAAGCTAAAGCACTACCTCCAGGTGAGTTTACCCTTAAGACGACAGCTTTTATAGTTGAATCATCTTTGACTTTATTTATAGCTTTAACTATGGTTGATGAACCCATACTTTCTTCAGTACTTTCACCACTTATTATATCTCCCACTGCATAAACAATTGCAATATTTCCTTTTTTCTTAGCTATTCCAGAGCCAAACTGAATAGAGTTTTTAGTTGTGCTCTTAGAAAGATATTTTTTAAATGATATTTTATTGAGTGGATCTTTTTTCTCTATTCCGATACTTTTTCTAATTATGGAGTCTAATTGATCTTCGTAAATAAGATCGTCAACAAGTTTATATTTAAGGCACCCTAGAGCATTATAACTGTAAATAGAATCAGCAATTTCGTTTAATAATTCCAAAGAAATATCTCTTGAATCTTTTATGTTATGAGTCATGTTTTTCCAAACGTCGTCCAATAATTTTTTTATCTGAAGTTTATTTTCTGGGCTCATTTTTTCATACATAAAGGGCTCAACAGCTCCCTTAAATTTATTTCCCTTTCCTCTTATTACTTGAACATCTACATCCAATTTCTCTAGAGCTTTTTTGAAAAACATAAGCTCTGAGCCCAGTCCTCTAAAATCAATCATACCTTCAGGATATAAATAAACTTTATCCGCAACACTATTTAAATAAAATGCTCCTAAAGAAAAAGTTTCTTCATATGCTAAAATAAATTTACCATCATTACTAAAATCATCTAAAGAATTTCTTAGGTTATCAATAGTTGATAATCCCATATTTACATTAGAGATTTTTAAGACTATTCCCTTTATTTTCTCATCATTCTTAGCTTTTTTGAGTATGGATGTTACTTCATGAATTCCATAACTTTTAGAAATAGGATTATTTATATTATTGGTGGTCTCAATTCCACTTCTTTCTTTTATGTTAAAATTTAAGTTCATTTCTAGGTAAGAATTCTCAGAAACTTTAAATTCTTCTTTTTGCATAAAAGAGCCAGCTACAGAAAAAATAATGATATTAATTATTAGAATTACAAATGCAGATAAAACTACGTAAGCAAAAATTGATGCCCAAAACGATCTCCAAAATGGTCTCATGATTAAATGATTTTATAATTTTGACAAAAATATGAATAATAGTTCTATTAAAATTAACAAAAGTAAAGCGATATTACATTTATTTTTGAATTACAGTTTAATACATTAAATGAAAGAAGCAAAAGCGGTAATATCACTAGGTTCAAATCTTGGTAACAAAAAGAATAATTTGGATATTGCCATAAATTTAATTGGTAAATTTTCATCTATAATTACAAAGTCTCATATTTACTATTCTGAACCTTGGGGCTATCAATCAAACAATTCTTTTTTAAATATGGGAATGATGGTAAGAACCAAATTAGAACCTTTAGATTTTCTAAAAAAACTAAAAGACATTGAAATGAAAATGGGCAGGCCTCCAAAAAAAAAAGACACTTATGAAGACAGGCTTATCGATTTAGATATATTGATATTTGGTAACTTTAAAATCAACCAAAAAGAACTTGTTATTCCCCATTCTAAAATTAAAGAGAGAAAGTTTTCATTATTAATTCTTAAAGATATTTTTGGAAATAAATATATTCCAGAGTTAGATAATTCAGTAGACGAAATGTTGATGATTTGTAACGACCATTCTAATGTTGAAGTTGTTGAATAATGATTATAAATATATAGCTATTGAAGGAAATATTGGTGTTGGTAAAACTACGCTTGCAAAATTTTTGAGTAAAGAGTTTAATGGATCTATTCTTTTAGAAGAATTTACTGATAATAAATTCCTTAAAGAGTTCTATAAATCTGGAAATTATTCTTTTCAAATGGAAATGCAGTTTTTAATTGACAGAAGCTTACAAATGAATGATTTTTTTAAAAACAATCATCAATTTATATTTTCTGATTTCCACATTAGTAAAAGTCTAATTTTTTCTAAAATGAATTTAGATAATACCAGTTATAATATCATTAAAAATGCTCATTTAAATTTATTTCAGCACTTTCCAAAACCTGATGCTGTTATTTTTATAGATGGCAGTATTGAAAATATCATGGAAAATATTGATAAAAGAAATAGAAGTTTTGAGAAGAATTTTAAAAGAGAATACTTAGAAAAGCTCATCAAAAATTACAATAGTTGGATAGCTAATCAAAGTACACCTGTATTTAGAATTGACTCCAAAGCAATAAAATTAACAGATGTTGAGGAATTAAAAAATAGATTTATTTCTTTACTTAAAATCAAATATTAATCTTTTAATAGTTTAATGTTTAGCTACTTGTCAACAATTTACAGTTCCTATTTTTAGTTATCTGTGCTTTTTTTATATAAAATAAAGTCCTTATACTTGCAACAACATAAAATGAATTAAAAAAATTCTAATGAAAAGCAATAAATTTAATTTCAATAAAATTGCAATATTATCTTTGTTATTTGCAATTTTTTCAAGTTGTTCAACAATTAAAGAGTTGGAATATAACGTTACTCAAAACCCATTACATATGAAAGGTGGTGATGTAACATTACAGATAAATGGAAAATTTGTTGAGAAAGGACTTAGCCCTAAGGGGATAGCAGAAATTACTCCAATTTTCTTTTGTGCAGATGGCAATGAAATACCATTTGTTACTGAAATTTATCAAGGACCAAAGGCTGCTGGTAATGGAAAAGTGGTACCTGCAGAAGGACTGCCCTTTTCATATTCAAGCACTATTCCGTACCAAAAAAGTATGGATGAGGGAGAAGTTAAAGTGAGAATATTATTTAAAATGGGAACAAAAGATCCTGTAGAATCATATAGCCCAAAAATAGCAGATGGAACTATCACTACTCCTTTGCTAATAGATTTGGATGATCATGTTATAATGTCATCTGAATGTAATTTCAATAGAACCAATTCTCTTAGTAAATCTGCTACCATTAACTTTTCAAAGGGTAAACATAATATTACATCTAGAGAAATGAGAGATTCGGATGTGAAAGAACTTCTTAGTTTTATTTCATCCTCTATGGAAGAAGATTCTAGAATTGATGTT
>MDSZ01136438.1_pt1 | contig 10471 bp, 11 predicted proteins | sample 811201 | NCBI WGS metagenome assembly MDSZ01 (sample SAMN05326647, study PRJNA326480) | marine metagenome | isolation source: seawater | place: Indian Ocean: North | collected 2010
ATGGTTCTCATATAAGAGCATTGTTATTAACTTTTTTTAATAATAAACCATTTAATAAGTTAATTGAAAATGGTCATGTCTATTTAGCTCAACCCCCATTGTTTAAAATAAATAAAGGATCAAAAGGAATTTACATTAAAGATGAAAAAGAACTTGAAAATTATGTTTTAAATAATAACAAAGAATTAAAAAAAATTAAAAAAGGATCAAAGGAATTTATTAAAGAATTTGAAATTGAAAAATCTAAGATGAATATACAAAGATTTAAGGGATTAGGAGAAATGAATCCAGAGGAACTTTGGAGTACAACTTTAGATCCAGAGACAAGAAATTTACTTCAAGTTCAGTACTCTAAAGATGCAAAAAAAGATCAAAGCTTAATACATACCTTAATGGGTAACGACGTTGCTTTAAGAAAAGATTTTATAATTTCTAACGCAATAAATGTACAAAATTTAGATATTTAAGTTATGAAGTTTTTTGAAACTTCAAAATTTTATACTCTAAAAAAATCTACTTATATCTCACTAAGATGGATAGGCATAATAGGACAATTAATTTCAGTCTATTTTGTTTATTTTTATTTAAATTTTAAATTTGATTTTTTTCTCTGTAATCTAGCTATTTTTGTTGGCATTGTTAGTAATCTTTATCTTATTTTTATTTATAAAAAAACTCAGTTATCCGATAGATCAGCTTTAATTTTTCTTTTGATAGATATTTTTCAACTTGCAATACTAATCTATTTGACAGGTGGAGTTGCAAATCCATTCATAATATTTATTTTGATACCGAGTGTTTTTGCTTCATCAAATTTAGGATTAAGAACAAATTTATTATTGATGATTTTCACGATACTATTGATTATTTTTCTTACTTTTTATTCAGAAGATTTACCTATACCTTTGAGTGATCATTTTCATGTTAGTGAATATTATTATTTTGCTATACCGGTAGCTTTAATTATTGCTTTAATTTTTCTTAATTATTTTGCCATTATTTTTGGCACAGAATCAAGATTAAGAAAGGAAGCCCTAAATAAAATGGAAGAAATTATGGCTAAGGAACATGAAATGTTATCTTTAGGTGGCCAAGCTGCTGCTGCAGCGCACTCATTAGGCACACCTTTATCAACAATTAAAATAATCTCTCAAGAGCTTTTAAAACAATTTAAAAACCAAAAGGAAGTAATTCAAGATATTGAATTATTATCTAGTCAAGTTGAGAGATGTAATCAAATTTTAAAAAAATTATCTTTAAATCCCAGTGAAGAGGATGATTTTATAGATGAGAACTATACAATAAAAGATTACATTAAGGAAATAGTTACTTCTTTTAAAACTACCAGTAATAAAAATTTTATTCTTAATTTTGATCAAGATTTAAACTCAAAAAAATTAACAAAATCAATTGAAATAGTTTATGGGTTGAGAAATTTTATAGGAAATGCAAATAAGTATAGTTCAGAAAAAATTTTTATAACTTTAAAAAGTAATCAAAAAATCACAGAAGTTATCATCGAAGATGATGGAGAAGGCTATCCTAATGATATAATTTCAAAAATTGGAGAACCTTATTTAAAATCGATCAAAAAAAATTTAAAGGATAAAGCAGGATTGGGATTGGGAATTTTCATTGGAAAAACTTTACTAGAAAAAAATTTTGCAGAAATAAATTGCAATAACTCTTTAACTAGGAGTGGCGCTGAAGTAGTTATAAGATGGAAGAATGAGGATTTGTTGAAAATTTAGTGTAATTTATTTTTTTTATCAAACAAAGCACTCAATTGAGAAATCATTACATCTCCAAGCTCATTGACATCGGTTATCTTAATTGCACGATTATAATATCTTGATACATCATGGCCAATTCCTATTGCTAAAATTTCAATATCACTTTTATTTTCAATAAACTTAACAATTTTTTTTAAATGTTTTTCTAAAAAATCACCAGAATTTACCGACAAAGTTGAGTCATCTACTGGTGCACCATCAGAAATGACCATAAGCACTTTTCTTTCTTCTTTTCTTTTTCTTAATCTATTAAAAGCCCATAATATAGCTTCACCATCAATATTTTCTTTTAACAAACCTTCTTTGAGCATTAAGCCAAGATTATTTTTAGATTGTCGCCAATGGTTATCTGCACCTTTATATATTATGTGCCTTAAATCGTTTAGTCGCCCAGGTGTTTTTGGTTTACCTTTCTTATTCCAAATTTCTCTACTTTGTCCACCTTTCCAATTTTTTGTAGTAAAACCTAAAATTTCAACTTTAACAGAACATCTTTCTAGAGTTCTTGATAATATATCTGCACAAATTGCCGCTATAGTAATGGGTCTTCCTCTCATTGATCCAGAATTATCAATTAATAAAGTTACTACAGTATCTTTAAAATCTAAGTCTTTTTCTTTTTTAAATGAAAGAGAATTATATGGATCCATTATAATTCTTGGTAATTTTGAGCTATCAAGTAATCCCTCTTCTAAATCAAACTCCCAAGCACGATTTTGTTTCGCTAACAATTGTCTTTGAAGTTTATTGGCAAGCTTAGTAATTATATCTTGAAAACCTAATAACTGTTGATCCAAAGTTTTTCTTAACTTCGCAGCCTCTTCAAAATTTTCGAGATTTTCTGCTTTGGTTATTTCATCATACTGGCTAGTAAAAATCTTATATTCGAGGTTAACATCTTTTATATTCTTTTTTTGTATTATTTCTTCACTGTTATGTTTATCAGAATTTGTATCGACTAGTTGTTCATCTAATTTAAATTCACTAATATCATAATCAGTATCCAAGCTAGCTTCAGTTTCTTCATCTTTATTTTTGTCTTTATTATCCTCAGATTGTTGTTCTTGGTCATCATTTGATGGATTTGTTTGTCCATCTTCTTGGTTTTCTTTATTTATTTCCTCATTTTCCTCAGTCTGAAAAATATCCATTTCTTGAAATATTTCAGAAAATTTTGAGGAATAAACTTCTTGATTCTCCAAGTTATCTTTTAAAAATTCAAAGTGTTGATTTATTGAGTCATCAAAATCTTTCTCCCAGAAACTTAACATTTTAGTGGTTAAAGAGTTGAGTTCAACATTGTGAAATTTTTTCAACATATAAAGTTCAAATGCCTCAGGGACAGAAACATCATCTTTAGTTTTAAGTTGATCTTTTCTTTTCAAATTGATTATTTGGTTATAATTATCTATTAAATTTTTTTTTATACCTTTTAGCATTTTTCCACCTAAAGACTCATATCTAATTTTTTCTGCTATTGAGTATAATGATTTACAAGATGAGTTAGATGGTAAGTTTTTTTTATAAATAGCTTCATCTGAAAATTTTTTTTTTAAAGCAGCAGAGTCTGAATTTGCCCTTGCTTTTATGAAATCATTTTTTGTAGCAAGGTTATCTAACTCAAAAAAATCAAACTTTTCAGAACTTTTATTTTTTTTTTGATCTAGATTAGTTTTAAAATCGTTAGATATAACTCTTGCAGTTGAGCTTAAGGCCTGTCTTAGTTTTTCTTTGAAATTAGCTTCTTTGTTGCTATTACTCATTTAAATTTGAATATTAGCAAGAGACTCAGGCAACTCTTCACCGAAACATCTTTGATAATATTCAGCTATTGTATTTTTTTCAATTTCATCACATTTGTTTAGAAATGTTACTCTAAAAGCGTAACCAATATCTTTAAATATTTCAGCATTATTTGCCCAATGCAAAACTGTTCGAGGACTCATTACTGTTGATATATCTCCAGCTACAAAACCTTTTCTTGTTAAAGAAGCCACCTTAATCATATTTGCAACTTTTTCTTTACCTTTTACATTATTTAGATTTTTATTTTTTGACAAAATAATATCCATTTCTTTTTCAAGGCTTAGATAATTAAGAGTTGTCACAATATTCCACCTGTCCATTTGACCTTGATTTATCTGTTGTGTCCCATGATAAAGTCCCGTTGTATCCCCAAGACCTACTGTGTTAGAAGTAGCAAATAGTCTAAAATATTTATTTTGTTTAATAACTTTATTTTTATCAAGAAGAGTAAAGCTCCCCTCAGACTCCAGGACTCTTTGGATAACAAACATTACATCAGGTCTTCCAGCATCATATTCATCAAAAACTAGGGCAACTGGGTTTTGGATAGACCAAGGTAAAATTCCTTCGTTGAATTGAGTAACTTGTTTCCCATCTTTTAAAATAATCGCATCTTTGCCTATTAAGTCAATTCTGCTGATGTGACTATCAAGATTTACTCTAATACATGGCCAGTTTAATCTAGCTGCTATCTGTTCTATGTGAGTTGACTTTCCAGTGCCATGATAGCCTTGTACTAGAACTCTTTTGTTAAAGGAAAAACCAGAAATAATTGCTAAAGTTGTATCTCTATCAAATTTGTAATTTTTATCGATCTCTGGAACATATTCACTTTTTTTTGAAAAAGCGTCAACTTCCATTTCTGTGTCAATACCAAAGGTTTGCTTGATAGATATCTTTATATCAGGTTGTATATTTAAATCAGGTGTCAATTTTTTCTCTGTAAGTGTTTTTTAGTTGTGTATAAGCCAAAGTTATCAATTTAAGTTTTTCTTCGTATTTTTTATTTCCAGAATTCATATCAGGGTGAAATTTTTTAACAAGTATTTTGAATTTTTTTTGAATTTTTTGCCAGTCTAGACCCACTGAAACGCCCAATATACTGAAGGCTTTAATGTCTTTATGATCAAAATTAAATTGACGCATATAGTTATAATCATTTTTTGTTTTATTTTTTTCTAAATCTTCACTTAGAGCATTATTCCACAAAATTTTAAAAAAATTATCTGATGAACTGAAACTTTGAGTAGGTTTGTGCCATACCATATCTGATTTTAAAAAATTAATTACTTGAGAATCATCCATACCAGAAAAATAGTTCCAATTTTTGTTGAATTCTTTTACATGTTCCAAGCAAAGCATTCTAAATTTTTTACTATTATCTTTTTCAACAGGTGCTTTATATTCACCAATTTCTTTACAATTATTCCAGTCACAAATATTTTTCATGATATATAATAATATTTATGAATATAAATGAATTAATTGCAAATATAAAAAAAAAATTAAAAAAAGATATTCAAATAGAAAATATAATTATTGAAGATAAAAGTTTTTTGCATAAAAATCATGCTACCAACCAAAAAGATAAATTTCATTTAAAAATTTCATTAGAATCAGATGAGCTAAAAAAAATGAGTAGAATTGATAGTAATAAAAAAATTTATAATATTTTAAGTGAGGAAATGAAATTATATATTCATTCTTTACAAATTTTAATTAATTAATTCTTTTTTTAAAAACAATTTGAGATCATTTTTTGTGAATTCTTTATGAATCAATGGGTTTGCAATTTTTTTTAATAAAATCAGATTAATTTTATCTGAATTATTTTTTTTATCTATTGTCATAAAAGATATAATTTTATTTAAGTCTTTTAATTTAAAATATTTTTTTATATTTGAAGGAAGTTGTGACTTTTTCATATGATTTGTTATAGATACAAGCTCTTCTTTATTTGATATCTTTTTTTTATTACCAAAACTTATAGCTGAATTCATTCCTAAAAGCACAGCTTCTCCATGATTTAGTTTTTTGGAGTAGTTTAAGCTAGCCTCATAAGCGTGTGCAAATGAATGACCAAAATTTAAAACTTTTCTTAAATTTTTTTCTTTCTCATCTTTTTCAACAATTATCTTTTTAATTTGACAACTTTTAAAAATTGCTCTTTCTATGAATGGAGATTCAAGTTTTAGAATTTTTGAAACATTTTTATTTAAATAATTATAAAAGTTTTTATCAGCTATCAGGGAATGTTTTAAAATTTCTGCATAACCACAAACTATTTCTCTCCTTGGAAGTGTTTTTAAAAAATTAATATCACTTATAACTAAGCTTGGTTGATAGAAACTACCTATTAAATTTTTACCAAACTTTGAATTAATTCCAGTTTTTCCTCCAACAGACGAATCTACTTGAGATAATAAAGTTGTTGGGATATTGATAAATTGCATTCCTCTTTTAAAAATGCTTGCGGCAAAACCACCTAAATCTCCAGTGATCCCACCTCCAATAGAAATTAGACAATCAGATCTTGAAAAATTATTATCGAGAAGAATTTTTAAAATTATATCTAAATTTTTCTGACTTTTATTTTTTTCAGAAGCTTTAAAAAAATATTTATAAATTTTTTTATATTTTAAAGATTGATTAATTTTAAGCATCATTTTTTTTGGAACATTCTTGTCAATGATTAAAAGACATTTTTTAAAATTAATTGATTGAATTTTAACAAATTTAGATAAATCTGAGATTAAATTAGCTCCGATTATTATAGGATAATTCTGCGTTTTTGTTTTAATTTTCAATTTAATTGGTTTCATAAATTTTTGTAATTCTGTTTACAATTGCTGTTTTTGAAAATTTTTCACAATCAATTTTATATAAAGCTTTAGAGTAAATATTAGAACGTTTTTTAATTAATTCAATTAATTCAATAGTATTAACTCCAAACGCAAGTGGTCTTTTTTTACTGTTATTTATTCTTCTTACCAAAGTTTTGAAATTCCAATTTAACCAAAAAGAATAATGATTTTTTAAAACTTCTTTTCTTATATTATTGTTTAAAAAACCACCACCACCCAGAGAAATGATACATTCTTCTTTTTCTAGATTTTTCAATGTAATTTTCTCCTCAATTTCCCTAAAATATTTTTCACCTTTTGTATCGAAAATTTTAGATATTTTCATTCCCAACTCCTTTTCAATTTCTGTATCAATATCAACAAAATCTAATTCAAGTTTTTTGGAGGTTAATAAGCCTATTGAGGTCTTTCCCGAACCCATCATACCTAATAAAACAAGATTTTTTTTTAATTTCATAAGTTTCTATATTGAAAAAACACAAATTTGTCTTAATTTGAAATTAACTAACGTTATATGCAATTTATAAAAAAAACAAGTTCAAGCAAAAGTATTCTTGGATTGATAATAAAGTTATTTTTAGTTTTAGTCGTAATTATTTCAATAGTTTTTCTTTTAAATAAAATAGACTTTCCCTCCCCTAAAAAAGAAATAGAAAAAATCATTTCTAATGAAAATTTTAAAATTGTTAAATAAGTATTTTATTATCTTAATTATTTTAACGATAAATGTTAATTCTTATGCGGAGGATCAGCCTGTTGATATTTGGGATATTGATAAAAAAGAAATAGATGAAAATTCAATAAACACAAACTCAGTTATTAAAAAAGATAATGATGATATTGAAGTATCAGAGTCAAACATTTATCAAATGCAATCTCAAAAACAGTCAGATATAATTAAACTAGACCAAAATGTGGACTCAAAAATTGTAAAAATTATAGGACTATATGACCCTGAGGATTACGGTTTAGATATTCATATGTGGTCAAATTCTGATGGAGACCAATTAAAAGATATCTTTTCGAAACTAGAAAAAATGAATCTTTCAGATGATGCAAAAGAAATAATGAACATTTCTGTCCTGACAAATTCTTATTTTCCTCAGAAAAATATATCGGAGAAAGAATTTTTAATGTTTAAATCTAACTGGTTGATAAAAAATTCAGATTTGGATTTAATCCAAAATTATATTTTAAAAAATAAAATTATAAATACACAACCAAAATTAACAAGATTTTTGATTGATCAATATTTATCCGAAGCAAATATTGAAAAAGCTTGTGAGATATTTTTGGAAAATTTGGAACCTATCGACGATGATTATTTATCTAAATTTAATATTTATTGTTTGATTAATTCTGGAAAAAAAGAGGAAGCGCAAATTATTTTCGATTTAAAAAAAGAATCGGGATTCAAAGACCAATATTATGAAAAAAAAATTGCTTATCTTTTGGGATATTCATCAAAAATAGATACAACTATATCTGAAAAGTCAATTTTTGATTTTTATTTAGCACATAAAACTAATCCAGATTTTTCTTTTGAACCTAAAAAAACTACAGATAAAATAATTTGGAAATATCTTGCCGCATCAAATTTACTTAATTCATTTAAAGATATTGATATTTCAGATTTAGATAAAATTTCAAATTTAGAATTAGCAACACACAATAAGAATTATCCAGAGAAAGATTTACTAGAAATTTATAAAAGATTTCAATTTAATTTTGATCAATTATTGAATACAGACAATTCTTACAAATCTTTAAATAATATAGAAGCAAGAGCTTTGATTTATCAGAAAATTCTTTTAGTAACCGAGATGAACGAAAGATTAAGATTACTTAAAATTTTAAAGACTTTATTTAAAAAAGATAAAATTAGTAATGCTTTTGAAAATGAATTGAGAAATTTTTTAGATGAAATGGATCCTTTAAGCATCCCAGATAACCTTACAAGTTTTTATTATACAAATATTCAAATTAAAAAGGAGCCAAAAGAAAAGATAAAATTTAATAATGATATTCTACACCAATCTAAACTTGTTAATTATTTTAATGGCGATTATTCAAGATCTAAAATTGAAAAAGAAATAAATAATTTTCTCAAAAAAATAAAGAAAAATAAAAAATATTCTCTTTCAAAAAAGGATATAATTTTTTTAGACTCATTAAAATCTGATGGAGTGCAAATAGATAAAAAATTTGATAATTTATATGAAGTTAGTTTATCGGAAATACCAACAGACATACAGGTGATGATTAATAATAATGAAAAAGGAGCAGCCCTATTGAGAATTGTTCAAGTTATTGGAGAAGATGAATTAGAAAGAATAGATGAAGATACTATGTATTTTATAATAAGCACCTTAAACCAGTTGAATATCGGACTTATAAGAAATAAAATCCTTCTTAAAGTTCTTCCTTTAAAAGTTTAAAAATTATATTAAAATAATCCTTTGTATGGCAATTAAAGAAATTTTAACTGAACCTAATAAGTTATTAAGACAAATTTCTACTCCAGTGGAGTCTGTTGGTAAAGAAGAGCAAAAATTGATGGATGATATGTTGGAAACTATGTATTCCGCCAACGGAATAGGATTAGCTGCTATACAAATTGGAGTTCCTAAGAGAATCATTGTTATGGATGTTAGTAAAGATGAAAACAAAAAAGATCCAAAATTTTTTGTTAATCCAATTATCAAAAATAAAGATACATCAAAATCAACTTATGAAGAAGGCTGTTTATCAGTTCCAAATCAATTTGCAGAAATTGATCGTCCTAAAAAATGTGAAGTTGAATACTTAGATTACTATGGAAATAAAAAATTATTAAATGCCGAAGGTTTATTGGCGACTTGTATTCAACATGAGATGGATCACTTAGAAGGGATTTTATTTATTGATTACTTATCAAAACTTAAAAAATCCATGATTATCAAAAAACTATCTAAAAATAAATCCACAAGGATAGTTGTTTGATAAATGTCTAAAAAGATTGTTTTTATGGGTACACCTATTTTTGCTGTACCAATTTTGAAATCGTTATATCAAAATGGTTATCCTATTTCTGTAGTTTATACACAACCTCCACAGAAATCTCACAGAGGACAAAAAATTAATAAATCGCCAATTCAAGGGATTTCAGAAACATTAAATATAGATTTCAGAACTCCAAAATCTTTAAAAGATAATTTTGAAGAATATAACTTCTTAAAAGATCTTAATGCAGATCTCGCTATTGTAGTTGCATACGGACAAATAATACCTAAAAATTTTCTGAGTTTAACAAAAAAAGGTTTTATAAATATTCATGGTTCAATACTGCCTAACTGGCGTGGAGCTGCACCTATTCAAAGATCGATTATGAATTTAGATAAGGAAACTGGAATTAGTATTATGAAAATTGTAGAAAAATTAGATAGTGGACCTGTTTGTAATATTTATAAGGTCAAGATGAATATCAATCAAAATGCTGAAGAAATTTCAGAAAAATTATCATCTCTTGCAGCTGAAAAAATTTTAGATAATGTAGATGATATACTAGAGGATAAGGCAAAGTTTGTTGAACAAGATCATTCAAAAGCAACTTATGCAGAAAAAATAGATAAGAAAGAGTCCCAAATCGATTGGAACATTGATGCCTCTAAAATTATTGGAAAGATAAATGGTTTAATGTCTGTTCCTGGTGCTTTTTTTAGTTTTAATGGGGAAAGATACAAAATTTTAAAAGCTGCAATTTCTAGCGGTAAAGGCAAAGTTGGTGAGGTGATTTCTGATCAGTTAGAAATTGCTTGCAATAATAATCAATCTATAAAGATTCTTGAAATTCAAAGACAAGGAAAAAGACCACAAAAAATTAGCGAATTCATGTTGGGCTCCCAAATTAAAAAGGGTTCAAAATTATTAAATGTTTAGATATCAGATATTAATTGAATATGTGGGAACGAATTTTAGAGGATGGCAAATTCAAAAAAAAGGAAAAACTGTTCAGGGATTATTACAAGA
>MDSZ01002939.1_pt1 | contig 10470 bp, 9 predicted proteins | sample 811201 | NCBI WGS metagenome assembly MDSZ01 (sample SAMN05326647, study PRJNA326480) | marine metagenome | isolation source: seawater | place: Indian Ocean: North | collected 2010
CCCATCATAATGATCCACCTTTCCGAATCACTTAGTTCGGATTGGTTTTTCCACTGCTCGAGATCTTTTTGCATAGGTACATCTTCAGGTTCCCAGTGGTTTGCCTTCATTTTGCGGTATAGGTCGTAAGCCCACTGATATTTTAAAGGCAACAAATTAAATGTCATGGTTTCCCGTCCATTGATCACTTTTTTCTGGTTATATGCCTCTACCGCCTTATCTTCGTCTAAAACGAAGACTTTTCCGCCAATTTCGTATTTTTTATCCATTATGTTTTACATGATTTTTGGTACGCGAATCGGCTAATTTTCCGAAGGATTGCGCCCCTGTTTGTATGATTGTCTGTTAATTTGTTTCTTAAACTGATACTGCTTAAGAGATGACAAAAGAAAAGAAAAAAATGATGACATATTAAAAAAAGTTATTTCCATACCACTAAATATAGTGCCAAGCACCAAATAGTGACGCTGTATGTAGTATTGTGAATAAGTTTTTGGAAATTTCAAGCACAATTCGTTAAAAGTATGCAACACTTTGAAAAACGCAAGGAAACCCTATTTCTTCAACTTTTCCAACCATAAGTTATTTAAAGTTATTTGATTGTTTTTCGCTACTTATTGACAATCAGAAAAACCATGGAACTTGATACTCAATAAAAAATCAAAAGGGCATTTTTAGTTATCTTTTAAGGCAGATATATAGCATTATCCAACTGAATAAATGTCTTGTAAGCTGATTATCTAAAAGATTTTGTGATTGGTAAACTTACTTTTTTGTAAAATGAATGCTAAACAAGATCCTGGAACGACAAACCAAGGTTATTTTTTGGCTTTTTCACAACTTCCATGATTTCACCAAGCAAATAAATTGATCCTGTTATTAGAAGAATCTGACCCGAATGAATTGCATTAAAATGAGAATCAATCTTTTCAACTTCCCCTTTTAGAACCTTACCAGAAAAAATCGGACAAATTAATGAACGCAGTGCTTTTAAAGAGCAAGCCCTTGGTTGCTTGGGTTTAAATAATCGTATTTCAGATGCAAATTGCGTCAATACGGACAAAATCTCCTTTGCCCTCTCTTCTCCAAGAGATCCAAACCAAACCACCAATTTCATATTTTTGGGAAGTTGGGCCAATTGCTTAATCAAAACTGTTGCCCCTTCTTTATTATGACAGGCATCCAAGATAATCATTGGATTGTCTTGCAAAACCTGCCATCGGCCTTCCAATTTGACAGTCTGCAGTCCGGAATCAAGTTTTTCTTCTTTCACTGGAAAGTTTTCTTTGAGAATTTGAGTTACTTTTACGGCTAGTGCGGCATTTCTGTTTTGGTGTTCGCCTACCAAGTTTGTCTCAGGTAAGTCTTGTTGGCTCGATTGCTTTGCCAGCGTGTAAAAGGATGCTCCCCTCTCCAATGCAATTTTCCGTATAACTTCATTTGCGGCATCAGGCAACCAACCGGTAACCACCGGACAACCCTTTTTTACAATACCTGCTTTTTCGAACGCAATTTCTTCAATTGTATTTCCGAGGATATGGCAATGATCGAGGGAAATGGTTGTAATGATCGAAATTTCCGGAACTACAACATTGGTTGAATCCAACCGCCCTCCCAACCCGGTTTCGATAACGGCCAAATCGACTTTTACTTGCGAAAATTCACAAAAAGCAATGGCGGTGATGATTTCGAAAAAAGAAGGGTGCATGCCTTCAACCTCCTTTTCGATTTCCTCTGCGAGTGGCCTTATTACCCTTAAATGCCTAATGAGTTTTTCTTCCGATAAAATTTTTCCGTTTATCCGTACTCTCTCGCCTAAATGAACCAAATGGGGAGATGAGAATAGTCCTACCTTATAGCCATTTGCCCGATAAATTGAATCAAGCATTGCACATGTTGAACCCTTTCCATTTGTCCCCGCTACATGAATCACCGGAAAAGGGAGGGATTTGATTCCCAATTTTTCGAGAAGCATTTCCATTCTCTCGATCCCGTAACTTGATCCCTGGTTACGAAGTGAGTACAGGTAATCTATAATTTTTTTCACCGTAGAGGCTTAACCTCTTAAAAGCCCTTAATTCTCAATCTTAATAATGCGAACTCCTACTTGCTCTTGGCTCTTTGAGATTTCGATTTCGATGAACGGGTTGTTGTTGATCCAGTTTTTTTCGGAGAAGCTTTGGTTTTTGCATTACTTACCGAAGGCTTCTTTATTGCAGAAGGTTTTGTACCTTCTTTTGTTGTAGAAGGTTCCGAATTACGACTTGGAAGAGCATGCCCAAGGTGCTCAATCAATGAAATCAAACGATCCCTCAAATCGTGACGCTCCACAATCTGGTCAATCAATCCATGTTCAAGCAAAAATTCGGAGGTTTGAAAACCTTCAGGCAGATCGGCACGTGTAGTCTCCTTAATCACCCTGCGACCGGCAAAACCAATCAATGCCTTAGGTTCGGCCAAAATAACATCTCCGAGAGTGGCAAAGCTGGCCATAACTCCAGCCATGGTCGGGTTGGTCAAAACTGAAACATAAGGAATACTTGCGTCGGCCAACCTCGCGAGAGCCGCACTGGTTTTGGCCATTTGCATAAGGCTTAAAATACCCTCATACATGCGGGCCCCACCGGATGCTGAAACTATTACCACAGGAATCTGGAGTTCCAAACCTCGTTCAATGGCACGAGTGATTTTTTCTCCTACCACCGAACCCATACTACCTCCAAGGAATCGGAAATCCATAACTGCAATACTCACGTCGTATCCACCAATCTTTCCTATACCGCTTACCACAGCATCCTCAAGATTTGTTTTTTCTTTGTTCTGTTCCAATTTTTCCTTGTAGGATGCCAGTCCTTTAAAATTCAGAGGATCAGAGGATTTTAAAGTTTTGTCGAGTTCCTCAAAAGTATCTTTGTCAAAAAGAGAATCAATTCTATCGGGTGCAGGCAAAGGAAAGTGATAACCACTGCTGGGAACAACCATCAGATTTTTTTTCAATTCCTTTGCGAAGACCATGTCTCCCGTCTCTGGGCACTTCGTCCAAACTCCTTTAGGAACGCCATCTCTGGACTTTACGCTTACGGTCGAATATTTTGGTTTGTTGAAGAAGGCCATTATTTCTTTGAGTTATCCATGCCCAAGAGTGGCAATGCTGATTTTTTGAAAACCATCATCTTTGAGAACTTGCGTACAAGCGTTGAGAGTGGCTCCAGTGGTGAAAACGTCGTCGATTAGCATGATATTGTCTTCTTTACTTAAATGATCTTTACGCCTGAGGGCAAAAGCATTTTTCACATTTGCCTTTCGCTGGCTTCGATCGAGTTCGGTTTGACTCGGAGTATTTTTCTTCCGCTTCAAGGCGTTGATCACTTTAACATTGGACCCCACGGCCTTGCAAAAGGCATGAGCAATCCATTCACTTTGATTATATCCTCTTTTCCCGAGCTTCCGACGGTGAAGTGGCACGGGAACCAGAACCTTTCCTTCCAAATATTCAATGAATCCATGGGATCTTTCCATCCAACCTGGCATGTCACGAAGAATCATCCTAGCCCCGTGATATTTGATGTCATGAATTAAGCCTCTTGCTTTTTCCTCGAGCACAAACATGCATCTGCCCTCCTCAAAAAGTAAGTTCTCCTTTCTGCAGTTTGCACAGGTAATTCCATTGAAATCAATACCGGCCATTGGAATTCCACATAGTTTGCAACGCGTGCCTCGAACCCAATTCAAGGTATCGAGACATTCCTCACAAACGTAAGAATATCCATCCTTAAATACTTTTCCCTCACATATCGGACAAAAACTGGTAAATACAAAATCAATGACACGATTGAAATATGGAACCCACCATTTCTTCTTTTTGGTCATTTTCTTTTTCCGTAAAAAACCTTCTCCAGAGACAAACCATGAGGCGGAGCACTCACAACAACTTCCGTCCTCTTCCTGCTTTTCAGGATTTGCCTTAATTCGGGGTAGGATAATTTCCCCACTCCTACATCAAGCAATGCACCAACTATACTTCGAACCATCTTATAGAGAAAACCACTCCCCTCGATCGTAAAATCGATTTCTTTCCCTCGATCTGTCAGGTCAATCTTCCAAATTTCCTTTAGTGGATTCTCCTGTTCTCCCTTGCCTCGCAATGCGGCAAATGCAGAGAAATCATGTGCCCCAAGCAAACACCCAGATGCATCTATCATTTTATTCACGTCCGGATCCAAATTTTTGAGCGATAAAACGAATCTTTCATCCTGAGGCATTGCCCACCCCTTTATCATACGATAGCGGTATTTCTTTCCTTTTGCCGAAATATGAGCATGAAAGCGGTGTGCCACTTTTCGAACTTTTCGAGGACTGATTCCCTTGGGCAAATGGGAACGCATTGCCTTAATCATGCTTTCCTCTCCATGTTTCCAATCCTTATCAAAATGAAATACCTGATTTTTTGCATGCACCCCTGCATCTGTCCTGCCTGCCCCTACTGTTTTTACGGGATGATGAAAAATCTCCTCTAATGCCTGCTCAATAAAATCCTGTACTGCCAATTTACTAGGCTGTTTTTGCCACCCGGAAAATTCCGTTCCGTCGTAGGCACAATCACACCGCCATCTTTGTACAGAATCTGGCAAATCAACCTCCCTTTTGTTCCAGAAAATCACGCAGAATCAAACTAGCCGCTGTTGCATCAATCCGCCCCTCTGCAAACTTACCCCTATTCTTACCTTTTGGTTTCAAAGACAAAGATTCGACCGCAGCTACCGTGGTCAATCGCTCATCCACCTTGTGCACAGGTAGTTCAAAGGTCTCAGACAATTTGTTGATAAAAAGATCAACCTCATTCGCCCTCTTTCCTACCTTCCCATCCATCTGGATTGGGTATCCCACAACAAATTCATTTATTTTTCGTTCCCCTACTACCCTCACCAATTCTTTCCAGCAAATATCCAGATCCACTCCCGGGATTGATTCCAAAGGAAGTGAGATGCCTAGTTCGTCCGCCCACGCCAACCCTATCCGCTTGGTTCCATAATCGATCCCCAGGTAAACCGGCATTTCAGTGAGAAGCTAAGTCAGGGAAGAATTCTTCTCTCCCACTGCCTGTGCAAGTGCCTTTACTTCTTGGGCTCTGTCTTTATGGCAAACCATAGTGGCATCCCCCGACTGCACCACGATCAAATTCTTGACTCCAAGAAGGGTTATGCAATGACCACTTTCTGAAAAAGTTAGATTGCCCGATGAATCCAAGGCTACTCCATCCCCCTTGAACACATTCTCATTTTGATCCTTTGGGTAATGTCTTTCAATGGCCGACCACTCCCCAACATCATCCCAATCGAAACTGGACTCTACCATTGTCACTTGCTTCGCTTTTTCCATTACGGCAAAATCAATCGAGATTTTTTCGAGCTCTGGATAGACTTGATTCATCGCTTGGTCTAAGTTTCCAGAAGCTGCCCAGAACTGCTTTAATTCCCGTAGTCCCTCTGAAAGCTTAGGTACTAAACGATCAATTTCCTCCAAAATTACACTTGGACGCCAGATGAACATACCCGCATTCCAGAAATAATTGCCAGAATTCAAATACTCCTCCGCTTTTTCCAAATTCGGTTTTTCCACAAACCGCCTGACTGCCGCCACTGAACGTCCGGCATATTCACCCACGCCATCTCCTTTCTCCAAGTACCCATATCCTGTGGATGGAAAAGTGGGTCTGATTCCCACAGTGACGAGTTGATCTTCTGCTTCCGCGGTCTCGAATGCGGTTTCCAAAGTTTTCTGAAACCCGGTCGCATCCAAAATTACGTGATCGGCCGGTAATAATGCAAAAGAGCTATCATCTCCTTCCTTTTCTACCAGTAGTGCAGCCAATCCTACCGCTGCTGCGGTATCCCGACCAACTGGTTCTCCAATAACACGATCCGGCCGAAGTTCGGGACAGGTCTCAAGGACGGATTCCCGCTGCTCAACATTGGTAATAACAAAAATTCGATCAACCGGCACCAATCCGTCCAATCTTCGAATGGTTTGCGTGAGCATAGGAGCATCTCCCACAATCGGAAGCAGATGCTTGGGGCGTTTCAGTCGGCTCTGTGGCCAGAATCTCTCTCCCCGTCCACCTGCCATGATTACAACAAATCTATTTTTCATCCTACAAATATCCCATGCTTTCAGGTGAGAGAATTGCGAGGCTAAAATTGATTTTAATTATTTGAAACTTAAATTTCAAAAATAGTCATTTGCCCTACTTCATACCGCTTGCCAATTCAGTATACTTTCGGTATTAAATAATCCCTTTCACCTATTAAGAGGCATGAAACGCAGCCATAATTGTAATCAACTACGCAAGGACAACGCCGGATCCTCCGCCACCCTCATTGGCTGGATTGATTCACTCCGCGATCACGGGGGCGTTTTTTTTCTCGATCTGCGCGACCGTGAGGGCAAGACCCAAGTGGTACTTGACCCTGAAAATCAGACACTTTCCGAACTCTTTCCCAAGCTTAAGCCCGAGAGTGTGATCGAGGTAAGCGGAGAAGTCCGTACTCGCGATACAGGGACCGAAAATGCCAACCTTGACACCGGTGACGTCGAACTATTTGCCAATGGCATCATCGTACACAACCAATCGAAAACCCCTCCCTTCCCCCTTGATGACTCTGCGGATAAGGTAGGGGAAGACCTCCGCCTCACCTACCGCTACCTTGACCTCAGAAGGCAATCCAATCTAAATGCCCTCAAACTCCGTCATCAAGCCTCTCTTGCCATTCGCAAATATTTCGACGATAAGAACTTTTTAGAGATAGAAACTCCCATGCTTTTCAAGAGCACCCCCGAAGGTGCCCGTGAATTCTTGGTTCCCAGCCGCCTCAACGAGGGAAAATTCTACGCCCTGCCACAGTCGCCACAGCAATACAAGCAAATGCTCATGGTGGCAGGCATTGAGCGCTACTACCAACTTGCCCGTTGCTTTCGCGACGAAGATCTGCGAGCCGACCGCCAGCCCGAATTTACCCAGATCGATCTTGAAATGTCCTTCATCGACCGAGAGGACATGTATGCCCTGATCGAAGGGCTCCTCAAAACTGTATGGAAAGAAACCATCGGGGAAGAAATTAACACCCCTTTTCTTCGCATGCCATTCAACGAAGCGATGAATCGTTTTGGTTCCGACAAACCAGACATGCGCTTCGGACTTGAAATTCAGGACTTCTCTGAAGACTTCCGATCTTCCGACTTCAAAGTATTTGCTGGAGCTGTTAATTCCGGTGGAGTGGTCAAGGCATTCAATGCCAGAGGCCTTGCCGATATTACGCAGGGCGAGCTTAAGCATTTGGAAGAAACGGCAAAATCCCTCGGAGCAAAGGGACTCGCTTTTATCAAATCCGAAGGAGGCGAATGGAAATCGCCCATCCTCAAATTTCTTTCCGATACGGAAAAAGACATTCTAAAGAACAAGCTGGAAGTGGGCAATGGTGACATCGTATTCTTCGCCGCCGGTGGTTGGGAAAGCTCCTGTAATATATTGGGTCGAATTCGGTTGGAAACTGCCACACTTTTGGAAAAACGCGGAAAACAAAAGCGCGATCCCACGGACTGGAAATTCCTCTGGGTTATTGATTTCCCTCTGATGCACTTCGACGAGGATGAAGGTCGCTATGTTGCCTCCCACCACCCCTTTACCGCACCAGTTGAGGAAGATTTATCGTTGATAGATTCCGAGCCCAGAAAAGTTCGTGGTCAACATTACGACATTGTACTTAACGGGGTCGAACTTGGCGGTGGAAGCATCCGAATCCATCAGCCCGATGTACAAAAGAAGATTTTCGAAGAAGTCCTTCAAATACCCTCCGATGTTGTCAAGAGCCGTTTTGGATATATGCTCGAATCCTTTGAATATGGTGCCCCACCCCACGGTGGCATCGCCCTTGGACTCGACCGCTTGGTTACAATCTTGGCAGGCAAGGAAAGCATCCGTGACGTCATTGCCTTCCCCAAGACTCAAAAAGGACAGGATCTCATGACCGACAGCCCTGGGAATGCTACCGAGCGCCAATTACGCGATCTAAAAGTTCAATCGATCGCCAAAGACGCCTGATCTCTTACTCAAGGGCAACTATTGTTGCTTTTCGCGGTTTATCTTTCGCTCGGTAACTCTTAGTTTGTATTATACGCAACCTATCTTTCACTTGAAGTAAGGGTTTTGTTATTTCACAGTTGGCGGTTTAGAAAACACCCTAAATGAAGTAGGAGATTTTAAAAATTCCATTTCCTTCAAATTTTTCTCCATTCAAGGCATCCTGTTCATCATTATAAAACAGAGAATGCAGCTTAAAATTATTATGTAATAAAATAGATTAAATAATTATGAAATAAAGTGTAATTAACTATTAAATTTATAGTTTTATATAACTTTGTTCAATTTCCAACCAATTGCTATCTTCTTAAAAATTAAATTTCAATGGATTCGAAAGTGATTGAATTGACATGATTAGAATTTGCTCAATTAAGAAAAAATTCTCGGGAAAAAACTATCAAATTAAGCCTATTTCAACTTTTGGCACACGATATGCAGATATTAATGCACTTAATATCTTTAATCTAGATAACTAACTGAAAATCAATAAGTAAAAAAATGAGAAAATCACTCGCATCAATCACGAGCACTGGGGCTGCACCTTGGAAGTTTCTACTTTTGGCCGCCACTTTGCTTTTTTCTTATGCCATACCGGCTCACGCAGACGATCACGAAGAGGCAGCACCTGTTGAAGAAGCTGAAGCAGGACCAGTCGATGATTATAATGGGCTACTCGAACATCAAGGAGATGGAGCACCTGCTTTCGACTTTTTCACCACATCAATGTTGTGGACAGTTATCGCAGCTGCACTCGTTTTTCTTATGCACCTAGGATTTGCAACCTTAGAATCTGGCTTGTGCCAACAGAAAAATGTAGTGAATGTTTTATTTAAAAATGTTTTCATAATTTCTATTGGTGTAGTCACATATGCCTTCTTCGGTTTCAATACTCATTACCCAGGCGAGTGGATTATTGCTGACTGGTTTGCATGGGGAGGCATGATCGGAGACTTGAACGCTGAAGGTGGAGATGTTTGGGGCGAATACGCCAATCTCGGTCTTGCGATGACAGGTTTTGGTGACTTCATTTTCCAAGCAATGTTTGCTGCTACAGGTGCCACAATCGTATCTGGTGCAGTTGCTGAGCGCGTAAAATTAAGTTCTTTTATGATTTTCGCAGTTCTATTTGTAGGTGTTGCTTACCCAATAGCCGGTTCTTGGCACTGGGGTGGTGGCGTTTTGGCAGGTATGGATTTTAAAGACTTTGCCGGGTCAACAGTTGTACACGCATTTGGAGGTTTCGGAGCCCTTGCCTGTGTTATGGTTCTTGGACCAAGAAAAGGCAAGTATACTGAAAGTGGCATTAAACCCATACCCGCACACAGTTTTCCATTGGCAGCAATAGGAGTTTTTCTGCTTATGTTTGGATGGTATGGATTTAACGGAGGTTCTGTTCTTTCCGCTGATCCAACCTACTTAGGACTTGTTTTCACAACCACAACTCTTGGAGCGACTGCTGGAGCGTTGGGAGCAATCGCGACATCCTGGTTCTTACTCAAGAAACCTGATTTATCAATGGCTCTCAACGGTCTTCTTGCCGGTCTCGTAGGTATTACTGCAAATGCTGATGTTATTACTGTTAATGGTGCATTAGCTATCGGTTTTATCGCAGGCATTATTGTGGTATTTTCGATCGTTCAACTCGACAAACTTAAAATTGACGACCCCGTAGGTGCAATTTCAGTACATGGTGTATGTGGTATCTGGGGAACGGTAGCAACCGCGATTTTCGCAGACGGATTTAGTTTCATGGTTCAATTACAAGGTGCACTTATAGTCAGCGTCTTTGCTTTCGCATTCGCCTACATCGTATTCTCGATTCTCAAAGTGGTCATGGGAGTTCGCGTGTCTGAAGAAGAAGAGGATCGTGGTCTTGACATTGCCGAGCATGGTCAGGAAGCCTACGGTTCCTAATCAATTACATCATAAAAAGAAAAAAGGAATTATATCATAATGAAACTTATTAAGGCCATTATTAAGCCATTCAAACTCGAGGAAGTGAAGGATGCTCTTTCAGAAATCGGAGTTGAAGGGATGACAGTATCCGAAGTCAAAGGCTTCGGCAGACAAAAGGGGCACACTGAAATCTACCGCGGAAGTGAATATACGGTTGATTTTCTTCCCAAAGTAAAAATTGAAATTGCAATCGCAGATGACCTTGTAACAAAGGTTGTCGATGCGATTGTAGGCGCGTCACAAACAGGAAAGATTGGTGACGGAAAAGTATTTATTCTACCGATTGAGGAAGCGGTAAGAATAAGAACGGGCGAAAAAGGAGAAGAAGCTCTTTAAAAGGATACATTCGAATAGAGTTATTCTTATCATGTTAAAAG
>MDSZ01098735.1_pt1 | contig 10470 bp, 7 predicted proteins | sample 811201 | NCBI WGS metagenome assembly MDSZ01 (sample SAMN05326647, study PRJNA326480) | marine metagenome | isolation source: seawater | place: Indian Ocean: North | collected 2010
AATATGAGAACCCAGAACATCGCCAGGCATTAGATCGGGGGTAAACTGAACCCGGTTAAAATCCAACTGGAGGATCTTTCCAATAGTACGAACAAGCGCCGTTTTGCCTAGTCCTGGTAAGCCTTCCAGCAGAATATGCCCGCGACTCAACAGGCCAATGACGACCAACCGGTGCAACGATTCGCGGCCCAGTAGGCATCGATCCATTTGTTCACATATACGGTGAGTGATTTCAGTAGCTGGCTCAAGTTCGGCTGGCTTGAGAAGTGCGGAAGATTCAGTCATGGCTTGATATGCAAACCCTAGCTTTTTAGAGTAGTTTCGGCACGAAAAAACGATTTATTCCGTTTTATCGCTTGGATTGGCACTTGGGCGTTGGAAGAACCGTTTTACTGCTCCACGATGGCGCGGAAGGATAGGGGCACTTAGTGCATTTCCCCCTCCGCTTTGAGCGGTATTCAAGGCACCTTTTCCGAGTACAGCTTCACCACCTGTAACTTCTGGAGCAGTGATGGTTACCCCTACAAGTTTGGCTTGGTCCAAGGGAGTGCTGAGTCCAAGTTTTTGCTCTTTAAATTCAGAGCCATCTTCTGAAGTATTATTGCCGTATAGGAGTGGAGCATGACCCGGCCCGCGGTTAATTCCACCATTACCTCCCAGCTCTCCACCAAGTTCCTCAAGCAACTCTTGGAAATTTCCCTGATGTTGCTTGAGTAGTTCTGCCAAGGGCCCTGGGTCCATACCGCCTTCGCCTGGCCCTTCTTTGAACTGATTAGCCATGTCGGGTGGGATTAAGCCTTTTTGCGCCAGTTGTTTGGCGAGGTTCTTTAATTGATCCTGATTGTTTTCCAATGCTTCAAGCAACTGTTTCAATTGTTGTGCATCTGGGCCTTCCCCTTTAGCCAGTTGTTTCATGGCTTCAGCCATAGCCTTTTGCAATTCGGGCGGAAGATTTTCTGGGTCGAGCGCTCCTTCTTTAGCCAACTGTTGCATAAGGTCGCCCATTTGTTTAAGGCCTTCCTCCATAGCTTTCTGATTCTTTAAGCCTTCAGGTAGCATTTCGAGAGCTTTACCAAGTAGCGAAGCTTCGTTGATTGCTTTTAGTTTGGATAGAGCATCCTCGGCTTCTTCCTGGGCAAGTTGCTCATTAGTGTGCAGGAGTTGATCGAGGGCCTCCCAAGTTTTGGAGGGATTGAAGCCGGATGCTTGTTCAGCTACCCGATCCAGCTCCTCTCGTTTAACCTCTGCTTCGTCATTCGGAAGGATGTACTCCGATTCCAATACATCAATTTGCTCGTGCAGCTGCTCAACTTGTTGGCTGATTTCAAGCGGTGGGTCTGAAATAAGGCTGGCGTATTTTACCGGGATTAAAAGGCAAGCAACGAGAAACACTGCGGCCAGTAGATTGCCCAACCAGATTCGGCTACTATTCCATTTTACTGCGGGCAGGGCTAGAGTGCCGGCTTTAGCTTCCCATGAGCGGGTGTCCACTTCAGCAGCAGCCATTATCAGTCCTCCAGCTTGATTTTGGCGGTCAAATGCAGCCCGTAGCTGTTTGGGTTCTGGCTGATGCTGCCTTTCACGGTACCATGCGCTTCCAGCGAGAATGATCCATGATCCTATTAACCAGTGCCACCAGTTTGTCGGTAGCTCACCCGTAAAGCGGAAGATGAGTACGATGACCCCAGATACCATCAACCACACTATACTCCATTTGAGGAGGGTGCGGTAAATCATTACTGCGTAAACTTTACGTACAAAGGATTGTAATGATGGATCAAGGGAACTCATGTTTAAGCCTTAGTTATAGAGTATCATGAATTACTCCATTACTGGTGAATCAACGCAATAACCTTTCTATCCTGAGAATTTATATGCCTTGGTAGGGTAGGTCAAGCCAGCTTCCATTGCCCGCGGCCTGGGCGATCGATAAGAGCGTTGGCTTCCTTATCGCCGGGAAACTCGTATTTTTTGGGGTCCCAATTCATTTCGCGTCTCAATTGATAGCCATGATTGGCTAAACTGCAAAGGATGCTGGTATGGGCTCCGAAAGAAACATCAGCTACTGGTCGTTTACGACTACGAATGCAATCAATCCAGTTGCGGCGATGGCTTGGGCCGATGTGCGGCAACCGCCAATCTTTTGAACTGAAAGGTGAACTTACTGCGCTTTTTGGGTTGGCAGTAATCCCACGGCGGTCGACATAAAGCGTGCCTTCATCACCATAAAAGATAACGTCGTTAAAGGGATCTTTGGTGCTTTGGTGAATGATTTCCAGTCCATCAGCATAGATCATTTTAAGGCCATTGATTCCGGTTTTGGGAGGAATGATTTTTACTGGACCAGTTTCATCTATATCCATGGCCCATTTGGCGATGTCATAATGATGCGCGCCCATGTCGCTTAGTTTTCCACCGGCATATTCCCGGTAACGCCGCCACTGTGGGAAATGGCCGTGGATATTGGTGGGGCAGAGGATTGAATTAAATTCACGCATAGGGGCAGGTCCTAACCACATATCCCAATCAATTCCCTCAGGTTTTTTCTCGGTGGGTAAATCGCAGGGGATTCCGGGGGCTCCTACGCCAATTTTAATTTTGGTCACCTTGCCAATCCGACCATTATGGATACATTCGACTGCTTTGCGAAAGTGCCCCCCAAATTCAGTGCGTTGCTGGCTCCCAACTTGATAAACAATTTCATTTTTCCGCGCGGCCTTAAGGGTTTCCAGTGCGGCACGAATGGTAACGGTAAGCGGTTTTTCGCAGTATACATCTTTTTTTGCTTCTGCGGCCATGATCGAGGGAATGGCATGCCAATGGTCGGGAGTGCCTATAACAACCGCATCCACACGCTTGTCCGATAAGGTGTTACGGAAGTCAACGGTCGCTTTGCAGTCATGATTGGCTCCGTATTTTTTTGCGACTCGATTGATAGCATCATCAAGCCGTACTTTGGCCACTTCAGCCACACTCACGATCCGGCAATCTTTTTGCCCCAAGAAAAAGTTTAAATGGCCGCTACTTTGTTTGCCAACCCCGATAAATCCAATATTGATCGTTTCACTTGGCTTGTTAGCCCAAGTGTGGCTTTTGATAATGTTTGGCAGAATAGCAGTTACTGATGCGGTTTTAAGGAAAGAACGACGTGAGACTTTCATATTGTTTGTATAGTACTTGATTTGCTATGGGAGAATAATCAGTATAAAATTGCGGGGTAACGCATTACTCACTTACGCAATATAGATGAGTGTCAGAGCGTAAAAATAATCGACCATTACTGACGGCCGGGCTTCCATTGAAGACGCTGCGATCACTAGTAAAAATATTTTGGGCTAGTTGTTTGAATTTCGGCTTGGCTTCCAAAACAAAAGTGCCTGCATTCCGGCTGACTGATATGATTTTCCCGTCGACAACCACGGGTGAGGCATAAAATTGAGGGGTCCGGTTTGAGCTTTGAAGGCGTTCCCGGTAAGCCTCTTTGCCGGTCTTTGCGTTGAGGCAAACAGCATAACCGCTGCGATCCATCCAGTAGAGATGCCCCTCATGGTAAACAGGGGAGGCAACATAAGGCGAATTGCGCGAAGTCCATAGTTGGGCTTCTCCCTTTATCTCACCTTTTCCACCCAGCTTGACAGCTACTCCTGATTGAGGCCGACCGCCAAAGGCGTAGATTGCTCCACCTCCAGTTATCGCGCTTGGTGAAACATTTCCCCCCCTGCCAGCTCCAACATCGGTGTAAGCGTACCAGGTGATTTCACCTTTCTTGGCGTCAAAGCTCCAAATTTCGCCTGGAACGGCCAATGCCAGTTCTGTTAGGCCTTTATTCTTAATCAACGCGGGAGTGCCGTAGGCATTCTGATAAATTGAATAAGCGTTAGGACCCCATTCCCATGCGGTTTTTCCGTCGGATTTGTTCAAAGCAAAAATCTTGTGCCCTTCTTGAAGTGCATTGATGTATACGAGATCACCGTCAATAATGGGGCTGCTTGAGGATCCCCATCTTTTACTGCTCGAATCTTTACCCAGATTTTTTCGCCACAATTCCTTTCCTTTAAGATCGAAGGCTACCATGCCAGACTTCCCCAAAAAAACGTAGACTGTTTTTCCGTCTGTTGCAGGGGTGCTGGTGGCATAACCGTGTTCGGGTACGCCCATGCCACTGTAATTATCTTCAGAATGGGTCGGCTTTATATCCTTTTGCCAAATCGACTTGCCGGTCTTGGCATCCACACAAATAAGGTGCCTCATTAAGTTTGCAGGGCTGCTCCCGCGGTTACCAGTGCCGTAACCTGTGTAACAGGTTAAGTAGATGCGTTCATTCCAAACGATTGGGCTTGAAGCTCCGTATCCTGGAAGTTTCAGTTTCCACTTTAGGTTTTTGGTTTCACTCCAATTGGTCGAGGCTTTTTCGCCGGGTGCAGATCCGTCTCCGTTGGGTCCGCGCCATTGTGGCCAGTTTGATGGTGTTTGGGCGGCACTGGAGCTGAATGCGATGATTAGGGAGGTCAGTAGGAAATGTTTCATAATTGCAATGGGTTGCTCTTCTTCAATTTTAAGGACGCAATAACTCTGCGGAAAGTTGCATCATACTTCCAGAATATAATAAAGAAAGGGCGACCTAGTGGTCGCCCTTGTGATTTTTATTTAAACGTAATGCTTAAGCTTCACTACGGTTAGGGCCATTGGGTCGAGGCTGCGGGCGTTCACTACCTGGTCCGCGTCCGCCTCTGGCATTGCGCCTTTCTTCAAATTTCTTGTATTGCTCCTTAGTCAGGATTCCTTTGATTTTAGCCTCGTAAGCTTTGCGGATTTTTTCTATCTCCGGAGTACGCTCTTCACGTGAGATATCACGATTGGTAAAGAGCTTTTGCATTTGGGCGCTTAATTCCTGGCGAGCTGCATTCAATTTCTTCTGTTGTTCTTCGTTAACACCCAGATCGGCAAACTGATTACTACGGCCCTCACCTTGTCCACGTCCACCTTGTGGTCCTTGAGCCTGCATTTCTGCTAATTTCTTTTTTTGCTCATCAGTAAGGATAGCTTCAGTTTGCTTCTGGTATTTTTCGCCGAGCTCCCGGAATTTTGCCATCATGGCTTCCCGATCGCCGCCACCATTTCGAAGTTCTTCGAAAATTTCTCGCATTTCTTCCTGCCTCGCTTGAGTGATGGCTTGCATTTTTTCCTGCTGTTTTTCGGTTAAGTCCAGTGCCTCGTAAGGGTTGCGTCTACCGAATCCGCCACCACGTCCTCCGCGGCCACCCTGACCACGTCCGCCTTGTGGTCTTTGTGCCTGCATTTCCGCCATTTTCTTCTTTTGCTCATCGGTAAGAATGGTATCGGTCTTCTTTTGATATTTTTCACGTAGTTCGGCCATCTTGGCGCCCATAGCCTGACGATCACCGCCTCCTCCTCTGAGTTCTTCAAAGAGCTTACGCATTTCTGCGCGTTGCTCTTCCTGAATAGCAGTAATTTTTTCCTGCTGCTTTTCTGTTAAGCCTATGCCTTCGTAAGGATTACGCCTGCCAAACCCTCCTCCACCGCCAGGGCGTTGGCCTTGCCCGGGGCCTTGGCCCAATCCAGGACGTTGCCCCTGACCGGGACGTTCTTGTTCTTGGCCGGTCAAAGCAAAAGTTAGGCCACCGGTGAGGATTGCTGTTGCCAGCATATATTGGTTTCTTTTCATTTTGTGGATATTCAAAAGGGTTGTGTGATTGTATACGCAGACTTAAGGGTAAGGATACATAAAAACGCCGATAATTCCTTGGTTTCTCCTCAGAAAGCAGACTAATCATAAAAAAGGGCGACTATCTAGTCGCCCTTAATGAATTATTTGATTTGTAGTGTCTTAAGATTCACTGCGGCCTGGTCGGCTTGGTTGTCCTTCGCGTCCACGAGGAGCCTCTGGACGGCCTTGGCCTCCCTGACCTGGGCGACGAAATCCTTCACGACTACCACCTTGTCCACCTTGACCTGGGCGACGGAATCCTTCACGACTACCACCTTGGTCTGGACGACGGAACCCTTCACGACCACCACCTTGGCCACGATCAAACTGTGGACGCATTTCTTCCTGGTCTATCTTGCCATCCTTATTTTTATCCAAGGCGGCAAGGGCTTTAGAAGCGTTTTTCATTTCTTCCTGGTCTATCTTGCCATCTTTATTCTTGTCAATTGCTTCCATCACGGGGTTGGGCGGGCGGAAACCTCCGCGTCCACCAAAGCCACCTTCACCGCCACCCGGGCGTCCTTGCCCGCCTGCTCCTGGGCGACCCTGTCCTAGTCCGCCTGGAGTGCTGCCGCCTTGCTGCCGACGGAAAAACTCCTGCATTTGTTCGCGGCTGGGTCGTTCATTCTCATCTAGTTGTCCGTTCCCGTTCTTGTCGAACTCCTTGAGCATTGCAGCCCGCATTGCTTCGCGGTCAAAACCACCGGGACGGCTACCGCCTGCACCGGGTCTGCCTTGTCCACGGCCACCTTCACCCGGGCGGCCACCGCCTGCACCGGGTCTGCCTTCACCTGGGCCACCTTGGCCAGGTCGACCACCGCCTGCACCTGGGCGTGCTGGAGTGTTACCTTGTTGCCGCTGGAAAAATTCCTGCATTTGTTCTCGGCTAGGACGCTCGTTCTCATCGAGTTTGCCATCCTTGTTTTTGTCAAATTCTTTCAGGAACAGTTCCCGAATGTTCGTTTGGCCACCGGGGCGGTCCTGCCCTTGAGAATCAATGATCGTCGAAAATAGACCGACCAGTAAGGCAGGTAGTAGATAATTTGTTTTCATGTGTTGCGTTAGTTTGCCCTTGTTAATTAGGGCTTGTCCATCAGCAAAAGACGCATTTTCGCGTGGTATGTTACAGTAATTTAGTAAATTTGGCCAAATGGTTAGATATGTGGTGCTATTGTATTGTGTTGAATGGCCATTACTCTGGTCAAAGAGAACAAGTGAATGTAGATTGGTCTGAAACCATGAAGGTGCGCATTGAATATTGCGCGGTTTGAAACTATGAGCCGCAGGCCGTCAGTTTGGCTGGCCGATTGCTAAAGCTTAAACAGCATATTGCCTCATTGGAACTGATTCCAAGTTCCGATGGCGTGTTTGAAGTCACAGCAAATGATAAGTTGGTATATTCCAAGCAGGCGACAGGAGAATTCCCTAAGTCTGAAGCGATACTACAGTCAATCCGCGGGCTGTAACAAAAATACCCTTGTCTTTACTCCTTTAAATCTAGGGCGAAATATAATCAGGAGAGTTGAGGGTGCCTGGTGGCCCCCGCGGTCTTCAAAACCGTTGTCGGTCCGTGAACGGGCCGAGCTAGGTTCGATTCCTAGCCTCTCCGCCACTTTGTTCAAACCATTATGAGAGATTCTGTACGTCTCACCCAATACAGCCACGGTGCCGGCTGCGGCTGTAAAATTTCACCCAAGATATTAGAGGAAATTCTTAGCCAAGCCGGTAAGGCTGCTCCCCATGCTCAGTTGTTAGTGGGAAATGACTCCAAAGATGATGCGGCAGTGTATGATCTTGGAACTGGGCAGGCAGTAATCAGTACAACTGATTTCTTTATGCCGATTGTCGATGACCCGTATGACTTTGGGCAAATTGCTTCAGTCAATGCCATAAGTGACATATATGCCATGGGGGGTACACCTCTGATGGCTATCGCCATTTTGGGGTGGCCATTAGAAAAACTTCCACCTTCAGTGGCCGGTAAAGTTTTGGAGGGAAGTAGAGCAGCATGTGCTCGTGCAGGAATACCATTGGCTGGTGGACACAGCATTGATGCACCCGAGCCCATATTTGGCTTAGCTGTTACTGGACAGGTTGCCACAGATCAACTCAAACGCAATGACGCTGCAGTGGTAGATTGCGAACTTTTTCTGACTAAACCTCTGGGAGTGGGGCTAGTGACGACAGCTCAGAAACGAGGCATTGCTGGAGAAGTTGATATCCGGCAGGCAATTGAACAAATGACCACTTTAAACAAAATCGGAAGCAGTCTAAGTGAACTTAAAGGTGTAACAGCTATGACTGATGTTACTGGTTTTGGTCTCCTCGGTCATTTGGTTGAGTTATGCGAAGGAAGTGGTGTCAGTGCCACTATTGAGAGTTCGAAAGTGCCTAGGTTAGAGAATACCGATCATTATATCTCTCTAGATTGTTCTCCCGGGGGAACTGGTAGGAATTTTGAAAGTTACGGACATAAGATTGGACCATCAACCGATGAACAGCGCGCCTTGCTGTGTGATCCGCAGACAAGCGGAGGTTTGCTGGTTGCCGTTGCTTCTGATGAACTGGAAGCTTTTCATACAGTTACGTCGAATCTGAACCTGAAGTCTTTTGGTAAATTAACTGAATTAACTGAACCTCTCGTTACTGTTAAATAATGGCGAAAGCAAAAAATAAACTGCGAGCTATTCCAGGTGTTGATACCATTCTCGAAGCGGTAAAGGAATGCGGTCTTCCCCGTCCTTTAGTGGTTAGAACCATTCGTGAGGAGTTAAAGATTGTTCGTAAAAGTAAAGTAATTCCAAATCCTGAGGAAATCATTAATGCAGTTAAAGAGCGATTGAGCGACTTAGAGCTTTCTAAGCTTCAACCAGTCATTAATGGAACAGGAGTATTAATTCATACTAACCTAGGTCGTTCTCCTATTACCGTACCATCGAATGGCGGCTATACGAATCTAGAGATAGATTTAGCTACTGGGAAAAGAGGGAAGCGCGCAGAGTACTTGGAAACCTGTTTGGCTGAGCTTTGTGGTGCCGAAGCAACGATGGTCACCAATAATTGTGCTGCGGCTCTGGTTCTTATTCTTCGCCATTTGACTGCAGAAAAAAAAGAAGTGGTTATCTCGAGAGGTGAGCTCGTCCAGATCGGAGGCGATTACCGTATCCCCGATATATTGGAAAGCACTGATGCGAGGTTGAAAGAAATTGGAACAACCAACCGTACTAATCTTCAGGACTACAGCAAGGCTATCAATAAGGAAACCGGTCTCATACTTAAGGTGCATCGGAGTAATTTTTTCATGGAAGGATTTGTTGGGAGCTCTGATCGAGGGGAACTGGCAGCCTTAGCACGAAAGAAACGGGTGCCGTTTGTCGAGGATGTGGGCAGCGGTGTTTTTTTACCTACCGAAAGTTGGGCTAACGGCCATCATGAGCCTACACCAAAGGAAGTGCTAAAAGATGGAGTTGATTTAGTGTGTTTTAGTGGAGACAAAATGTTGGGAGGACCTCAAGCAGGAATTATCGCCGGGAAAAAAAGGTTTATTCAGGCATTAAAAAGACACCCGTTTTTTAGAGCCTTGCGTTGTGATAAGCTCATCCTGACTTCCCTGCAAGATGCTGCCGACGCCTACCTAAAGAATCAATCCGATGAACTACCCTTGCATCAATGCCTTACGGTAGACATTAAGCGGCTTAAAAAACGTGCAGATCGGTTAATTAAAAAATTAGAAAGCTCTTGCATTAAGGTAACCGTAAGTGAAAGCCATTCGCAAATAGGTGGAGGTTCATTGCCGCAGGCGCTGCTTCCAAGTATTGCCATCGATTTTTTGCCAAAAGGGATCAGCTTAAAGGAATTTGCTGCGCAATTGCGACGTCAATCAACACCGGTAATTGGCGTGATAAGCAATCAACGCTTTCGTTTGGATTTAAAAACTATATTCCCTGAACAGGATAAGCTCCTAATCGAATCAATCACAAAAATTATAACAAAGTAATGAAAATAATAATACTTACCGCCTTGGTATTTTCGGTAAACCTCATAGCCGCGCAGAAAAAAATTATTCGTAACACAGATCGCTTTGAGCTGATCTATTCTATGACGCTTCCTGAGATAAAAGGCCCAGCCAGACTATGGGTTCCGCTTGCGAGCACTGACTCTCATCAACATTTCGAGGTTCTCTCTGTTGAATCTCCCGTGCCATGGCATAAAACACGGGATAAATTTCACCAGAATGAAATTCTCGTCCTTAACCCCACCACAGATGATAGCAATAAAAAGATTACTATACATTACCAGGTGATTCGCAGGGAAAAAATTGCGCACTCTGAGTCGGGGAATCCAAAGAGGCATCTCAAAGCCGAAAAACTGGTGCCAAATAATGAACGATTTAAGCAAATAGGTCTTCAGGTTACTGCTAAAGGAGGCAATGATTTGGTCAAAGGCAAGGCAATCTACAAACATGTACTGGAACACATGCGCTATGATAAGAGCGGAAAAGGTTGGGGTAGAGGAGATGCTCTTTATGCCTGTGATGTACGTACGGGAAATTGCACCGATTTTCACGCATACTTTATTGGCCTTTGTCGGTCAGTTAACATTCCGGCTCGTTTTGCTATCGGCTTTACGATCCCGGCGGATGTAAATTCAGGTGCTATTGGTGGATATCACTGCTGGGCTGAGTTTTTTGCAGATAACAAATGGGTTCCTGTTGATATCAGCGAAGCCGATAAACACCCCGA
>MDSZ01081765.1_pt1 | contig 10469 bp, 10 predicted proteins | sample 811201 | NCBI WGS metagenome assembly MDSZ01 (sample SAMN05326647, study PRJNA326480) | marine metagenome | isolation source: seawater | place: Indian Ocean: North | collected 2010
AGAGCGTCTATTGTATCGCCGTCGACTACTCTGTCTAGTTTTCCTCTGTAAATATATTTTTCCATTTATCTTATAAATATATTCATATTAACTACTAAGATAATTGACCTTTCATTAGTTGAAAAATATTTATAATATGAGTACGTACTAATAAATCGGTTAACGAATATATTAAAATTAAAAGGGAGAAAACTATCTATTTAAAGGGGCTAACCGCCCCTTTAATGTTTTGCAGATATTTATAAAAAAAGAAATAATATGAGCAGACTTATCATCTCGGAAATAGAACGTAAACACATCTCTTCGTTACATAATTTATTTTTATTAGAACAGACTGTTGAAAAAGTTAAAGTCTTTAAAGATAAAGGAGGGACATATCAGTACGCTAAACTACCTAATGGTACTTATTGGTACAAAGCTGGCAGTGGAGCATGGACACAACAAACAAAAAAATCTGGTATGGAAGCTATTGAAAAAAGAATTACCTCAGATTTGGTGGACAAACAACCTGATTTAGAAATTACGAGTATTGATACTGATTATGAAGTAGAGGTTAAAAATGATGGTGATGGTGAAACTATAGAAACTACAGCTACTACAACTGCTAATATAACAAAAACAACAGGTGATACATCTACAGAAACTACAGGAACCACAGGAACTACCAGTAGTGATACATCTACAGAGGGTGGAGAAGATGAAGGTGGAGAAGATGAAGGTGGAGAAGATAAAAGTATTTCAGCTGTAAGAGGCGTGGATGATGACCCACAACCCCAACTAAATACTTCTATGGCAGAAAAATACCCTAAAAACCCATTAGCTAAGTATAGTGGTTATTTTAAGACTATAAAAATAATTTAAACATGAAAAGAACAATAAATATTACCGAGGAAGATATAATCAAAATAGCTCAACAAGTTATTAGTGAACAATTCGACGACAAGAAAGATAAAACCAAAAAACCAACCAAAAGAAATATTAAAAAACAAGGTAAAAAAAGACAAACAGCTAATATACAAAAATACCTTACTAAGTTGGATGATTTTGATATGAACCTAAAAGAGGCTATGAAACTCCACTCAAAAGGAGGTGAAGAGAATGATGTTCATGCTATGTTATTATTGATTGAGGGAATTATTAAAGCTGAAACATTAGCAGTTGCAGCAGCAGTAATACAACAATTAGGTCACTTTAGTAAGATGAGATTCAACCAACTAATGAGTGAAAGAACTTTTGGTGGTAGGATAGATAAATTAATGGCTTCTATAAAATACTTAAGAAAAGAAAGAAATGATGTTGGTAAGTATGTTAAACCTATAAAAAGAAAGGTTGATAATGTTGAAAAACTTATCGAAACAATATCAAAAACTGGGGATTTACCAGAAGGAAGTAGAACAGCAGATGAATTTATGTATCATATAGAACAATTAAAAAACTTTACTACTACAGTCTATTCTTATTTAGAAGGGTAACTCTAACTGGTCTGGATTATTATAGATAGTTTTAGTTAATTTTATTTTTGTGGTTTTAGGTTTTACTTTTAAGGTACGGATGTGAGGACCTACCCACACACCATTTTTTCGGTAGTACCCTTTTACTTTCACCTCTTTAATAACCCATAAAATATTCATTAATCTTTATTTAGTATTTCAGCCCACTTTTCTTTTTTAATATCATAAACAAAGTGGTCAGTAGCGTAACATATAAATTTTGCGAATTTTTTCTCTATTAAATGTGAAACAGCTTTACTTCTAGGGTCTCCCCATGGTAAGGAAACTCTAACTGTCTCAGAGGAAGTATCTACTAAATCTTTTGCCTTTGGAGTTTCTAACCGTTTCATTAATTGTTTCTTAGTGCCAGATACCTTTAACCCCTTTTCTCTACATTTTTGTTTTAATTCTTTTAATGTCATAACTAATTAATTTTGTAATACAAATATAATAAAAATATTACAAAAGGCAAAATGGAAATAACTTTATATTTATAAGATATAAAACTTTTTAACTATGGCTAAAAAAATAAAACTATCAGAATCAGATTTAATTGAACTTATTGAAAACAGTGTTCAGAAGAAGATAAAAGAACAAGAAGAAGAAGATATGGTACTTGATGATTTGGAAATTATTGATGAACCTATATTATCTTTAGATATGGATGATGAAGAGGAAGAAGATGAGTTAGAAGGACTATTGAGTCCAGAAGAAATCGCTGAATTAACTGCAGACCAAATAGAACAATTACAAGATAGAGTACAGTATGTTGAGGAATTAAACGCTGATATTTTAGAATTTATGGAAACTCTAATGTCTGAATTAGCCGACACTCCAGAAGAACTTAGAAAATTAAGAAGTAGTAGAAGAATTCTAAATCAGTTACAAACAAGAGCTGGAAGAGAAATATTCTGGTTAAAATCTAGGAGACTTAACTAACCCCCCTTTACTTTTTCACAATTTAGTATATTTATTTCACAAAAATATGCTATGGAAATAGAACAAATTAAAAATTACAGTTATAATATCGACCGCGAAATACTAGAGTTCGATTATTCTTTAGTGGGTGACCCCCAAGACACATATAGAAATATTCTTATAGAAAAAGAAAAATTTGAAGATTATTATACCTTCCCTAGTGGCACAAGCTGGGATGATGAAGAAGGTTATTACGAAGTTGATGTAGACCTACAACTTGATGATACCATGTTAATAGAATCTTTGGAGACTTATTTAGATGTTAATGAGGATGAATGCGGTGAAGTAATTAAAGAATAGTTGGTAAAACGAGAGGGAGTCTCCTCCCTCTCTACCAATAAACCCTTCCAATACTCATTATGAAATGCATCAAGGTAAGATTTAATTAAATCATACTAGTTTTTAACTAGGCATTCAATAGTGTTTCTCTATATTTATTAAGTATGATAGTACAATTAACCCAAGAAGAACTTATTTCTCTTATTGAACGCATTATTGAAAAATGTAGTAGTCATCCCGAATTAGAGTTAGATGAACAAGATGATGGTGGAGGAGCAGGAACTTCTAGTGCGGGTGAGGGAGCTGGTACCGCTAGTATGGGTAAATGGGAATCTGGTCTAACTAGAGGAGCAGCAAACCAATTAGGTGTGACCAAATGGTCTGACTCATATCAACCCTCAAGAGGAAAAGGAAATCCACTATGGTAAATAAAAAAAGGAATATAAAATTAAGTGAAAAAGATTTTGATAATCTCATTAATGAGATTGTTGAAGATGTGCTTACTGAACAAGTAGAATACTTACCGACAGTGGACTATGAAACTTTTGCTAAACAATTATATGATGCTATGGATGGTATGGGTACCGATGAAGATACTGTTAGAGATATATCAGACTACGGTGCAGCACCAGAAATAGCTAAATGGTTTGACCAAAATAAAAATAAATTTGAAGGTTATACTCTAAGACAATGGATTGAGGGTGATTTTAGTGGTAGTGAGGTTAATACATTGTTAAAGAAATTTGGATATATTGGTGGTACTACTAAAAAAGGAACTAAAACAGATGAAAGATTAGGTGATGATGTACGAGGTACCGATTGTCCTGACCCAAAACCTTGGAAAACGAAAGGTTCACCACTAAAAGTAGGTGATAGGATAAGTAATCAATTAGAAATAGAATCAATAAATGTTTTAACACAACACGTGGGGAGTGTAAAATTAACTTTATCTGATGGTGATGGTAAAATTAACATTTATGGTGATGAAGTGCAATCTGCTTGGGATGTTGGAGCAAATCCCTTAACAGTAGAGTTAGGACTTAAAAGATACGGAGACCACCTACCGACCAAAGAAGAGAGGGATAAAAAGGCAGCTATGGGTGAAGGATATAAGGAATCTTATAATTATATTCCCTATAATATGTTTGTGGACCTTGATTTCGACGAATTCGGATACGGTAGTAGGATAGTTGGTACTTATGAGGATGATACCACAAAATATGATTTTTATATCCCATCTTATAATAAAAAACCTAGAGGTGATGGTTACGGAGAAGGAAATCCATACACGTTTTACTTAGTTAAAATTCCTCTTCATGTACTACCCGAAGGATATAACGCAAGTTCCATAGGTACGGTCAAAAAAGATTATAAAGGTAGAGAATATGTACAACTAGACGGGAAGAAAGTAATAAAAAAATACGGTGAATATCCATGGATTTTTGTGGACACCAATCAAGCTAACCCATACTTAGAGAAAAATAAGGGAAAATTTTACGAAGGTAATGAAGGGGCATTCAAGATAAAAGATACAGGGACGAACCACGCCCAAGCTAATGGTAGTAGAGTTAGTGGTGACAACTTATTTAAAACTACTAGTGTACCATTAGTAACAGTTGAAGGTGATGGTGGTTCCTTAATTAGAAAATCCAAAAACGCGAGCAGTTTAAAACTTATAATTAGTTTAAATAATAGTCCTGATGTGTGGCAAGCTGCAACTGAATTGACGGGACTAGCAACTGGTTATGGAAAAAAAGGTTTCCCTACTGAATGGGCAAGAAATGGATGTAATCTAAGAGTAGAGACCAACAATACTTTTATAATAGAAACATTTGAGCAATCATATGCAAACAGCTCAAAACATAATGTAACAGGTAGTAAGTATGAAGAACAAACTTGGTTGAGAACCGCCAAAATTGGGACTGAAATAGTTGATAAATTTACTATTAGTTTTCATGTTAATATGGTACAGGGAATCGCAGCCTCTTACATGCGAGATGAGTGGTTTATAGATAAACCATATGATAAAGACGGTAGTTACAATTGGAAAAAGGGTAAACTTCATCCAGCACAATGGACTTATCATACATTTTTAGAAATAGTTAGTGGAATTCTTCTTATCGCTTTAGGTTTTGTAAGTGGTGGTGCTACATGGTATGTTTTAGGTGCGTATATTACTATTAATACAGCAAATGCTATAGGTTACGCCATGGAAGGTGACTATGATATGGCTATATTATCACTAGCTTTTGATTTTATACCAGCTGGTAAATTAAGTAAACTATTTAATTTAAGTGTTAAATCAATGGTAGCACCAACAAAGATTATAAAAGGTACCCTAGGTGTATTACAAAGTTTTAGAGGTGGAGGAAACTTTAAAGCTATTATGAAAACATTAAAAACTAATAACGACTATCTAAAATTAATGAGAATATTAGCAAAAGATGGTGCAAAAATGACCAAACAAATGAAAGAGGTCTTTAAACAAATGCCAAAACAACCCATCACTAAAGAAAGTATAGACGCTTTTAGAAAAGAATTAGTTAAACAAGGTGGTTCAGCTGGAAAACTAGGTAAGAAACTAACTGATGCGGAACTTAAAATAATTTTAAAACAACAACAAACTAAAACCGCTAGATATCTGGATGATTTAGTGAATGGAGGTAACTTTGGACAGATAATTTTAGACGCGGGTCTATTAATAAGTTTATATGACACTAATATACCTTTAGCTATATTGGATAAAGCGTTACAAGGAGTAGGTGTAGATTCTAATTTTAAAGGAAAAGGACCATCTTTCGGTAAAAGTTTAAAAGATGCTTTACAATGGGCTTTAGCTGGTACAGAGTGGTTTGATAATTTAACGGGGAAAGCAGGAATCAGTGACGGTGCTGTGGTAGATATTGTAGAATCTACACCATGTGGTCCGTCTGACCTTGAAAGAGAACAAATCTCAAAAGCCCACTTAATGCAGGTAAAAAATGCTAAAGACTACAACCCTAAATTATCTGCTACGTTTTATAATTGGTGTGAAGCGGGTGAATATAAGTTTGATAAGGGTGTCAAGTACCAATATTCAGCAGCTACTAGTGCTGACCTAATAGATTTGAATGGGGCTACAATTGATAATAAATGTGAATTTATTAACCCAGACCATTATGGTATAACTAAAACACATAAAGTAGGTAGTTACGCGTTTAATACAGCATTAAAAGAAGATTGGTTAAACGGTTGGAGACCGGGACTTTGTTTAAAAGCACACGGACCTATTAATGATATGGTAGACCCAGAGGATGTGACTAAACATCTAGAAAGTGAACAAGGTGGATTAAGTACAGAACTTGATGACGTATTAAAGACGTTTAAAGATGATTTATGGCAAAATTTATTTACCCCAGCAGCAAACAACTATAAAGACTTGATGGACGGTACAATAATGGAAATAAAAGTAGGGGGTAAAACCTATAAAATAACATCATCTTTTAATAAACAATTCGCGACAGCATTTTTAGGTCTTCCAGAAGACGCACAGGAGAAAATTTTCTGTGTAATGAACTACTACGCGGAAATAGAATCAGTACCTGAGTTTGAGATAGACGAGTTAACACAATTACCAACAAAAGTACCGTCAATATTAAAGTGTTTAGAAGAAGAACTATAATAACCATTAAATGATAAGTTAATATTTATTAATATGATGAAAAAAAAATTACTAGAAGAAATAAAGAAAATAAGTTATTACAATAATTATAATACTTCTAAAACCCTAACAGAAAATAAAATAGTATTAACTGAACAAGTTAATTTAGGTGTTAAAATTCTCGATAATTTAACGGGGTTAGGGAGTAAAAAGTTTGTATGGACAAATATAGCTTTTTCATCAAAAGCCATCCCAACAGGTGCAGAAATAATAAAAAGTTTTAAAGATTCATTTTCTAAAGCGGGAGCGTATACAAAATTAGAAAGAAAATTAGGAGCTGGTGCGGCGGACGATTTAATATTAAAATTTTATCAAAAAAATGGTGACCTATCACAACTATCAACTAAAGAATTTGTTGATTTAATTGAATCATTATCTGAGCACTCTTTAGGTGCATTAACAGTAAGAGAAATAGTCGGTAATACAATTAAACAACATCCTACAATGAAATTCCTAGTTAGGCTTATGAAAAAAGAAGATAACTTAGCAAAAAGACTAGCTTTAAAAGATGGTAGTGAGGTTTTAAGTAGGTGGAGTGATGACTTTTTAGATGCCGCTTTAGGTACTGATTTTAAAGGGGCAAGAAAAACAATAGATGATGGGGGAGCACCTAAAATAAAAACTGATGATGTGGTGGTACCACCAGTTAATAAAGAAACCAAAAAGTTTTGGAAAAATGTTAAGGAGAGGTTTAATAAGTGGTGGTCAAGAAGTCCAAATCAGTATAAAAGTAGATTAGCAAAAGCAGTAACTTGGTCTGTCGATAAGTTCCTTCTTTACTTTGGTACGGCAGTAATGTTATCAATATTTAAAGGTCCATTACTAGGTCTACTATCCACTTTCTTAATAGGACAAATATTTAACAAAATTTTACCAAAGAGATTTAAAGAATTTCTTAAGGGTCAAGCAGCCCCAAAGGGAAGACAAGTATTAGATGATGGGACTATAACTTCCTGGATGAATCAAGGAATTACATTTTTAAGACCACCTAGTAAACTGGAATCAGGAATAGGTAAGTGGGCAGCAAGCACGGGACTTTCTAGACGTTATTGGATGACATTGACCGCGTTGGGGTTATTTTATAATCTGTATATCGCTAACTCATCCCTTGTTCAAAAAGCTTTAGGGTGGTTAAAAGCTCAAGTTGGTGGTATTGATTTACTTAAGAGTGGTGCATGGACTAGTGGTAATGTAACAGCAGCTTTAACCGGAGGATTATATGACTCTGTGGGTGGAGCAGAAGGTGTTAAGAATTTAGGTATAGAATTTGATGAAAGTGTAATTGATGAGTCTGCTGAAATGTTAAATGATATGTTATCATATTGGGAAGGGTTACCAGGACCTATGGGAACCAATATCGGTGATGGAATAGGGATAACCCAAAATGATGTAGAGAAAGCAGAGGAAATGGTCATAGAATGGTTCCAAAACTGTCCTAGTCTATTATTTGTGTCAGCTGTTTCTGGTAGAATGGAAGAAAAATATGGTAAAAATTTATTAAAGAGTATAATGGATTATGAAGTGTGGCCTGAAACTCTTATAGCTACGGGTGACTTCTTTGAAGGTGACTTTACTAGAGTTATGGACCTTGAAGCGATAATAAACTCTCTACAAGGAAAACCATTATTCCAAAGAGAATTTGATGACTTTATATTAGAATTGTATGATTCGGTAGTTACGGGTCAAGATAGTCAAATCGTTTTATCTGCCATAGAAGATATGGAATTATCCACCGCAGAGAAAAAAGACTTTTTAAGAGCAGCTATAAGCCCAGGAATTGAATTACTAAACACACAACTAAGTGATGAAAACAAAGCATCATTTGAACAAATGGTACAGAAGTTTGATGGTGAAGAATTCGTTTTAGGTCTTTCAGAGAGCCAAGTTAATGACTTATTAAAAATACAAAAAGTTGTTAATATGGCACCAATGGAGGGAAGTCTTTATTGGATACAAGACGGAAACAGTTGGAAGATAGCTACTAAAAATACTAGAGATGTTAACAATTCTATTGTTGAAATTAAAGCTACAAGACAAAAACTAGATTTAGAGGATTTGGTTGGAAGTAACAGTAGCTTCCAAGAAGAAGACATAAACACCTCATTTCCGAAAGGAATAATTTATTATGTACAACAATACGGTGAAAAAGGTTATAAAGCTAGAGACTTTTGTAACGCATTAGAAGAAAAAATGGGTTGGGGTAATGACAAGTTCCAGGGAAGTTGTAGTGGAAAACACTTTAGACAAATGCCTATTCTTAAAACCATAGCAGCAACTCAAATGTCAGAACTTACAAGAGATAAAAAGATAGCTTTAAGTACGAGAAAAAAATCTTTAGAAGATATGTTTAACCAGGAATTTGGTGATTTAGAAAGTACCGTAGATGACTTAAAGGATAGAATAGAAGAAAATAAAATAATAGGTCTAGAGTCTATATTATTAGAATCTAGAAAAAAATAATATAATGATTGGTTTAGGTAAATTGTTAGAAAGTAAAAAAGAAGTCATCGGTCTAGCTAGAGTACTTTTGGAACAAGCAGAATGTTATCCCGAAGATTTTTTTACCGTTGATGGTGAAGTGTTAGAACCTGGAATTGATGACTCTGCTATGTTAGTTAAAGTAAAAGCTGCCTGTTCTAGTGGAGATGAATGTGCGAGTAGTTATTTTCAGTACTACAAAAACAATCGTTCAGAAATAGAACAACCATCTGAGTGTAATTTTTCTGTAGAAGGTGAGGAAGATGAACCAGCAGATACTTGGGATTGTAAAAATGAAGGGGCAGCATCAGAAGAAAATCTAGTTACTTGGGCATATGATAATGGTTGGATGACTAAGACTAACGCGGAGAAGAAAACAATAACTGATACCGAAGCTGACCCAGATGTAACATATGAAGACGGATTATCTAGTGAAGAAGCTGAAGATGCTGGACTGAGTTGGTCTGATTGGAGAAGATTTTTTGATAAAAAATCATTCTTTAATAACACTGTACAAGGTAGTGAAAGGTGTAAAAGAATAGACCTCTACAAATTAAAAGATGATGACGATGATTTAATTTTAGCTGAACCTGAATATAAAACCTTGGAGTCCTATTGTACTGATACCGCATTATTACAAGCGGGAGATGGTAGTTGGACTGGTTTTTATAAATTTAAATATAAGGACGGTTTAGAAACATGTTTAATTGATAACTTTACATACGTAACTCCTTTAGGTGTAGGTTACGGTACAGGGGAAAATAGATGTTGGGACACAGTAAAGGTTCCTAGAAGTTTACCCCATCCTGGAATGTCTTATAAAATGCCTGCTAGAATGTTATTTTATAGAGTAAATAGTGGTTGTGTAAGTGGAAAATGGGCATCACAACAAATGATTGTGGACCCAGATAAAAACTTCGGAGGTAAGAAAAAACCACAAGGATTATACCAAGACCTAACTCCAGGTAGTAAAGGTTTTGATAGAAAAAATTGGAACCCGTATGGTTCAGGACAATCATCATCTCCAGGAGGAACTGACCCTTATGCGGGAGCAAGAGACCGTTTAGCTTATAATCCAGAAGCTTTTAGATTTAGTGATGATTCAGAAGATGTGGTCGTAAGTAGAAGTGGGGGTGAAAATAATCCGTTAGAAAAGTATACGGATTACTTTGACGATATAACACTTATTTAAAATAAAAAAACCCAGAAAAGTCTGGGTTTCTTTTTTGGTGGAGGTGCCGGGAGTCGAACCCGGGTCTTGCTCATCTTCAAAAAACATCTATCCTACACGTTTAGTTTATTCTTCCTATTCAACCATTTCTACAGAATAAACAACCCTCAAAATAGTCTAGACTGTCTAACATTTAACCACTCAAACAGTGAGAGTGGGGTTGATTTGTTTTGATGACGTTCCATAATTAAAGGTACAAATCTTAATACCCTTTAAAGAAACGGAACCGTAGGATAACCTAGTTATGCTACAGTCACAGCTGACTCCTCATGGACAAGTCCTAAAGTCGCCAACTTAGCAATTGTTTTGCCAG
>MDSZ01241978.1_pt1 | contig 10469 bp, 11 predicted proteins | sample 811201 | NCBI WGS metagenome assembly MDSZ01 (sample SAMN05326647, study PRJNA326480) | marine metagenome | isolation source: seawater | place: Indian Ocean: North | collected 2010
AGAGAAAGAGACAAAGATAGAATGTCACCAAGACAAGCTTGGAGAGCTATTCAAGCTGGAATGCCGAAAGATGTAATAATTTCTAGTGACATTGGAAATAATTGTGCAATAGGAAATGCCTATCCTACGTTTGAAAAAGGTAGAAAATATTTAGCTCCCGGTCTTTTCGGCCCTTGTGGTTATGGTTTCCCATCAATTTTAGGTGCTAAAATAGGTTGTCCTGATGTTCCTGTTATTGGTTTTGCAGGAGATGGTGCATTTGGAATAAGTATGAATGAAATGAGTTCTTGCGCTAGAGAAGAGTGGCCAGCTATTTCAATGGTGATTTTTAGGAATTATCAATGGGGTGCTGAAAAACGAAACACCACTTTATGGTTCGATAATAATTTTATAGGCACGGAGCTAGATCCTAAACTAAGTTATGCGAAAGTGGCTGATGCTTGTGGTTTAAAAGGTGTGACTGTAAAAACAATGGAGGAGACAACAAAAGCAATTAAACAATCTTGCGAAGACCAAAAAAAAGGTATTACTACTTTTATCGAGGTAATTTTAAATCAAGAGTTAGGCGAACCTTTTAGAAGAGACGCTATGAAAAAACCAGTTCGAGTTGCCGGTATTAAAAAAGAAGACATGAAGCCTCAAAAAGGTCTGATTCAATAAAAAAATGAAATCTGAGATAAATTCTAATAAAAGTTTTGGTATACTATTTTTTATTGTATTTTTGATAGTAGGTTTTTGGCCATTACTAAAATCTGGCGATATACGTATATGGGCTTTAATATCTTCTTTTATTTTTTTAATTTTAGGACTTATAAACTCTCGTTTATTAACACCTTTAAATAGATCATGGATGAAACTAGGTGAGCTACTTGGAAAAATAGTCCCTCCAATAGTGATGGCTGCAATTTTTTTTTTAGTTCTAACACCTATGAGTTTTTTAGTAAGAATTTTTGGTAAAGATTTATTGAATTTAAAATCTACAAATGAGATTACTTATTGGATTAAAAGAGACAAAAACGTGGGCTCGATGGACAGGCAGTTTTAGCAAGTCTAGATCAATGTAATAAATGAGTCATCTATTTAATAAAATAGCAACTAGATCATTTTATATTCTTTTCTCAATTATAATTGGACTTTTGTTTTCTGAAGGAATCTTAAGATTAAAGCACAGTATAGTGCCAAATTATGATATTGAAATGTGGAAATATGCAAAGCAACTAAAAATAAAGTCTGAAAATGAGCTAATTGGACATGTACACGTAAAAAATAAATCAGCAAAATTACAAAAAACTTTAATCAATATTAATGATAAAGGTCAAAGAGATATTTTTTACGATAACAAAAAATTAAATAATTATGATAGAAGTTTCTTAATTATTGGCAGTTCGATTACTTTGGGCTGGGGCGTGAAAAATGAAAATACCTTTATTTCAAAATTAAATAAGCTTTCACAGCAAAACAATAAAAACTGGTTATTCATTAATGGTGGCATTGGAAATTACAATACAGAAAGATATGTAAATAATTACCTAGAAAACTGGAAAGATTTTAATTTTACAGATATTCTAATTCAGTTTTTTGTAAACGATACTGAAAACTTAAGGAATGTTGATGAACCAAATTTTTTTGTAGAACATTTTCATCTAGGAGTTATAGTTTGGAAATTAATTAATTCGTATAAGGGCAAATTACAAACTGAGAAAATTGAAAATTATTATAGAGAGTTATACAACGATGATAATTTTGGTTTTAAAGTTGCGGTTCAAAATTTGAAAAAATTAAGTAATCACTGTAAGTTAAAATCAATTAATTGCGTGTTGATTAATACCCCTGATATTCATCAGCTTAAGCCCTATAAACTAAATTTTATAAATGATAAAATGAAAAAAATAACTGCTGAATTAAAAATAGAATATTTAGATTTGTTAAACTCATTTCAAAAACATGAAGCAAAAGATTTGTGGAATGATTATGGTGACCCTCATCCAAATGAATTAGGACATAGAGAGATAGCAGAAACAATTTATAGCTATTTAACTAAATGATATTTTCTTCAATTGAATTTATAATTTTTTACATTTCAGTATTTTTTTTAATTAGATTCTTACCCAGTTTTCAGTCATCTATTATTATTTTTTCAAGTTTATTTTTCTATAGTTTTTGGAATCCTATTTTTACAATATTAATAATTTATTTTTTTGGATTTAGTTATTTATCTATAAAAAAAGATTTTTCATTAAAAGTTTCAATTAGTTTGATTTTAGTTCCATTGATTTATTTTAAATATTCATTGTTTATTTTTGAAACTCTCAATTTAAATTTCTTGGTAAGTTTTGCTTATTTAGGACAGTTGCCTTTAGCCATATCATTTATAACCTTTACAGCAATAGCTTTGATCATTGACGTTAAAAACCAGACTTATAAAGAAAACCTTAGTTTTAAGAACATAGCTGAATTTATTCTATATTTTCCCCAGTTAATAGCAGGACCTATTTTAAGAGCTCATCAGCTAATTCCAGAACTTAGAAAAAAAATCTTATTTAATCAAGAAAATTTAAAACTTGGTTTACTTTTATTTTTAATTGGTTTTATAAAAAAAATATTTTTGGCAGATACCATTGCCTTGCTTATAGATCCAATTTTTTTAGAGCCGTCAAACTTCAATAGCCATGATCTTTTAAAAGCATACATTTTATTCCCTTTTCAAATTTATTTTGATTTCAGTGGATATGTAGATATGGCGCTTGGTGCCTCGGCAATTTTTGGAATTAAGCTTCCTATCAATTTTAATAAACCTTATTTAACAAGTTCACTAACTGAATTCTGGAGAAACTGGCACATAACTTTATCGAATTGGTTCAGAGACTATATTTATATTCCTTTAGGGGGTTCGCAGACAGGTGAAACAAAACTTTATTTTAATTTAATTTTGACTATGAGTATTGCTGGATTGTGGCATGGCGCAAGTTTAAATTTCATTTTATGGGGTTTTTTAAATGGAATTTTTCTTTGTTTTGAAAAAAAAATGAAACATTTTTTTAAAACTCAAAACTCCTTAAAAATATTTTTAAATTGTTTTTTAATCTTTAATTTATGGGTAATTTTTAGAATTACTAACTTTAACGACTTATTGAATTTTTTTACTATTTTTTATTCTGGATTTTTTTCAATTTTTACATTTGAAAATATTATTTTAATTGTGATTTCTATTTTAGGCGTGTTATCTCAAAAATTTGATAATTATGAAAAGATATATTTTGTCTCACAAAAAGCTAAGCTATCGATAGTATTACCAATTTTTATTATAATCCTGATTACTGGATTTGGAATAAATGCGGGCTCATCTGAAAAATTTATTTACTTTGATTTTTAAATTGTATAATTAATATTTTAATGCTCTCATTTATTAAAGAATTTTTCTATTTTTTAAAAGAAAGAAAAAAATATTGGCTTTTACCAATCATAATTTTTTTAGCTTTATTTGGAATCTTAATTGTTCTAAGCCAAGGCTCTGCATTAGCACCTTTTATTTATACAGTATTTTAATTAAGAATATTTTTAAGTTGCAAAGCTAAATATTCTCCAATAATTTCATGAGCAAAATCATTTGCGTGGGGATCCTTGATTGTGACCCATAATTTTTCTTCATCTATGTTGATTAAAGACTCATGCGAATTAATGAATGTTATTTTATTATTTTTCGCAAACTCTTTAATTATTCTTGTTTCATTAACAAATTTATAGTTATTTAAATCTCTTAATTCAGGAATATTATGGATTATAAATTTTATATTTTTACTTTTACAATAATTTTTTAATTCAAGAATTTTATTTAAGGTAGCTTTTATAAATTGATCATCATCAAAAGATTTAGAATAAAAATAATCCCAATTTTCTCTCAATTTGAATTTAATTAGTGTTTTGTTAATTGTATTAGAAAGAAAGGTATAAAAAAAAGAATACTTTTCGTAAATAACTGGAGGATCTATAGAAATTTTCTCAAGATCATTAATAAAAAAATTTAAAATTATTATATCGTAATCATATAATTCCTTAAAATTTTGAAAAAAATTTTCTATTTGCATACTAGTATTGGTATTTCCTATTCCAGCATTTAAAACTTCATAATTAGTAAATTTTTCAGACAAAACATCAGAAAATGTATTTTGTGCACCCCAGCCGAATGTCATTGAGTCTCCTAGCATTAGAACTTTTTTTTTATTTTTTTCTCTCTTTATATCTTTTTGATATCTAAATCCGTTTTCATCTAGATCAACTTGAACGGACATTAATTTTGTAGAAATGTTTTTTCTATGCTCGATACCAATTTTTGGATTATTTGAAATTACTTTAAGTTGATTAGCATACTTTAACATTTCAATTTCATAGTTAAGGCCATCATCAATTATTACTCTAGTTAAAACCTCTAACATTAAAAAAGAAAAAAAAATTGCTATTAATGATGTTAATATTTTCATTTATTAAAATAACTCTTTAAATTAACTGCAACAATTTCATGTCCATATTCACTAAGGTGACTAGTATCTAGACGCAAAAATAATTTTTCTCTATTCTCAATAGAACAAAAAATTGGTTTAAAATCTACAAGACTGAAATCATATTTATTTAAATTATTTATTATTTTCAACTCTCCTTCATCTTTTGAATTGCAATTTTCGTTAGTAACTTGAGAAAAATATGGAATTTTAATAAAAATTATTTCTGTATTTTTATTTTGAAGTTGTTTTATATTATTTAAAGATTTATCCATATTTATTAAATTATCTTTGTTCTGATAAGACAAAAGTGCATTTTGATAATAGTATTCTCTAGTATCAAAAATATAACCTTTAATAAAAACGTAAATTACAGATCTTGATCGAAGTAAATTATTTATTTCTTTTAATAATTTTAACTCTTTAAGCTTTTCAAACAGTAAAAATTTATTATTATCTTTTTTAGAACCAAAGTTTATATTCTGAATTTTAACTTCCTCAATATCATCAAAAGAAAAATTAATAAATATTTTTTTTACATTATTTTTCTTAATATTTTTTTTTAATATTAGATAATTATTTTTCAAATCACTTCCCATAACTGAAGCATTAATAATATTATAATTACTTAACTCAGAATTTAGTATACCGCTGAAAGTTGACTCTTGCTTCACACCACTACCAAAAGTAACACTTCCTCCAATAAAGAAAATTTTATTTATATTTTCATTTTTTACAGTTTGATTTTTTGAAACTCTAAAACCATTTAAATCAGTGAAAACTTTAGTACCGAAAATCTTTTTTCCTTCTATGTTAGAGTAATTGAATCTAATCTTTTGATTGCTGTCATTAATGATTCCATCTTCAATACCTAAAGGTTTTAAATCAAAAATAAATCTTAGTGAAATTTCAAGAACAATAAAAATAAACGAAACTACTAATAGATTAATAAAGATTATTTTCCTCATTTTTAAGTTATAGATTAATTGTTATAAATATACTATTAAAGGTAATTATGTTTTCATTTATAAAAGAATTTTTGGTTTTTTTAAAAGAAAGAAAGAAATTTATTTTATGGCCAATTATCACAGTTTTAGCATTATGTGGTATTTTAATCATTTTAAGCGAAGGGTCTGTAGTTGCCCCTTTCATATATAGTATTTTTTAGTGAACTCAATTTTAGGTATTTCAGCTTTTTATCATGATAGTGCAGCAGCGCTAATTCAAGATGGTAAAATAATAGCTGCCGCTCAAGAAGAGCGTTTTTCCAGAAAAAAACATGATGCTCGATACCCTCGTAACGCTGTTGAATATGTGCTTAAAGAGGGAAACATAAAATTGAATGATCTTGACCAAATTGTTTTTTTTGAAAAGCCTTTTTTAAAGTTTGAAAGACTTTTAGAAACTTATTTAGCGTTTGCTCCAAGAGGTTTCAAATCATTTAGTATGTCCATGCCAATATGGTTAAGAGAAAAACTTTTCCAAAAAAAATTTTTATTCGATAAGCTTAAGAGTCATGATCATAACTTTAACAACATTGATAAAATTAAATTTTCAGAACACCACTTTAGTCATGCTGCAAGCGCTTTTTTCCCATCGCCTTTTGAAGAAGCTGTAGTATTAACTTTAGATGGAGTTGGTGAATGGGCTACAACGACAGTAGCGATTGGAAGGGGAAATGAACTCAAAATGATTAGAGAAATTTTTTTTCCTCATTCCTTAGGATTACTTTATTCTGCGTTCACCTATTACACAGGTTTCAAAGTAAACAGTGGAGAATATAAGGTAATGGGGCTAGCACCGTATGGAAGACCTAAATATAAAGACTTAATAATTGATAAAATTTTAGATCTGAAACAAGATGGTACATTCAAACTTAATATGGACTATTTTAATTACGCGACAGGATTAACGATGACTAATAAAAAATTCTCTGATTTATTTGGTCAACCAGTCAGAGATCCTAAAAAGGATAAGCTCACTCAATTTCACATGGATATTGCAGCTTCAATTCAATCAGTCACTGAAGAAATTGTAATTAAAATTACAAAATCTCTATCTAAAGAATTTAAAATTAAGAATTTATGTTTAGCAGGTGGTGTTGCATTAAATTGCGTAGCTAATGGAAAGATACTCAAAGAAAAAATATTTGAAAATGTATGGATACAGCCAGCAGCTGGGGATGCAGGAGGATCTTTAGGAGCGGCTCTTGGTTATTGGTATAAAGAATTAAAAAAACCTAGAAATTTACTGATAGATCAAATGAAAGGTTCATATTTAGGACCAAAGTTTGAAAATGACGAAATTTCAATATTATTAAAATCATTAAAAGCTAATTATAAAAAATTAAGTTATGAAGAATTAATAAATGTTACAGCCAAAAATTTAGCTAATAATAAAACAGTGGGTTGGTTTCAAGGTAGAATGGAATTTGGGCCGAGAGCTTTAGGGGGAAGGTCAATTTTAGCAGATCCAAGATCAGAAAAAATGCAGAAAGAGCTTAACTTAAAAATAAAGTTTAGAGAAAGTTTTCGACCTTTCGCTCCCTCAGTTTTGAGAGAAGATTTAAGCACATGGTTTGATCTAAATTATGATAGCCCTTACATGCTTTTAGTTGCAGATGTCAAAAAAGAAAAACAAATTAAAATGTCCGAGTCCGATCAAAGATTATTTGGCATAGATAAACTTAATGTAAAAAGATCTACAGTGCCCGCAATAACACATGTAGATTACTCAGCAAGAATTCAAACAGTTCATAAAGATACAAATCCGAGGTATTATGACTTAATAAATGAGTTTAAGAAGATTACTGATTGCCCAGTTTTAGTTAACACTTCTTTTAATGTGAGAGGAGAACCTATTGTATGTTCAGTTGAAGACGCTTTTAATTGTTTTATGGGAACTAATCTAGATATTCTAGTAATAGAAGATTTTGTTTTATTAAAAAGCGAACAAGACCCTTCACTTTTAAAAGATTATAGAAATAAATTTGAACTGGATTAATTTAATTTTAATATTGAATCAGGATCAAGTTTTACTTCAAACCAATTTAATCTTATATCTAAGTGAGGCCCGGTAGCCCTACCACTTTGCCCTAAAGTTCCAACTACTTGACCTTTTTTAATTCTTTGACCAACTTCAACATTGATATCTTTCATATGCATGTACAGAGTGCTTATACCGTGACCATGATCAAAAACTATAGTTCCTCCAGTGAAATACATATCATTTTCAACTAAAGTTACTTCACCGTCCATCATGGCTTTGACAGGTGTTCCTTCAGGAGCATGAAAATCTATACCATAATGAGGTCTTCTAGGTTTACCGTTTAGTATTCTTTGACTGCCATAAACTCCTGTTATTATATATTTATCTAATGGATAAATGAATTTATTTTTGAAAAAATCATAAGAAGAATTAATAGATCTAGCTTCACCAATTAGCTTATTATCTTTTTTAATTCGCTCATATACTTCAGGTGGTGGCGTAACCTGTTTTGGTGGCAAACCATCGATTTTTTGAATTCTATACTCTCTTTTTAAAACTTTTTTATAAATAGTTTCAAGCTTTCCATCTTTGTGAATTCTAATAGTAACATCATTTTTTCTATCTCTATCTAAACCAAATGCAAAAAAACCATTTTCAGAAACTCTTATTTCCCTACTGTCTATAAATATTTTTGAGCCAGGTTCTGCTTTTCCCAAAATGAAAGAACCCTGCTCAAATTTACCTTTGAACTCAGCTCCAAACAATATTTGTAATTGAAAAAAAAATAAAAAAGTAAAGAAAGATAATCTCATTTAGCTGTCCAACCCCCGTCAATAATAATTGAACTTCCAGTGATCATAGAAGAGGCATCAGATGCTAAAAAAGCTACTGCAGTAGCAACATCACTTACAGTAACAACTTTATTTATCGGAGTACTATTTTTTACATATTTATTATATTTCTTATCAGCAAAATACTTTTTTGTTCTAGGTGTTAAAACAATATTAGGGCAAACGCTGTTAACTCTGATATTATATTTTGCTAAATCCAAAGCCATTCCCTTGGTTAAACCTTCAACTCCAAATTTAGTCATACTATAAACTGATCTCTTTTGTCCAGCGACTAAACCAAATATAGAAGAAACATTTATAATTGAGCCTTGCCTTCTTTTTAGTTTTATTATCTGGTTTGCGCAGAGTTGTGCAATATTAAATACTGCTTTAGTGTTTACATTTAAAAGAGTTTCTAATGAAGTTTTTTTTACATTTAAAAAAGACTCAGGAATATTTGTTCCAGCATTATTTACTAATATATCTAATTTTTTCAATTTAGAAATAAAACTCTTTATACGATAAAAATTATTTACATCACAATTAAACGATATATATCTTACATGTAATTTTCTGATAGTATTCCCTAAACTATTTAACTCGTTTTGATTTCTTCCAATTGCAATTATATCACCACCTGCTTCAGCAATTGCTTGAGCCGTACCTCTACCTAATCCCTTTGTAGCTCCAGTAATTAATGCAGTTTTACCTTTTAAATTTATATCCTTTAAAAATAATCCCATTATTTTGCTGTCCAACCTCCATCAACTACCAAAGAAGTTCCAGTTATCATTTCAGAGGTGTCACCTGCTAAAAAAGCAACAGCAGTCGCAACGTCGCTTTCTTTGGCAACTCTACCAAGAGGTATATTATCTAGCATTTGGCTTTTGAATTTTTTATTCTTGAAAAACTTTTTAACCATTGGAGTTTCAACAAATGTTGGGCAAACTGTGTTTACTCTTATATTATATGGCGCCAATTCAACTGCCATGGCCCTTGCTAAACCCTCAACTCCAAATTTATTCATGTTATAAACATTTCTGCCCTCACAACCTACTTTTCCTAATTGAGAAGACATATGAATAATCGAACCTCCAATTTTTTTTCTGTTTTTAGCTTTCAACATTTTTTGAGAGCATAATTGGGCAACATTAAATGCAGCTTTCATATTTAAATTGGTTAAATACTCCATATTCTCTCGTTTTACTTTTGTAAAATGTTCTGGACGATTATTACCAGCATTATTAACTAAAATATCTAATCGAGTAATTTTTTTAAGGATATTTTTAATTTCCTCAGTATCTGTAACGTCACAAACAAAAGCTTTACTTGAACCTTTAGTTTTTTTTATTATCTTGGCAACTTTAATCAAATCCGATTTTGTTCTACTTAATATTATTACTTTTGCTCCAGCTTCAGCCAAAGCAATTGAACATGCTTTTCCAAGACCTTTGCCAGCTCCAGTAACTAAGGCTATCTTATTTTTTAGATTAATTTTTTTAAGCATTAAAGAAGTAAAATTTTGATATCAGTATATATCAAATCTATAGCAACCGCTAATATAGCCAATAAACCCAACCAAGCTATCCATTTATATTTTTTAATCCAACTTGAAATTAAATTAGCTGCTACAGCCATTAAAATAATCGACAGAACTAAACCGAAAATTAACAAATGGTAGTGATGTCCAGCTGCACCAGCAACACCTAATACATTGTCTAAACTCATTGTAAAATCAGCTAATAGAATTGTCCAAATAGCTTTCAAAAAACTTGAATTATCAACTTTTATATCTTCCTCTTTTGTTTCACCTTTAATAACGTCGATATAAAGTTTATATATAATATATAACAATAATAATCCTCCAATTAATCTTAGCCCGCTTATTTGCAATAAATATGCAGTCATTAATGTGAGTATTATTCTTAAAATTACCGCTCCTCCAATACCAAAAAAAATTATTTGCTTTCTTTGATTAGCAGGAAATTTTGAGGCAACCATTCCGATGATAATTGCATTATCTCCAGCGAGTACTAAATCAATAAATATTATTTGAGTAAGTATTGTAATTTGTTCAGGGGTAAATATTTCGGCTAACATCAATTGTTCAATATCATGTCCGAAGCCTTTTCCGCAATCATAATCGTGGGTGCAT
>MDSZ01028680.1_pt1 | contig 10468 bp, 4 predicted proteins | sample 811201 | NCBI WGS metagenome assembly MDSZ01 (sample SAMN05326647, study PRJNA326480) | marine metagenome | isolation source: seawater | place: Indian Ocean: North | collected 2010
CAATCAAAAAACGAAAAGGAACGGTTTCTTTTATTGGCATGTCGAGTGATGGAGAGGAATACACTTATGAATTTCAACGACGTGAACTGCAAAAAGAGGAATTAAACGATCTCTTATGCCTTACCCGTGGAGACATCCTTACGATATCAGACATGCAAGACACACCTGATCCATCCAATCGAATCCGTTTACACAAGATGGAACAGATCAGTCCACTTTTTATGCCCAGGTTTGGGAGATAGTAAGAATAAACAAAGAAGGCTCGGCTAGGTTTACCTATTTTTCCTCAATCACTTTAATCTCAAAATCACGGGTACCCTTTACATCGCCAACTACGGTGCGGAAGCGTTGTTTGGTGCGCAAAGCCTGTAACATCGCCTGCTGATTCAACTTTTTCATAAAAGAGGGAGGCCTGCGAAAAGCGGTAATTAATTTAGATGTGACAATCAGAGTACTCAATTCTACGCTCATCGTGCGACTAAATCCCTCAGGCAGAGCAAAGCAAAGTTGTCCGGGGATTAACCGTTCGGATTCGCTTTCCATAACACAGGTAATTCCTCCGAGTAATCCGATAATTTTCAATCCACCATTGGTGGTCACCCCTGCCATAAAGACAAACGGGTCTTCAGACGAAAGTGAACACTCAGTAAGAGGCGATTTTAGTTTAATCGAGCCATTCTTCTTCGTTTGATGAAATAGATAAGAACCTGAATTTAGATGAATAAAGTTTGCCCCGGCTAACTCAAAACTGGATGCATCCAAGGAACGAAGCATGATTGGTTCTTTGTAACCAATCACCTCAATTCCACCTTTGGGTAAAACGGTCAGCCTGCGCCCAACCCCGACTGGGTCGTTTTCGGAAAGTTGTTCACGCTCAGTCCAAGTATTTTTGGAAATAATTCGGCCAAATACTTGAGAAACCGAAAAATCCTTCGGTTCATCCTCCAAGGGTAAAAACCCAGAGGGATCAGTCACTGGTTTTAATTTGCTACGGGTATATTTGGCTACAATAGAACGCCCCTTGGCAATACGCAGTTGTTTTTCTGCCTGTATTCGAAGAGGATGATTACGCGAAGTCTCCTTCAAAATCCCCATTGCTTTGTTCAGGGTAGCGATTGCCCCTCTAAAATCATCCTGTTCTATCTGCTTCTCGCTTAATTGAAGGAACTCTAATGCCTCAGAACTGTAGGAAGGTGATTGAAAGTAATCAGGCGTGGCAGGTAAAAAAACCAACCAACCACTTAATAGAAAATAAAGAAAAAGACTCCGTTTAAAAGGCATAATTTATGCCAAAGCCAACCCCGCTGAGAAAATTTTTGTAATCAACTATATCTTCAGCTTTCCCTTTATCATTTGTGTTCTTAGTTGAATAATTTGAAACCAAAGAAAGATTAAGCCATTCGGATAGCCCATAACTAAAATTTAAACCTAAATTAGTCACTGAGTCTTCTCTTCCAAGATACCTTCCTTCGGTGTATACTGACCTCGAATAACCAAATGAAGGGATGGCAAACAGTTTCTCTGAAAAAGGGTGCATATAACTCACTGCAATTTGGTGGTTCCATGAATCTTGTAGGTTCGTTGGTCTACTAGAGCCTATTGGTCCTGAAGTGCTTTCAAGATTTGCGATCAACAATCTTGCAGCATTTGGATCAACACCAGCTGAAATAAGAGAGGCAAAATACTCACTACCCTCGGAAATCGAAAGACCTGCTCCAACTGTAGCATTTAGGAGACCACCCGTTGGCAAGGACCATTGTTTCTCAAAACTAAATGATGGAGAATTAATGTAGATATCACTTTTATCATTTCGAAAATCTATTGGCCGAAAATATGTGTGAGAAATCCTGAGGGCAAAGTCATTTGGAAGAGCGAATGGAAAAGAAACAGAAACAATCTGAGAATCGGAGTCTAAATAATTAGATGACCCGCCGTTATCATTAACCAAATCGTAATAGGTTCGCGAGTGACTGAGATATAACGATGGGGTAAAGAGGACTTCATCGCCAATTGGGTATTCCCCAAGTCCTAAATTGAACCCAAGATTGAAAGATGTTACGAACCCATCCTCCCAAACTTTAGCATTGTCCGCAGCAGCTAAAGGATTGGAGTTATAATTATAATTTGTTGAAAAAAGGAGACTCGGCTCAAACCTGGATTTTCTTTGGTCAACAATTCTTTGCGTACCCATTGCGTCATCACCTTGTTTAGCCTGATCCAGGACATCTGAGAAAAATCCTGAATCAAACAAGGATGGGTCTATCCCAGAAGAATTTATGCTATCTTGAGGTGAACTGTTCTCTTGAGAAAAACATATAGAGCAAGAGAGGAAGAAGAGTGTTAAAAACGCAAATCTCATGTAACGATAATTGTGATATATTATTTACCAAGGACGCCAATAGAAATGTTAGCACCATGCTGGTCAAAAGTTGTCCTTGAATCAATCGGGTTGGAATTATACTTAACATTCTTAATAAAATTAACCCTTCCAGTCGCAACAGATCCGAAATTAGGATATACACCATCAATCCCGCCGTAAGCAGAGTTAAGGTTGATGTTTGAGCCGTTAGGAAAGTTTAAATTACTCAAGTTTATAGTCATAGCTTCCATCGTTATCTGACGAACTTGATCCGAAAAGCGCAGGTTATCAATGGTCAGATCCGCAGCAGCAATCATGTGAATTTCATCTGCACCAGCCCCTCTAGTAGCAAACTCTGAGTTTTCGATTACAATCGAATCAAGAGAACGAACGCCAATGCTATCCTCTGCATGCAAGTCAACATTGATAATTTCTAAGGAATCAAATGAGCCAAATCCCAAATCATCACCTGAAAAGTCAATAATTGTACCCTCTGCAAAACTTATGCTGGCACCAGAGACAAATAAGAGTTCCTCTATGGTAGAAGTAGCACTGGTAAAGGAAATTTCACCTGAAAGAGATATATCCTCACTCGAAGCAACGATCAATGATTCGTAGGAGAGTTTGGATAAATCATAATCTCCCTCGGTGAAAGTTATGTTTACACCTCCTAAAACACCAGATTTCACACCATCAGAATGAGAATCTGGAGATTCCCCGTCATAAGAATGATCATCATGATCAAGTTCACTTAAGGCATCGTAGGTGTCCAATGTTTCTTGAAATAGTTGGCTGGCGAGAACCTGAGATTCACTGAGAACTAAATCTAGAGGTAACTCACCAGGTTTAATTATATGACTTTCCAATAATGAAACTGCTGAGAATTCATCATTGAGATTTTCATCATCTGGAGGAGAATTCGTCGGACCGTCTGAAAGAGGTCCTTCGATAAGGTCGCCCAATACTCTCTCAAGTTCATTTCGCGACAAATCTAGTACAACCAATTCATAAGCCAATGTAGAAGAGACTTTAGAAAGATCTCCCGTTATTTCGTGCAACCGAACCAGGAAACGAGGATTATCCATGGCAAGAAGATAGTATCCTGGATCTTTATTAAAAGTATCTAAGTTTGAGAATAATGCATCCTGACCACCTGGTATATTATCCTTTGCTAATTTGTCTGATATGGATTTTATGTCATCTAGTCTGTTTAAATTCGCAAATAAAGACTCAAGTTTTTTCGGTTCTTGCTTGGCACGGAAAACAAGTGTCTCAATTTTGTCGAATTCTTCCAAGTTTGACAAAATTGATTTAGCAAATTCTTCTTCGACCAAGGATATAAGTCCAATGATTTTGCCTGCGATAGCTTGGTTCTCTCGAATTTCAAAATCGAAATCAGGATATGCCTGAAGCAGACTGCTAAGTCCTTGATTGGAGAGGGTTGATTTCAAAACTTCAGATGATTCAAACATGGACGGTGACAAACCAATCTTTCTTTCATAATCCAGAATGGAGGGAGCTATGTCAGCGTTCTCCATAATGATTTCAAGTCGCTTAGGATAAATGCTAAATTCTGTGACTAATTGATCAAGTGCAGGAGCAACATCTAAATTGTTGTAAACGATGTTAAGCTTATTTTGATCATTTTCAAAACGGTTGCTTAAATTCATGATTGGACCAATTTTGTCAAGATTTGCGAAAAGTGCAGATTCTTGAGGCGAATTTTTCTCAACAAAAGACAAGGCAAAGTTGATATCCTGAGCTTTCTCGGGATTGAGATTTATAACCTCCAGAAACTCAGCATTTGACGCATATTCATTTTGAAGTTTTTGCAACACAGAGTTACCTACAACATCTGAAAAGGTTCCACCTGTTCCCACAGAACTAGAAATAGTATCTGCGTCGATATCGCCACTTTCGAATGCTTTTTCTAATTGAAGTGCTTGGTCAAGGCCTTCACCTACGAATGCCTTAAGAGCATTCTCACTACCTTCAAATTTTTCTGCCACTTTATTAATTGCTTTTAACTCTGAAACATCTTTCTGGGCAAAAGTTAAAAGCTCAGCTGAATCACTCACTCCTCCATTATCCTGGACGAGTTTAATGGCCTTACTGACTTCGCCGGCTTCCTTAGCGTTTCCAAGAATATTTTTGGCAAAAGTCTGGTCTACATCCCCATCACCGGCAACCGCCTCGAAAACATCTGCGACGCTTTCGATTTGTTCAAAGACATCCAAAGCCCCACCCTCTAATCCAACGCTGTCTAACTGATCAGTAACCCTTTTAAATTCGTCAGCTCTGTCAGCATTCTCAAACATCTTACCAAGACTTGCACTTGCTCCTGCTGACTCAGCTTTAGCTACAACTTCTTTCAAATCTGTGGCTTTATCTGCATTCGCAAACATTGTTCCAAGACTCGCACTTGCTCCTGCTGATTCAGCTTTCGCTACAACTTCTTTCAAATCTGTGGCTTTATCTGCATTCGCAAACATTGTTCCAAGACTCGCACTTGCTCCTACTGATTCAGCTTTCGCTACAACTTCTTTCAAATCTGTGGCTTTGTCTGCATTCGCAAACATTGTTCCAAGACTCGCACTTGCTCCTGCTGATTCAGCTTTCGCTACTACTTCCTTTAAATCTGTGGCTTTATCCGCATTCGCAAACATTGTTCCAAGACTCGCACTTGCTCCTGCTGATTCAGCTTTCGCTACCACTTCTTTCAAGTCTGTGGCTTTATCTGCATTGGAAAGCATGGTGTCCAAACTACCGATAGCACCAGCGGTTTCAGCTTTCGCAACAACTTCTTTCAAATCTGTGGCTTTATCTGCATTCCTGAGAGTGTTGGTTAAAACAGATGCATTAGTCGTATCAAATTTCTTAATGCCAGTTCCGTCGTCCTTACCGAGATTTTCTTTAGCAACTGCCATGACTTCTTTCAAGTCGTCTGCCTTGTCAGCATTAGCAAAAACGGCAGTAAGATTTTCTGCGTCTTGTGCACCCAAAGCAGCAGCGTCATCCATGACAGACTTCAATGAGTCTGCCTTATCCGCATTCTTGAGAGTACTCGAGAGGATGGACGCTTTGCTTGCATCCAACTTTTTACCTCCGGCACCATCATCAGTGCCTAAAGTTTTCTTGGCGACATCCATAACCTCCTTTAAGTCGTCTGCTTGGTCAACGTTGGTAAACATTGACTCCATGTTCGCTTTGTCCTTTACGCCAATCTCCGCTGCAACCGCGACTACTTCCTTCACCGCACCTGAATTTTCTGAATTCTCAAGAAGACTGTTAAACATTTCTGGACTTTTCAAACCAAGTTCATCTGCCTCTGCGGTTACCTCGACAACATCACCGAAATTCCCGAATAAACTTGAAACAAATTCATCGCTCGATTTCTCGCTATCACTGTTTCTTCGATATCTTTGTGACGCATTTGGATTCGAAATACCTGCTTCTTCTGAAGTTTTATCTGCGAAAAGACCGCCGGCAGCGTTAATTGCATCCACTGCAACAAGAGCATTTTCATCAGTCGGGCTGATTATGCCTTGATCGGCCAACGCACCTAAGGTTGCGGATCCATTATTGTCAGCACCTGCTGACTTGGCAGATCTACCTGCGTCTGCATCATTTTTCTGCTCTTGCTGCTCAGCTTCATCAGAAGATTCAACACTACCAGATCTTCTTTGTCCTGAGCCAGTATCATTATCTCCAGTAAGTTCATTAATTAATGCCTTGTCTGCGTTAACAGAATTGATCATGTCAATAGACACGGTCTTAAAAGTAGGGGGAATCATCGCACCATTGGGAAGAATGCCAAGGGTGAGACTGTCTCCGGGGCCCAGAAGAATTGGTTTGTCAGAGCCTTTAGGAGTGAAAGCCAATTCACCTTCTATCATGGATGTGGTTTGGTTAAACCCGCCTTCTTCCGTTTCCATGACCTGTAAATATGGGATGGTTCCGCGAATTCCAGCAGTACCAACGGGTGATTCGATATTAAAACTTGATTGTTTATCGAGCTTTTTAACATCGAGTATCATGTCCCCGACATTAAGATCTAAAACCGTTTGGGAGGCACTCGGCTCGCCCTTCATTTCAGAAAGTGACTTTCCTTTGGCATCAAATTTAGTCTGAGTGAACTTTTTGATATTCAAAGACGAGTCCGATTTAATTGTGGAAACGGTACCGTTCGAAAGGAGTAGAATAACCTTAGAGGCGGGGCCGGTTTTAACGGTGTGACCGTCAACAAGAAGACCACCTGCTTTGACTTGACTAGCAGGCAGGGGCTGTTGTGTAGTGTTGTTAACCACGGTTACCTGCCCTTCTAGAGAGGCGATAATAATTGCACCTTTTGACTCGAGGGTATCCGCCTGCTGCGAAAATAGAAATGAGCTGAGAAAAAAGAGGGGAAAGAATAAAGAAACTCTCATAGCAGTGTTTGGGTTCATTATAATATCTTTGATATATTCAATTATTATTTAGCATCTTGTCCACAAAAAATACACAGTCTTATGAATTATTTTACAATTTTGTAAACTTTACCCCACGGTGTCGAGTAAACTTTTTCAAATAAATCGGTGGGGAGTCCTTCCATCAGAAAGCCCTGAATCAGGATACTTTCAAAGACTTCCTGATCCATAAAAAACCAGGCCTGTGACATTTGATAGCCCCTCGCAGGAATTTCAACAACCTGTCCTCCGTCCAGTTTTTCCTCCTCATCCTTGACTAAATGCTGGGCGAGCATGGCAGAGGAAAGCCCATTCGAAGCAGCAATTTGAGAAACACTTTGCCCGCCAGATGGAACAGTGAAGGAACGGCCTCCGGCAAAGACTGGTAGATTGGTCTGAATAAGATGAAATTGAGGAGTCTCCTTTTGCTGGGTTGGAATTTTGATGAGTTTACCTGATTTTTCATCATGCAATCTACGATGAAAGGCAAAGGGAACTGGATCCTTAACTCCAGGGACTTTCGCTTTGAAAGTTTGTAAGTTGGCATCGACCCTGTATCCACCACGCATGTTTAAAGACACACCATTAGGCAGGCTCGAAACCCAATCGGCCTGAGTCATGAACGGTTGCCTGACCGGATTGACGCCTTTTTCGAAAATTGGATGGGCAAAAACTTGTTCATCGAATTTATCTAAAAGGAAACGTTTGGCGAAAGTAGAGTTGAGAGCAACAGATGATAAAATCACAAGATCCTTGGTCTTTTCCACATACAACAGTGCCCGGCTAGACCGAGAATCAGGCTTCGAGATAATTTGAAAACCATCGACAGATATAGATGGAACGATCCGTGCTGAATCTCCTGCCACCCCCGATGTGCTCCACAACTGGGCATAGGGGACAACTCCTGATTGATCTGCTTCGAGCCGCAAATTACCCTGCTGATCAAAACGGAAACCTTCATCAAATTTAAAAGCAAACCCTTCCCTTCTTCCATTTCTAAGAACTTTCATAGGAGGTTCCCGAGAGGCATTGCTTTGGGCAGCCTGTCCGTCTGAGAAGTAGAGATTTCGAGAACTAAAGCTCAGAATCGTTGGAAAAATCCTCAAGATTTCATAAGGCAAAAACAAGAAAATATCCCGCGATTGCGGGGGAAGTGGATAAACCCCTTTTTCCAAATCATGAAGAACCCCCTGATAAAAGGCTAAATCCGGCTTACCATCCTTAAAAATCGCCTGCACAGCCGTATCATAAGTTGATTCGCCTTTCGAGGCTTGGTCTTTAATATCCACATAGATCTCCGTTTTAAGCCGTGCGAGATTGACTGCCCTAGTCGGGTTTCGAGAACGTAAAATTTCTGAACTTAAATAATTATCAAATGTCTGATGGGCAGGTGAAGTGAAGGTACGGGCTCCACCGTAAAACCAGCAGCCTGACCCGTAGTCCCACCAGGTAACGACAAAATCATCCGGTTTGGAAACCTCATTCAGTTTGTTCAGTACTTCGATCGTCTTTGTCGGGTAAACCACATGTGAATGATAATTTTGAGCATGTTGGATATTAGGCCTGAGCAAAAACATCACAATGCCTCCAGCAAGTACCCAGACAGCCCATGAAGTTTTAGCCACTAAGTTAGAATTGCCTGCCTTCTCTTTGCTAAGAGTCTTTCTGGCCAAAAAAGTCAGAAAACAAAGAATCAAGAAAACAACACCCAAAGAAGCAATATTTCCAACATGTACCGTAAACCGTAACCCGACAGCTCCCTGAAAACAAAAATAGGCAATCGCAAGAAAGGGTACCGCCATGCAAAACTCCCAATAACGAAGAATCAACAGAACGACACCCAATAGACCAAAAATGGCAGTGGGTATAATAATAGCATCCTCCTTATCCTTAGCAGGTAAGCAACGGGGGCAGGAACAGGATGGACTGTCCGCCAAAATACGATTCCGAACTACCTCTTTTGGGATTCCACTGGCTTCGCGAACGGTTGAAAATACATCAAGGTAACTCAAGCTGTATCCTTTTTCTTTATTCTGAGACTGAAGAGCAACGCCCTTACCCGCAGAAACATAACGGTCCAATTTTGCGAAGATTTTCCCCCTTATGTCACCTGAAGACAAAGCGAAAGCAGAGAAAACTATACTTAAAACAGGGAGCACAAAGAGTGAAATTCTGATCGATGGCCAATTTGAAGGTTTAAGTTTTTTCTCTCCTAAAGACCACTTTTGTTCTAGGTCTGTATCATTTGCCTGCCCTCGGATAGAATCTTTTGAGGAAGATTCAACTTTGAGAAAATCAAGGACCGTTCGCATGGCTGGTAGCAATAATATGCCCAGGCTAAATTTTACCGGATTATTTTCAATCGCAACCCCATAGGACCAACTTTCCGCATAAGCGGCAAAGGCAATCAAGAGAACGGATTTAAAAACAAACACCGAACTCTCGCTGGAAAGAGTCTTTTTAAAGTTTCGATTCTTTACAAAAAAATACTCAAGAAACACGAGACCCAATGAATATCCGATGAAAGCAACAGATAAAGCTCCAGTAATGGCCTGGCCGGATGCATAGAAAAAACGATAAAGATACAGAGTTAAAGCTGCGGCTAGTGCATAATTTAGGGATTTCCGCCGGCTCGCAGAAAGCAAAAAGTAAAGGGCAAAGGCGGGGATCGTAATCGAAAACATGTCGGTATCATAGTAACCGGCCAAGGTTCGATTGTAATAACTGTGAGTGACGCCAGCTAAACATGCAGCAAGAAAGCCCCAGGCATGACTGCCATATAATCGACCAATCAACACAAGCGGAACACACACGATTCCCGCAACATAAACCGGTATCCATAAAAGAAGCATCTCAATTGTTAAATCAGGAAAGAGTTGCAGGACCCAATAGGGTAACATTGTAATCATGCCACTGGTAAGAGCACTAGGGATCAGGTTATTATTCTGATGCATCCCCAGATGTGCCTTTTGTAAAATACTCCCAAAATAAAAACTGTCATGAGTATTTGGCAAAGCTACGCCATCCTTTACCATTTCAGGATGAAAATAAACAATCTCTCCGTTTTCATTCTCATAATGAGCCTGGGCAAAATCAATCCATTCCAAACGCACCCAAAAGCTCAGGTAATAAGCAACCGCGATTAATAGCAGAGTAACAAACCAGGGAGCCTTATCCTGAGGGAAGGATAAGAAATTTGAAAACATTCCCCGTTCCTCGATTATTTTTTGGAACCAACCAGTCGAGGAAGCATCAGTTTCTACTGATGGCGTATCTGTTTGTTCGTCTTGCTGACTTGTGGAATTGCTCAAACTAAAAAGGAAGAAAGAGTAGATTCTTAACGGAACTTATTCTGTAAGCCAAATAATTTCTTCCCTAGGGAACTCAGCAGGGTATTGGTCTTGGCTGATTCAAAAGCATTGCCAAGGACTGTCCTGGATCCTGCGTGCAAGCGACTTCCCAAATTTTTAACATGAAAGGCGTAGTTATTATTTACCATAATACCTAGAAGTTCTCCTTTTTGTGAAAAAACCAGATCGCTCTTGGCAGGATCAAATTTTCCGGTCAGAAAGGCAAAGCTGGTATGTTCCACCTTGATGTAACGGGCATCCTTCTCATCCCGAACAAAGTTAGTCTGCCCAAAACGGCCTTCTTTGGAATCGAC
>MDSZ01034357.1_pt1 | contig 10468 bp, 10 predicted proteins | sample 811201 | NCBI WGS metagenome assembly MDSZ01 (sample SAMN05326647, study PRJNA326480) | marine metagenome | isolation source: seawater | place: Indian Ocean: North | collected 2010
AAGTAATGTATTTAGGAGTATCACCTTGATAAAAAAAAGTTTTTCCATTGTCAGCAATTCCTTTTAAAATTTTTCCTAAATTTTTATTTTTAAAAATATCCCCAAATTTGGGAGATTTATTATTTATCAAAAAGTCACAATTATCATTAATTAATAATTTTTTTTCTGATTTTTTCCAATAATCTGCTATTACTTCAGAGACTGAAAAACCATTATTTGCCAAATCTATAGCGGGCATAAGTAGGGTATCTAATGAAAAATTTCCATAATTTTTTGACAATTCTTCCCATGCATCTACTGCCCCAGGAACACTTACCGACAATCCAGAGTTTGGGCCTTCAGATGGAATTTGATCAAAATTATTTTTGATAAAATAATCATAATTTACTTTAGACCCAGACCTTCCACTCCCATTTAAAGCAATTACTTCTGAATTATCATTTAAATAAACTAATGAAAAAACATCTCCACCAATGCCAGTAGACATTGGCTCAACAACATTTAAAACTGCTGCTGCAGTTATTGCAGCATCAACAGCATTGCCACCTTTTTTTAGAATATCTAGTCCAGCATTAGCTGCTAGTGGATGACTTGTAGCAACAGATCCGTTTAATCCTAATACATCAGAACGTCTAGAATTGTATTTACTAAATTTAAAAGTACTCATTTCTTACTTTGATCTTGGATTGAATATATCAGTTAATGCATCACCAAGTAAATTCCAGCAAAAAATTAATATCCATACAACAGCAACTGGTGCAAGAATTTGTTCTGGATGATTAACTAAAACCGAAACACTTGAAGAACCTCTGCCTGATACATCGGCAATCATTATGCCTAAACTTGGGTGAGGAGGCTGAACTCCTAAACCAAGAAAGCTTAGAAAAACCTCAGTGCCCGCAACAGCCCCTAAACCGAAACTTGCTGAGACAATTATTGGTCCAATTACATTTGGCAGTATATGCCTAAATAATATTCTTGCATTTGAAGCTCCAGCAATTTTGGCTGCTTGAACGTATTCTCTTTGGCTTACAGAAAGAACTTGGCCTCTAACTAACCTCATCATGCCAAACCAACTCAAAGGAAGTAATGCAATTCCAATTACCGCGAAATCTACAATTCCACTTGAAACTACTCCATTTATTCCTGTTGAATCCTCAAATTTTCTTGCAAAATCAACGATTCTAGGGCGTAAAGTCGCAGCAAGAATTATTATTAACAAAATATCTGGAAATGCAGCAAGTATTTCACCTATTCTTGTTATAAATGAGTCAACCCTTCCCCTAAAATATCCAGCGATAAGACCAAGGCTGACACCAAGTATTAGGCTTCCAGTAATAAGACCTACTAGCGTTATTATTACTGTTGTCTGAATGCCCCATATTATCCTAGTAAAAATGTCTCTTCCAAGCCTATCTGTTCCAAAAATATGATCCCAGGATGGACTACTTTGTGTATTCAATAAATTGGTTTCAGAATATGAATACGGAGCTATTAAAGGAGAAAAAATACCTAGCAAATAAACAGAACTTAAAATAATAATTACAGATAGTGCAACCTTTTTATTCAATAAAGATTTCATTCCTTCCTTAAAAGGTGATGAAGAAAAACTATTTGAATCTTTATTAATTTTCATTTGTATATTTAATTCTTGGGTCTAAAAAAACGTACAAGATATCGACAATTAAATTTGCAACTACCAACGATGCGGTTCCTATCAATGTCAAAGCCATAATAATTGGGTAATCTCTTGAAAAAATAGCATCAAGAGCAAATCTAGCAACTCCTGGTATTCCAAATATTAATTCTACAATTAGAGCGCCACCTAACATTCCAGAAAAGGAAAGGCCTAGTACAGTAACAACAGGTAATATTGCATTTCTTCCAACGTGTTTAAAATTTATAGAAAATCTGTCAACACCCTTAGCTTTGGCAAATGTTATAAACTCTTGGCCAATAACATCAAGAGTACTTGCCCTCATTAACCTTGCAATGACAGCAATCCCTGGTAAACCAACAGTTATAGCAGGCAATATAGCTCTTTTATCAAATATCCCTCCCCAACCAGAAACAGGCACCCAGCCAAGCTCTAATGCAAAAATTATTATTAATAACGGAGCTGTTAAAAAAACTGGCATAGCATAGAGAATAAGTGTCAATGACACAATTGCAGGATCTGTTGGAGTACCTTGTTTTAAAGCGGCATAAAATCCTAGCGGAATGCCAAAAATAGTTGAAATTAATACTGACAATAGAAATAATTTTGCTGATACGATTAATTTAGGGGATAAGAGTTCAATTACTGTTTTTCCTGGATATTTATAGCTTTCTCCAAAATCACCAGTAATAGAACCTGTTACATACCTAGCGTACTGAACAATTAATGGATCATTTAAACCCTTTTTTTCTCTAATTGATTCAGCCAGCTCTTCAGTATAATTGTTTCCGAGCATAACCTCGACTGGATCACCAGGACCATAATGACCGAGAATAAATACAATAAAAGTGATTATTAGCATCACGAAAGGGACCCATAATATTCTCTTTAAAGTATATAAAATCAAAATTACATTTTTTTAATTTTGAATATAAACGTTTTTTAACTTCGGCACAATCAATGGCGTGAATTCAAATCCTTTGACCCTTGAATTAATTAGTGCCATACCTTCTTGATCAAACCACATTGGTAGCCATGGTGCGTCATCGATTATGAGTTGCTCAGCTTTATTATACTTACTAAATCTTGATAATGGGTCTTGGTCAGTTCTTGCTTCTTCAAGCAATAAATCGACTTCACCATTACTGTATAATCCATGATTACCCTTACTATCAGAATGGAAAAGGATATCTATAAAGTCTTGTGGGTCAGGATAATCTGCTTGCCATCCAGATCCTCCCCATACTTGAAGTCTTTCTCTGTGCAAATCTTGCAAATATGTCGCCCATTCAACTTGCTGTATTTCAATTTGAACACCTAATATTCTATCCCACATATCTGCAACTACCTCCATGTCTAAACTTGGAGATCCACCCGTTCCAGGGATAGTTACCACAATTGGTGGTCTAGTGTTTGGGTCAGCATATTTCGATTCCTCAAGTAATTTTACTGCCATATCTGGATCATATTCTAGTCCTTTTACGTCACTTGAAAAACCTGGAAAATTAGGTGGCAAGATACCATATGCAGGTCTCACTAAATCAGAATAAACTGATGATGCAATTAATTGTTTGTCGACTGCATAGTTCAATGCCATTCTAAATTTTGGGTCATCAAATGGAGGCATCGTTACATTAAAACCAATATAATTTATGGTGAATGATGGTGGAACCATTACCAAATCATCATTTAGTGGATCACTTGGATTCTGAACACGTTCTAAATCAGCAAGACCAACACCAGTAATGTCAATTTCTCCATTCTCATACATTGCCATTGGGACTCCACCTGCCAAATTAAATTCTACTCTATCAAGTTTTGCAAGGTCACCCCAATAATTGTCATTCCTTTTCAATACTAAAATTTGTCCCAAATCGTACCTTTCCAATGCAAATGGACCAGTTCCTACTGGATTATCTGTCCAATTGTCTCCAGCATTTACATTAGATTCTTTCAATACATAAGCAGTTGGATAGGTTAGTTTAGCCAAAAAGTAGGCTTTTGGTGAATCAATGTTGATTTGAATTGTTTTATCATCAATTAACTTAATTCCACTTATTTCGCTAGCATTACCATCAATTACATCCTGCGCACCTACAATATCACCAAGATACAATTCAGCAACTGGTGATTCTGTATCTGGATTTGCAGCTCTATTGAAAGAATAGATAAAGTCTCTTGCAGTTATGCTTGAACCATCTGAAAATTTAATATTATCTCTTAAATTAAAGGTATATTGAGTTCCTCCTTCACCAACATCCCAGCTTTCGGCTAAGTCAGGAACTATTTCTAATTCAGAATTTAAACTTACTAGTCCTGAAAACATTTCAACAACAAGTCCTGCAGAAGTGGTATCCGTAACTAAATGAGGGTCAAGTGTTGGTGGATCACCCCAAAGTCTTTTAAGAGTTCCTCCCTTAGATTCAGAGGAGTCACCATCACCACTTTTCAATGACGGAGCAATACTTTTTTCACCAGCAACTTCTTGATCTGACGTCATAAGATCATCAGAACTTGAATCCGAACAACTTATTGCAGTTGATATAACTAGTATAGTTAATAATAATGATTTAATAATATAATTTTTTAATAACATAAATTTTTGGATTGTTTTTTTATTTTTAATTATATATGTTAATTATGATTTTGGGACTTATTGATAAATTTTAAAAATTCAAATAGTAACTGGTCTAAATCTCCATCTAATACTCTTTGTGCATCTGACAACTCGAATCCAGATCTTATATCTTTAATTAATGTGTATGGATGCAAAACATAGCTTCTAACCTGGTTTCCCCATTCAGCAGAAACAAATTCGCCTTTTAATTCATTCTCTTTTTCTTTATTTTTAATATTTTCTAAATCAACTAATCTAGACTTTAAAATTTGAAGTGCAATATTTTTATTTTGTGATTGCGAACGTTCATTTTGTACAGATACGACAATTCCTGAAGGTTTATGAGTTAATCTTATTGCTGAAGAATTTTTTTGCACACTTTGACCACCTGCTCCACTTGCCTTAAATGCTTCAATTTTTAAATCATCATTGTTCACTTCAACATTTACTGTTTTTTGAAAATCAGGAATAACTTCAACTAATGCAAAACTTGTATGTCTTAAATTTGCTGAATTAAAAGGTGATAATCTAACTAATCTGTGAACTCCTTTCTCACCCTTTAAAAGACCAAAAACTTTTTCACCTGTAATTCTTAATAGAGCGCTTTTTATTCCAGCTTCTTCACCTGGAGAAGAGGTTAAAATTTCTGCTTTAAAATTTTTCTTATCAGCCCACCTTACATACATCCTTAATAGCATTGATGCCCAATCTTGTGCATCAACACCACCTGCCCCACCACTTATAGTCATCAAAACATCATATTGATCATGTTCACCAGAAAATTGAAGTTCAGTTTCAAGTTTATTGATTTGATCTTTAATATTATTTATCTCTTCCATTGAATCTTTTTCTAAAGTCTTAATCTCATCTTCATTTGAATCTTGTAATAATTGATAATAACTTTCTACGGATGAGTTTAAATAATTAACTTTTTCTAAAAAGGATTTCTTTGAAGCTAAGGAAGTCATTAGTTCTGTCCCGACTTTTCTATCATTCCATATATCTGGAGATTGAGATTTTTCCTCAAGTTCATCAATTTCAATCTTCAATTTTTTAAAATCTATTAACGAATTTAATTCAGAAACATCATTCTTCAAAGTTGAAATAATTTTTTTAAATTCTGACATATTATTCAACTTCTTTTATTCCAGAATTTTCTATAGCCTCACTAATAGATTTCCTATCAAATTCGGTTAAATTATTTTGAGGTTTTCTTGGGTTGCCCCCTATAAAGCCAAGCAAATCTAACGCATATTTAATACCTGCGGCTCCCCTAGAAAGAATATTCCAATCTAAATTAACTAATTTATCATTTAAATTTTTTGCTTCTGTAAAATTTTTTTCTAAAGAAAGTTTAATTATTTTTCTGCAAATTTTAGGAGCTATGTTGCCAAGCATAAAACATCCACCATTTGCTCCTTCAAGTGACATTGTTGGCATAAGCATTGCATTGGGAACCCAAAATTGCTTAGATTTGCCAACATATTTTCTTGTCATCATTTCAAATCTAACCAAATGACTTGCAATATAACCAAAAACATTATCGTTGTCACAGAACCTCCCAATTTGATCAGGGTCAGCTCCTTCAGTTGTCATAGATGAATTAAAGCCTCCTGGAGACATTTGATGAATGATTAATACTGGCTTGGGAACATTTTTTAAAACTTCTTTAAAATACTTATCAATAGTATTCCTTCTCCTTGGGATCCTAATTCTAATTAAATCTGCACCAATCTCAGCATATTTTTCACTTTCATTTAAAGTTCCGGAAATTGAAGGATTATCAACACCAGCTATTAAAATCTTTTTATTTTTAAGAGTATTTGAAACTACTTTAAAAATATCTATCTTTTCTTCAGGGCTTAAAAGTGTCTCTTCTCCATTTTCAGTACCCATAACAAAGCCTGATAAATCTGTATTTATCCATTTTAATGAATTAGATTCAATGGCTTTTAAGTCAACTTTGTCATCTTTAGTAAAAGGTGTTGGCATTGGAGCAACAAGTATTGGATGGTTTTGTTTTTCAATCATTAAAATTTCCCTTTGATAAATAATTCAATATTCAAGTATATCAATTTACTAAAAATATTTATTAATTAAGGAAATAATGAACTAATATGTTGATGAGATAAATTAATAAAATGAGAAATTTACTTTTAAAAAATTTTTATAAATTAAAAAGAAATCCTTCAAATGTACAGGTTTTGCTTTTAACAATAATAGTAATTTTAATAATTTACATATTATTTGGTAATCAAATTATTAGCACTGCAAAGAATAACCTTGAAACAACATTAAAGAATAGAAATGAGAGAGAATTTAGTGGAGATATTGATGTTGAAGCTTGGCAATATAGCTGGATAAGAACTGGAATTATAAATATGAAAAATGCTCAAGGGCCCGCACAATGGAGAGCAATTAACTGGGAAAAGGGATGTTTTTCAAGAAGAATTACGAAATGGAATGAAATCTACCAAAATACTATTCAAGATTCATGTGAAAAATTAAATATTATTCAAAAAGATTATGACAATTACTGTTTAGGTATTAATGAAAATTGTGAAATTCCAGTTGAAGCTTTAAAAGAACTCTCAGAAGTAATGAGCAATTTAGAAAATGCATTTTCAAATGCAGGATTTGTTTTGCCTTACAATGAATTAGAGGAAACTGGAATTGAATAAAATAAATTTATTTGTAAAAAACTTTTTTTTAGGAATCCTTGTTGGTTTTTCTGACTTATTTCCTGCAATAAGCGGAAGTACAGTTTTAATGATTTTTGGAAAATATTTTGATTTATTAAAACCAATTAATTATCTAATAAATTCGATTTATAAACTAAAAAAAATTGATCACAATAATTTAAATTTACAATTGACATTACCATTAATTTTTGGGGTGATTTTTTCAATTTTCTCTTTTTCCAGAATTGCAGAATACCTTTTTGATTTTTACAAAGCAGAAACTATTACTTTTATTTCCTCATTCCTAATAATATTTATAAGCTGGAATTTAAAAAAAATAGAAAAGCAAAAAAACTTTCTAATATTCTTTTTTTCTGGCATTTCAATTAGTACTTTTATCTATCTGATACCAGAGAATTTTATTGAAAATACAAATATCTTTGTTGTTTTAATTTCTGGAATCCTTGCAATGGCATTTATGATAATTCCTGGAATTAGTGGCTCTCTAATGCTTGTTGTTATTGGTTCATATGAGAGAGTAATAAGCGCAATTAGTAATTTTGACTTATCCTTTTTAACTATATTTTTATTAGGTGGAATTGTAGGATTTGTTATCTCTGTGACTTTAATATCAAGAATTATCAATTATTTCAAAACTAATTTAACAATTTTTTTTTATGGGTTAATATTAGGATCGATTCCTAAATTCTTTACACAAGTACCTTTACATAATTACAATTCTTTACATAGTTTAATTTATTTATTTTTGGCTATTTTTATTTGTTTAACAATAATCAAAATAATCGAAAGATATGAAAAAAGTTTATAAACAGATATTTCTTTTTGCATTTTTAATAACTTTTAGCATTTCATGTGGAAATGAAGATGCAAAAATAATTAATATTGATCAATTTTCCAATTCAGGAAAGATTTTAAATTTAGAATATTTCAAAACTAAAGGTTTTAAAGAAGTGAAAAAATATGATATTTCAGAATTGAGTGGAGCATTGTCAGCTCATTTTGGGTGGTATAAAGATACTTTAAATAACCCAAGGGATTATGAATTAAGATTTTATAAAGATCACGAATCTGCATTGAATTCAAAAAAAATCGTTGAAGAAGTTATTGGTGAAAATGCAATTCTTGCAACAAGGGATGTAACGTGGAAAGAGGGTAATTCTGATAGGAGAGTTAATAGAAGGGGTGCTGGTTCTGGACCAGGCTCTGCTAAAGCAAAATATCTATACTATTTAATTTATGAAAATACTGTAATTATGTGCGAAGGATTAAATGAAGAAGAATCAATTAAATTATGTAATGATTTGGTTAAATAAATTTTTAATTAATTAAAGGCATTTTACTATTTACATCATAATTTAATTTTTCAAACCAATTCCCAACTTGAAGAACACCAAAATCCTGATCAAATTTTCCTGTAAACATTATTCCTATTGGGAGGCCAGTATTTGAGAAACCTGCCCTAGTACTCAAAGATGGCTGCCTAGTAACATTAAAAATGCTTGTGAACGCAGGTATCCTTGCACCAATCACTTTCGATGAATTCGACATATTTTCCTTACTGTAATTTTCTATTTCATCAGGCAATACGGGATTTGTTGGGCAGGCAATTATATTAACATCATTGTATATTTCATCAATTTTTTCTTGAAAATAATTCATTACTCTTAATGATCCAAGATAGTCTTGAACTGAAAGTGCTTCTCCAGCAACCAATCTGCTTACAACTTCATATGTGTAGTCTGAATAATTATTTTCAAGAAATTTTGAATGGATTTTTATAGCTTCTGCCATTGTAATTATTACATTTACTGGCCTGCAAAGTGAAAGCCATTCAAGATCAATCTCTATTATTTCAGCGCCATTATCCTTCATAAGTTTTATTGATTTTTGAAATACCTGATTAATTTCAGGGGCAATATTTTCAAAATAATTCCCAGTCGGAATGCCAATTTTTAATCTTACTGGAAGTATTGCATCAAAATTATCAATCATATCAACATGGAATCCTTTGAATGGATCTAAGTCGCGATTTTTTTGATATTTACATACTTCTTGAATAAATATTGCACAATCCCTTGTAGACTTAGCAATAGGGCCAATAGTATCCAGTGTCCATGAGAGAGGAAAAACTCCATTTGTTGATAATTTATTGTAAGACGGTTTAAAACCAGTAACACCACAAAATGATGCCGGCATTCTTATAGACCCACCAGTATCACTTCCAATTGCTATTGGCGAAAAGTTTGATGCAACTGCGGCTGCAGAACCACTACTAGAGCCACCTGGAATGAAGTTCAAATTCCATGGATTCTTTGTTTGATCTGAATTTGAATTAATGCCATGTGGACCAAATGCAAATTCTACCATTTGAGTTTTTCCAACAATTATTGCTCCTGAACTCTCTAATGCTTTGATTACATCTGCATCTTCATTAGAAAAATTATTTTTCATTATTTTTGATCCAGCTGTTGTAACCCTCCCTTTTATATCAACTAAATCTTTCACAGCTATTGGAATTCCATGAAGTGGACCTTTATATTCACCATTCAAAATTTGTTTTTCAGCTAATCGAGCTTTTTCCTCCCAATCATTATAAATTTCAACAAAACTTGATATTTGATTTTCATATTTATGTATTTGATTTGAAAATTGATTATAAATATCAACTGGAGTTAAAGTATTGTTTTGAATTAACTTAGATATTTCAAAAATATCTTTATTTAAAATTTCTATCATTTTTCATTATTAAAGGATTATTTGATAATTTATTTTTGGCTTCAAATTCAAGCACATCTTCTATGGCTTTACTTAATTCATCTATTCTTGCAGAAACCATTTCATAATCTTTAGGAGATAAATTATATTTTTTGTTTAACTTGTTTTTTATTTCATTATCCATTTTTTATAAATTTAAGTTTAGATTTGTTGTATATGAGTGTTAAATAAACCTATACTCTATATTAATGCTAATCACAAAATTTTTACATAATTGTTTAAATGAAGCTCTTCAAAAATTAATAGACGAGCAAAATATTACTAATTTTACTCCTCCTGCTTATGTTGTTGAAAAGCCAAAAAATAAAACTCATGGTGATTATGCAACTAATCTTCCAATGCAATTAGCAAAAATATTCAAAGAAAATCCTATAGATATTGCCCATAAAATTAAAGATAAATTTGAAGCAGATAATCTTGAAGAGATTTCAGTTGCAAGCCCAGGTTTTATTAATTTTAAATTATCTAAAATCTGGCTTGAAAAAGAGATCATAAGATGTATTGATCTAAAAAATAACTTTGGAAATCAAACTAAAAATAATAAGAAGGTTCAGGTTGAATTTGTAAGTGTTAATCCAACAGGAAAGCTTCACTTGGGCCATATAAGAGGCGCTGTTATTGGTAGCACAATTTCAAATATTCTCGAAAGTCAAAATTTCACTGTGACAAGGGAATATTACGTTAATGATGCTGGTAATCAAATTGATTTTTTTTGCA
>MDSZ01084289.1_pt1 | contig 10468 bp, 14 predicted proteins | sample 811201 | NCBI WGS metagenome assembly MDSZ01 (sample SAMN05326647, study PRJNA326480) | marine metagenome | isolation source: seawater | place: Indian Ocean: North | collected 2010
CAAAACTGAATTCATTGTCGTTCTCCAAGGTTAGACCCCCTTTCACATGGTGGCCTCACGCCAACCCTTCGCGCCCCCTCTCGCCAAGGCGAGAGGGGGCGCGTGAGGCTGTCGCGAGGTCAGAACGATGCGGTGATACCCAGGACGCCCGAGCCGGTCTCACCGGGAGGCGTACCGAGGACCTTCTTACCGAAGCCCTCAGCGATCGCGGGCCACATCTCGCTGATCTGGTGCGGGATGATTTTGGAGAAGTCCACGATGGCGTTGGGCGCGAGGACCGCCTCAAAGTCTGCGATCGTGTCCGCGAGCCCAGCCTCAGACACCGCCGTGACGAGGGTGTAGTAATCCTCGGAGATGTCGTTGAGACGCTCGAGCAGACGGTTTTGGTTGGTAACCAAATCATCGATGATGGCCTGCATGGCCGCCGGATCGTAGGGATCGGGCGCGGCGTCCAAGACCTCCATCGTCAACGCGGTGGCCTCGCCGTTCTGGTCGACGAGGAAGGCCGCGTTGGCCGCCTTCTCGGCCTTGAGGTGCGCCTTGTGCTTGGTGCCATTGAGCTGGCCATGTGAGTACACACCGGGCAGAGCCTGGGCGACCGAGAGCAGCGCCGACTGGAGCAGCTCTTCCTTTTCCTGCTCGGGCGACTTCATGCGCGTTTCGAGCGTGGTGATGATGTTGTTGACCTTGCTGGTCAACGTGCGGATGCGCGAGTTCGCGCCGCGCGCCTGATTCATCGCGGACTTGACCCCGCGCTCGTTATTGAGCACACGCGCCACGACCTTATCCACGCGCGATTCGAGCGCGTCCATCTCCTGGGCGAGCTGCCCGGTCACTGCCTCGATCGCCCCGGAGGTCTGATCGATCGTGTTCTTGGCCGTGTTCTTGGCCCAGTTCAGGAAGGGGCCACCGATCGGCACTTGGAAGCCCCCGTTCGGGTCGCCGTAGCTTCCCTTACCGGAGTAAGGGATCATGGGCTCCTGAATGCTGCTCGCGAAACGCTCGAGGATGCGCGCTTGCTGACGACCGAAGTTGCGGATCGGCTCACCCCAACGACTGCCGAGGTCGAGAGCCTCGACATCTTCGTTAAGAGGCTCCTCTTCCTCGAAGAGGACCGGCCCGCCGAAAGCGCTGGTAGGCGCAGGAGCGGAAGCAGCTTGATACTGCTGCGGGTATTCGTGCTTCACGACCTGGACGGGTGGAGCAACCTTGTTCTTGACCATATCAGCCACGAAGGACTGGACGAATGCGTTAGTAACGGCATTGCTCATCGTTCATTCTCCGAATGAGAGTGATGCCCCGAAGGGCTTTGGTGAAAACCCCGAAGGGCGGACTTTAGGATTGCGCGCGGTCGAGCTCGCGCAGCTTGGCGACGATGTTTGGCCAAATCGCCATGACCTCATCAGCATGTTCGCCAGCGTAGCCAGCAACGTGCGGGTACGCGGTCTGGATGACCTGCTCAGGGTCGCCAGTGGCGCTCGCCATGACGACATTGACGAGCATGTTGACGATGACGGCAGCGACCGGAGCAGGGATGCTCGTGGCGCTGAACAAACCAGTGAGCGCGACCTTGAGCGCCGCAGGCCCCATGGTCTTCAATGCGCGCACAGCGAACTTCTTCGCCGCTTCTTTCTGCGCGTCGTCGAGCACCTGTTTGTCAAAAACTTCGCCCGTGGCAGATGTGGATGACGAGGAGGCCCCATCCACATCTGCCCCAGGCTGACCCTCGCCGCCGGTAGCGGTCGGCTCGGGAGCCTCCAAATAAGTTTGCGTCAACTGGTCCGCACGAGCCGCGACCGCCGCCGAGATAGGCGAAGCGTAGAGACCGCGATTCGAGATCGTGCCAAGGATGGCGAGCGGCACAGCCAGGTGAGGACGCGGAGAGCCCGACGCAGGGGAGATGCCAGCATCGCGCAGGGTGGAGAGGACGCCATTACGCAAGACCTTTTCGGGGTCGAGACGCACGCGGCGGAAGCTCCTGCCGGTGTAATCGCGCCAGTTGAAGTACATCGAGAGGTGGAGGTGTGGCCCGGTGCTGTTGCCCGTGTTGCCGACGTGGCCGAGGAGCTGCCCGCGCTTGACGGTCTGCCCCTTTTTCACGCTCACGTCCTGGAGGTGGTAATACTCGTGCGAGATGTCCCCGAGGACGTTACCGTCCTTGTCCTTGAACTCGGTGCGCACGATCACAAAGTTGCCGCGCGGGTCGAAGTCCGCGCCGCGCTCGGCCTTGGGGGTAGGCTTCTGGCCAGTGCCGACAGCTATCACCTTGCCGCCAAAGGCCGAAAGAACGTCGGTGCCGGATTCGACACCCAAATCGATACCGCTGTGCTCGCCACCAGGAAGCGAGCCATTACGGTCATAGTGATAACGCTGGTTCGGGGTCATGAGGTCGAGAATCGAGCTAGGATAGCTCTTGAGGACCCAGTGAGGCATTTTGCTCATGACCTCGGAGCCATAGGCCGCTGTCATCTTCTTCGCCCAGGCGTTGGCCTTCTTCAGGTCAATTTGACCAGGCCAATAAGAGTTGTAGGCCGCCATGCCCTTCGGGTCTTCGTCGGGCACCTCCGCAAGGATGGCGCGGTTGGACTTGGCGACCTTGTGGAGGAGCGATTCATACACGTCCCCATAGCCATCGACGTGATAATCAGGCTCGCCCTGCGCGCCATCAGATGGCGCACCATGAACAACATCGAGGAAACCGCGCAGCGCGCGGCGAGCATAGGAGCCCTCGGGGAGCGCGATGGCCTGTTGCCAGTAGCGCATGGCGCGAGTCTCATCGACGCTGTTTTCAAGCGTCCTCATCGCCCACGCTTCAAAGCCCCCAAAATACTGGTCCCAGCCAGGAGCCTCGTCGTACGGAACGAGGCGAATGGTCGCCACCGGCTCGGAGCTGTCGGGGAAGTCGATTTTGACGCCGGTAAAGCACGCCTCGAAAATGGCGCACCAAAAGCGGAAAGCGCCCTCGACGCCAAACGTTGCACGGAGCGCCAGGAGCAGGCTGATGATGCCCCCCATGATGATGCCGTAGCGGTCCCGCTTATCGTTCAAGTCGAAACGAAAGAGCCCCATCACCGTTTTCAACTCGTCCCAGGCGAAATGGTCACCGAAGTGACGACCAGGGATCGCGTCGAGGTCGGCCTTGTCCTCGTTGTAGAGCGCGCCAGAGCGCACGAGCCATTGAACCAGACCCATGGCGAACACAGGCACCATGGCAGATGGCTGGAAGATTTCCAGGCGTTGCGATACTGCCTCGACCCAATCGGTTGGATTCATCGAGAAGAGCATCGAGCTATCTTTTTTCCGTCCCATGTCAGACCTCAAGTTAGGTTGCTACCGGGTGCAAAACGCACAATCCGATAAACCCTAACCCAAGGCCCTGGGGCGCGTTTTCATCTGGGGGGTCAGATGAAAACGAAACTTATTTTAAATCGATAGACCCCATTTCGATCATCTCGCCCTCGACCATCGTCCCTGGCTCACCTGGACGGAAGAAGGTGAGCGTGTGGCCAGAGGACATCGCTTGCCAACGCTTCGTGGAGCGCAGCGGCTCATGGTCGTAAGGACGCAAGTAGCGCTGGATATAGTGCTCCTCGGCCTCGATCACGCCCTGGAACAAGTGCAAGGGCGGCACCTTGCACTGTGCCCACTCGCCAGCAGGTCGACGCACGGTCGACGAGCACGGCACACACAGCAGCCCGCTGGCGAAATCTTCCGCAGGATCGGCGCAACGCCTATCCCTCGAGGGTTGCGTGATGGCCGTGTTGGCGATGTGGTTTCGGCGCTCCTCATGGTACGGGAGCGCATCGGGAAACTTGATCTTCACATAGTCGTAAAGCACCGCGATCGTTTCATAAACCTCGTCGAGGTTCAGCGCGACCGCTTGCGAAATCTCTCGTAGCGTCGCGCCGTGATCAAACGGTGCGAGCTGCTCGGGACCCACATCATCATCGAACTCGTCAGGCGAATAATCATAAGAGAGGCGCTGACCATCGGTGAGGTAATCGCGCACATCAGGATCACGCAGACCATAAGCGCCTATATCGATGGTAGACATAATCGAAGGTGACGCCAGAATCGTGCTGACGAGCTGTGACCGCAGCGATCTGACGAGCATCGTCATCCCGCAGCGCGTCATCCTGCGCAAGGTCTTAGGCGCGTGGCCGCTATGCGGCACGCGCTGAATCTCTTCGGGCACCGCCTCCATTTGGAAATCCAGGGGCTTGACGCAACCATGCTCCTGGCCGACGCGCAAGGGCTCGGGGGAGAAGCAATCGAGGAGGCGGCAAGCGAGCTGCGCCGCCTCGTCCTGACCATAGGAGTCATCGGGATTGCAGTGGCGCACTTTCACCACGCGCACCTCGACGCGCAAGCGGTCGGGCCGGTCAAACTCGCGATAGATCGCCATATGCGAGTATTTGCCCCGGTTTGCTTTCGGGCTCTTCGAGCGGCCCGCGTAGACCGTATGCCCGGTCTCGCTCCATTCGCCCTGGCGAACATTCCAACGGTCGGGGAGCGTGATGCGCTCCGCGGCATCCCAGACAGACAGGTCTGTCTTTAGCTCCAGACAGCAATCCCAGCGATCGATGGAGATGAACTTGAGCCAGTTGGCCGGAGCAATGCCCTTCTTGACGAGGAAGTTGGCCCAGAGGCGGATAAATTTCACCGCCTGGCGCTCGTCCATCCCCGCGCCGCGCCCCGTTTCAGGGTCGCGGAACCACTTGCCTGTGAAGTGAACAACCAGCTTCTTGCCATAGCGTGATTCCCGCGTTTGGCCGCCCATAATGCGGCCCACGCCTTGCCCATGGGCATAGATTGTCTTGCGGTCAAGGTAGAGTGAGGACCGCTCTACAAAGTTGTGCGCTGGTAGCCAGTCCATGATTGCTTCCTGGACCTCGGGCTCGCAGAACAAGCCGAGGACCAAATAATCCGTCTTGGGAGCTTCTGCGATCTCGAAGTTGGCCTTTGCCAGCTCTCTATTGTGCCATGCAAATGCCTGTTTCTCTTTGGGCGGCATTTTCGTCACTGCGGGAGGTCGAATTATGCTCATGTCGGGCACCTATCTGAATGCTATGGTGTAGGGGGAAAGCTGGTTGTTTAACTAACCAACCAGCTTTCCCCCGCGCCGCTTTTCGCTCGTATGACAGCAAAAAAGGGCGCGGGTTAGGTCTACTTACTACAGGTTTTTGTGTTCTATCAAGTCATCGGGAGCGCGTGCTCGAGCAACGCCTCCAGGTCGTCTTCGAGCACCTCGAGAAGTCGCTCTCGATGCTCCTGCTCGGCAGCGATCAATTCAGGCACGCGCATCGCTGTTGACTCGCGAAGCTCATCAAGAAGCATCTCTTGCGTCAGGCTCCTTCGCCATGGTCCTTGCTCGAAGTCAAGCACCGCGCCGTCAAGGAAATAGCCCAGCAGCCACGCCCCTGGCTCATCACTCGGAGGGCGCACGAGAAGAATCACCTCGCAATCTGGGTGCAGAAATCGCGTGTCTGGGTCGTCCCACTCGCAAATGCCAGGGTTTTGCCGTATAAAGGCTTTGGTGCTCGTCCACCGCATAAAGCGAGAGAGCGTCTTCTTGCTCGGGCTCACCTCTTCAGAGAGCCAGCGGCAAAGCGTCGCAGCGCTAACGCCTGTGGCATGTTCGAGTGAGGTCACGGTGTGACCGTCCAGGCGGTAGAAGCGCAGCAGCGCAGCTAGAAACTGTCGGAGCATAAGAACCTCGCACAATATTACGTTGCACCGTCGACTTAGTAAGGACGGCGTTAATCTAACTCAGGGGCGTAATGATGGCAACCTTCGCTGAAAAACTTCGAGTCGCGGCAGCTCGAGCGAACTTGAACCAATCGCAACTCTCGCGAGCCTCGGGGATCTCGCAGACGGGCATCTCTGGCTTGTGGCATGGGAGAAGCGAGCCGACCTTAGAAACGGCTGCAAAGCTCGCCAGAGCACTTGGCGTGAAAGTCGACGACTTAACGCCAGAATACGACGACCTGGAGGAAGAAGAGGCTGCATAGTCACTCTTCCTCGTCTGGGTCGAATCCGAACAGCGCCACCTGGAACTGGTCCCACCATTCATCCCGCCTTTGCTCCTGGCTCATCTCGTCAGAAATCGCGCGCAACTTCGCCAGATCATCACGCAGGCCGGGGCGGTCGCGCTGCAAAAGTTCGCGCCGGAGCTGCTCCTGCTCCTGCTTCTTATCTTGAGGCATCACTCACCCTCGAAATCATGGACAAGGCGGGAAGCGGCATCGAGTTGCATCAAAGTCAAGTGCCCCGCCAAAAAAGCGCAGTCCGTGCGGTTATTGCTCGCCACAGCAGACCAATAGCGTTCATCCGTCAGGATGCAGTAAGCCAAGCCGGTCACCTCGCCAGAGCGCACAAGGCCCGCGAGCTGCTCCAACTCTTTCGCGATCCGTTCTTTCTCGTCATCGATTGCGATAAGCACAAAGCCTCCTAATTCTTGAGCCACAGCCAGAGCACGAAGCAGACAAAGACGGTAAACCTCACCTTGTCGATCGCGTGTGCCAGAAGTTCGATGTCAGTCATTTTTCCTCGCTCCTATTTTCGGACAGTAGGCCGCAGGTCTTGCCTCGCGACCAAAGTTTTAGTTGAGACACCCGTGTGTCTGCGCCTCCCGGTATTTAGGACGGCGTCAGGAGCACCCCCCTAGCTCGAGCTAGATTTGGAGCTCGCGCCCTTTCCTTGTTCGTTGCCTGTTTCGGTATTTCTGGGGGGACCAGTCCCCGCCAGCCCCCCCTATTATCTTTCCCCTTAGTGGTTATTTTTAACCATTTTGCTTGATTTAATTGCTCTCTTTGGTTAAAATTAATCATAACGTCGAATAAATCGACACACCAAGGAGACACACAATGCTGACAGCACATCAGGTCATCGACTGGAGACACCGCAACGGATGGAACAAGAGCGAGGCCGCCGAGGCCATCGGAGTCACGCGCACCACATACCGGAGCATGGAGGAGAACGGAGCGAGCAAAACCCAGGCACTCGCGATGGAGACCGCCGAGCGGCACGCAGCGCGCACGAGGTTCATGCCAAGGGACATCGACCACGCTCTTGTGAGCACGTCCGAATACCCGGAATACGACCCCATCATCTGTTTCATGAACGAGCTGGCGCGCTGGGACAAAGCCAAATTGGACCAGATGAGGACAGAGCTGGTGGAAGGAAACGATAATCCCGTACTGACAGTGGTGGTCCTCGAAGGAGTCCTGAACTTCCATCGCAGCCAGGGGGGATTCGCTGGCAAAAAGCACGGGAGGTTTTTCGCCATCATCGAATGGCTCGAAATCCACCGCGAGGACATCGTATCGGGTATCATGTCGCATAAGTCCTACCAGGACGAAGACTAGATAAGGCCAGCCGCTTCGAGCTTGCGAAAGTCGAGGTATTGACCCTCGATCGGACACTCAGAAGCGGCGTAAGCCAGCACAAACCCAGTCCGGCCTGGACCAAACGCGAGCTGCTGGGCAGCCTCTTTGGTATCGCGAACATAGTTCACACAAAGAAACCCAGGCATCCTGGACGAGGGATAAGCCACACAATAGAGGTATCGATCGTTACTCATTGGTTTCTCACGGTAAAAAAAGCCCGCCTGATGCTCAGGCGGGCTTTATCAAAGTGACGGTCACAGGACTTTGATTCGGCCCTCGTCGCGCGCCCTGGAGACGACTTGCTCGAGGACCACCTCATCGATCTGGCGACGGTCCGCGATCTTGCCAGCGATCCAGAGCCCGACGCCGATAAGCCAGCGAAGGAAACGAAGAGTCGTGGTCAAGTCCTTCGTGGGATCGATAGGCTCGACCCCAAGGCCGTGCTCGTCCTCGAACAGGGACAGGCGGCCCACGGTGGCGATTCTCTTTTTAGGCATTGGCTTCTCTCTTTGCGGCCCTCGCATCCTCGAAAGCCTGAAAGTCCACCTCCATCCTCTCCACGGCCCTGGCGAGCCGCTGATAAAGCGAGAGGGTGAAGACTTGGTAAAGCTCGCTCGACGCGCGCAGCGCCATCACGAGCAGCGAAAGTGCGGTCATGAAGACCACCCGAGCGTTCCAGTACAAAAACTTCATTTCTCCTCGTCCTCAAAAAGCGCGTCGAGCAGTTCACCCACGGTCTCCCCAAAGTATTCCTCGAGGATGAGCCAGCAGACACAAAACACAGTAAGGTAAATTACAATCAAAGATACAACTCTTTAAGGTCTACACTCCAACCAATAGAGTCATCCTTGACGATCAAATAGAGATGCGTCAGATCGTGAAGGTCGCGCGCAATGTCGGTGTATTGCTCGAGCGTCAGCAAAATGTCCGAGAACACCGCCACAGTCGTGGGAGGCTCGACCTCGCTCGTGTAGGTCACGACCTTGCGCTTGAGAACACCGGCAGGTGTGCCGGAGTCATCGCGCAATTCCAGCGTCAAATGCACCTCGTACCAGTTCGACGGGTTGAGACTGACGACCAGAAGGTCCTGCGTTGATGGAAACGTCGGCCCGTTGAGATACGAGCGCGACTTGAGCGCGCCATCCGTGTCCCTGAAAATCTCCAGCCCGATCGTCGCACTACTGTTGCTGATCCCGAACTGGACCAAGCCCGCGTCGCCACCTGCGCCTGGAGCCTCCTGACTCACCTTGAATCGCGTGGCAAACCGCACATTGGGAGGCACCTGGCCTGGAGCCAAAGCCGCTTGCTGCGAAAACGACTGGCGGAACAACTGCTCAGTCGAACTCGCCAGCAAATGCGTGTGAACGCTCACGCGGTCCTCGAGCAACACGATCCCCGGCTTGGCTTCGACATCCGGGCCATACAGCTCGGTGGCAGCCAGCACGGGGGAGACAGCGGGCATAGGTGGGCACACGCGCCAATCCTCAGGATAGGCACGCGGCGAGGTGAATTCTTCACCATCAAAGATGAGCTGGTCGACGCCAGCGGGGTTATTATCGGAGATTCGAGAGCTTGGATTATTGACCGTAAAAGCCACCAGTTTCTTTACCATGTCATGCACCTTTTATGAGGCAGTAGGATTATGTGAACGCCGATTAGCGACGCGTGGGAGGCTTCCAGCCTTTCGGCCTGACCCAATGTTCAGTTTTGCCGGGGATGTGATGCCGATCCCACCCGATATCGAGATGGATGAAATTCGAGGCATAGCGGCCCGTACCATCGCCCTTCTGACGGTACAGACGCTCGAACCAATGCAAGAACAGGTCGTAGTCCAGATACCCCTCGAAACGGTCCCCAAACCCAAAATCAATCGCGCCATTCTGCATATGAAAGCTCGTGCTCGAGCCCTCGATTTGCGCGTTGTACCAGGGATGCCTGTACCCGGAATATCCCGTGACAGGCTTGCCGAGCCAGAACCGGAAACGGTCCAGAATCCGAAGCACAGGGATGATGTTTGGCCACAATTCGGGCGGCGGCACCACGTGACGCGCGAGCATGAAGTGGAACCCCTTTGGCGCGAACTCGGGCTCGAAAAGGTCATACATGAAGTGCCACGCCGAGCTGCGACCAGGAGCAACGCGGCCCCTGGCGTGTCGCCAGTTGTGGCGCGTGATTTCATGCGCAGAGAAGAAGCGAATGCCCGCGCTCTTTAGATACTTGTCGTATTCTTCGAGCGGCGTTGGACCGAACAGGCCGAGCGCGCCCGCGTTCTCGAAGAAGTCATTGGGCGTCATCCCGGCAGCGTCCCAGACCGCACCCATCGAGTCATCCTCACGCAGGAACGCAGGCAACTGGCGCTCGGGCGGAACTCGAGGCGAAGGCAACTGACGCTCGGGAGGAGCTGGCTTGCGGCGCTTCTTCGGGAGAGCTTTGCGAGGCTTGCGGAGCTTGGAATCGATCCACTTGCGCATCTCTTGAGCGCGGTACAGCTCGACCTCGTACGACTCGGGCACCTCGACAGATGGCGTGTCAGGATAAACGTGGTCATCCCATGGGAGCGCGTCCTTGGGGTCAAAGGGACCCCTGGGAAGCGAGAGCACAGGAGGCACGAGGATAGGACCAGGAGGCCGAGAAGGAGCAGGAAGCGCTGGCCTATCCTTCGGGGGATCGATCCGGTCCCTCGGCGGAAGAATCCCCGAGCGATCCGGGACGCGGTTGCGCCCGTTCTTGCCCCGCAGGTGACTCACCACCGCGTCTCTCGTCCCCAGCCACCACCGCGGCCTGTCTTGATTGTCTCGACTCATAAACCCTTCCCACACCGAAACCAGCAGCCCCGCCGGTAACGATGAATGCGACCCACTGTTGAACCTGCTCCGCTGTCGCTCCTGTCGCCCAGGCGACTAGAGCGAGGCCACCAAGACCCAGGACAAGGCCAATAGCTCCAAACAGACGTTGATGGCCCCTGAGTCGAAAGCTGCTCTCAAAACTGAATTCATTGTCGTTCTCCAAGGTTAGACCCCCTTTCACATGGTGGCCTCACGCCAACCCTTCGCGCCCCCTCTCGCCAAGGCGAGAGGGGG
>MDSZ01271829.1_pt1 | contig 10468 bp, 7 predicted proteins | sample 811201 | NCBI WGS metagenome assembly MDSZ01 (sample SAMN05326647, study PRJNA326480) | marine metagenome | isolation source: seawater | place: Indian Ocean: North | collected 2010
CGATATTTCCCCAGTAGTTTTCCATCAGGACCAAGTATAACTGCGGTGTTGTAAATTACTTCTCCATCACGCTCAAAGAGTGATGTAACCAAATACAAGTTATTTTTCTTTGCCAAATTAGCTAGATATTTGACACAAGGACCAGGAATTTCCTCTGCCCCTGTTTCAGGATTCAATCCATTACGCATAGTCGTTATGCATTCACCCAATACAAGTAAGTCTACCTTTTTCTCATTCGCTTCTTTGACAAATGGTTCAATCATTCTACAATTGTCCATTCCTGAATTCCCTCCAGCAGGACGAAAATTCGTTGCAGCCAGACGAACTTTTCTTGACTCTGGTTTCTGTACTTTTACGAACTTCACCTGAGTCCATTCCACTTTGGCATTAGGCTCCCATCTGAGAAATAGTCGTATAATCGCACTCGAAGCCCTTTGGGGAACATAGACTTTACCTTCAAACTTCACCCAACCATCTATCTTCTCAGTTTCCGATGGATAAAAAGGACGATTGTAATCACCCGTTCTTTGATCGATCACCATTTTCTTTTCATCATCCTCAAAAAACACTTCGACATAACGATTGGCTCGTGGGTTGGACAAACCGGTTCCAAGACAAAGAGCGCTAATCTGGTAATAACTTCCGCCTTTGACTGAGAAATTCCTACTCCAAGCACCAATTTCTCCCGCTTTATTACTCTGATGAATTAACCAACTTTCATTCCCTTCCGACCCTTCTTTAAAAAATCTGAAGGTTGGAGAAATCTCTTTACGGGGACTGAAAGTTTCCCAACCACCATTATGACGAACAGAGGAGGCAACAATGTCATGATACCAAACCAAACTCATGCAAGAATGGACCATGAAAATCCAAATTCTCGTTTGTATCATAATTAATTATCCAACGAATGAAAAGGCTTTCGTTCCATTAACTCCAAGCCCATCAACCACAAATATCCTGCCAGCATTTTCCTCTTCAATCGATTTATGGATACCTGTGGTTACAAACAAACGGTCCAGTTCATCACCACCGAAAGCACAGGCGGTTGTTTCAACACATGGCAAAACAATTTTTTGCAAAAGAGATCCATTGGTCGGATCAATTCGTAGCACCGCTCCACCATGACACATTGCGACCCAAAGCATACCTTCACTATCTATCGTCATTCCATCCGGCGAACCTTTCCACCCATGATTTTCGGTATTCACAATTATTCTAGCTTCACCAATCGAACCGCTAAGATTATCAAATGGATAAGCCCGAATTTCTTTTGTGGGAGTATCGATATAAAACATCTGCGTGGCTTCTGCATTCCAACATATCCCATTGGAGTTGGTAACTCCCGAAATTTTCAAGCTCAAATCCCCATTGTTATCCAACATATACAAGTTAGCATCGCCGGTCTTTTTCACCGTGCTGATAGTCCCCGCCCAAAACCGCCCTTTGGGGTCGCACTTTCCATCGTTAAATCGGTTATCTGGTCGTTTGTCCGCTTCCGGATCGGCTATGACTTTTTTTTCTTCCGTTAAAGGATCAAAAGAGAAAATCCCCGAATCACCAGCACATAAAAAACCACCTTTTTCACGGGGAACAACGGTCCCAATACGTTCACCCATTTCCCAAATTTTTTCTGTCGCCGTCTTCGGATCAAATGAAATCAGGGCGTGTCCTTCAATATCGACATATACCAAATGGTCTTGCAAAAAAATGGGACCTTCTCCCCATTTTGAAATTTGAGAGCCAATTGGATTAATCGCAATGCTTTCTGTCATTATCTTATTTATTGCTGGCATTGGCGACAGCTTGCAACCAATTCCTTGCAATCAATTCATGACCTTGTGGCAGCGGATGCACTCCATCCCATATCCAATGCTGCGGTGACGCTTGAATGGCAGCTTGGTCAAAAACCTTTTGAGTTTGAATATGGATTGCATTGAAATCTTTTGCCAGTCGGCCTACGATCTTACCAAGCTTTTCAATCTCTCCACGCCAATGCTCCCATTGTTGATCTGAACTTAAACGATTCACTCTCAAAACGAAGGGGTCCATCAAAACGATCTTTATCTTGGGATTAGCTCTTCGACTCTCACTTAAGATATGACGATAATCATCTTCCCATTTTTCGAGATCTATGGGTTGCCCTCTGCCTTGGCTGACATCATTTACACCGATCAAAACAGTCAACCAGTCAGGATTCACCTCAATCACATCTTTTTGCCATCGTTTTCGTAAATCGGAAACCTTGTTTCCACTCGCCCCACGGTTAAAAAATTCTAGCTTTGTCTTTGCCATATCCACGCCCAGTCTCGACGCGAGCAAAAAGACATAACTATGCCCGAGGTAATGGTTTCGATCATTCTGATTTCTCCCCCATTTCATGTCAGTGATAGAATCACCCTGAAACAAAAGTCTGGTCCCGTCCTTAAATTTAGGTAGATCAAGATCATAACCGTCTAAGATCGTGATTTTACTGGCAGCACCGCAAAGAGAAGAAATACTAAAGCAAGCAAAGGCACCAATAGTGGTAAACTTTTTAGAAATAAAATCTCTTCCAATCATTTATTTTTTCTTTTTATCTTCTTTCCATGATTTTCGAAAGAAATCCATCGCGAGGTCGTGAAGATTTTTATGTTTCGGCAATGGATCCAGCCCCGTACCTTGAACACCGTAAGCGTAACAATCTATTCCTAGCTCTTTACATCTTTCCCTGACCATGATTGCGAAATCTGGATGGTGAATTTGATCTCTCTTTCCCGATCGGTTGTAGACCATAACCACTGGGCCATCCTTTCGGAAGAAAGGGATAAGCAGGGGGGTTCCCTTGGGTTGCTGGATAGGAAAAATCGATTTTATTCCTAATTTCTTCGCATGGCCCAGATAGCAAGTGACAAGAGCACCCGCTGAATTGCCCATCAATGATATTCGATTGGTATCGATATTAAATTTCTTGGCATTCTTTTTCAAAAAATGAATCGACTCTGTGCAATGCTCAAGAATTTTGGCGTAATTGCCATCCACCTGCTGAACAAAAGGATAATTAACACTGGCAAAGCTAACCCCTTCAGGTAAGTATTTCTTTAAAATGGGATTTCTATTGAAAAATCCCTTGTCTCCAATTCGAAAACCACCGCCGTGAAAATTAACCACCAAAGGTGTTGGTTTCTTCGACTCTGCCAACCACAAATCGAGAATACTCCTTTCAAAATTTTGACTGTATCGAATGTCCTTCTTTGTAGGTGTTTGGGCTTGAGCACAGTAACTCAGTGCAAATAAGCAAAAAAAAGAAAGAGCAATAGGTTTATTGATTTTGTCTAACAGACCGAGCATGTGTACGGGTTAAATTATTTTCCTTAAATAGTAAAAACATAAAGAACATCGATTGCTTCAAAAGAAGGGCCATAGAAATAATCAATGTTCATTTTGAAACTACCGTTCCTACCTCTTTAGCCATCTCTGTCCACTTTCTTTTCATAACTTTTACTTTTTCTGGAAATTGCAAAGACAGGTCAGTCACTTCCGTACGATCATTACTCAAGTCGTAAAGTTGCCAAGGCTCTTTTTTACGCTGAACCAATTTCCATTGATTCTGACGAATCACCTGCCAAGACCCGTATTGGAAAAATAAGGGATCTTTTCTCTTTAATTTTTTTCCCGAGAATGTGGGAACTAGACTGACACCATCTAGCTCAGGGAGATTTTGGGGGTATAAACTTTTATCACCTGCCAACTCCATAAATGTGGGAACAAGATCAATCAGATGACAAGAAGAACGGGAAATCGAATTCTTCGACAATTTTATTCCATTTGGCCAATGAGCAATCATTGGTGTGCAAATTCCACCTTCCATACCCTGAACCTTCCATTTCTTAAACGGACTGTTGACTGCATTTGCCCAAGACTGCCCAATCGCCTCAAAGGAACCGACACTCCCCCATTTGGCGTTTTCGTTTTTATATCCTCTTTTCGGCCTCTCATGACTGGCCCCATTATCTACCAGAAAAAGAATCAAAGTGTTTTTTAACTTTTCTAGTTCTTCCAACTTTTTGACCAAGCGACCGATATTCTGATCCATTCGATCTACCATTGCCGCATGAATTTCCATCCGAAGGGCTTCCTTATCTCTTTCCTTTTTTGACAAACTATTCCAAAGTTCATGTTCCGGCTCACTCAACGGTGCTGTCTTTTCTTCAAACAATCCCACTTGCAATTGTCTTTGATATCTTGACCTTCGAATCGCCTCATATCCTTCGTCGTAAATTCCATCATACTTGGCAATATCCTCCGGGTGAGCATGTAGTGGCCAGTGAGGTGCATTATATGAGAGAAATAAAAAGAATGGTTTTGCCGAACCTTCATCCTCATTAAGCCAATTAAGACTCCAATCGGTGAAGGTATCAGTGGCGAAGAATTCTTTACTTGGATTGTAGGGATTCACCACTTTGTCGTCAAATGCCCAAGAGTAAACCGCTTTCCAACCCGGTTCGTCCTCTCCCATTCTTGCCCGGTTTCCTGGATTCCAAAAATTAATAGCTCCACCTAAGAAACCTGAGAAATGATCAAATCCGCGATCATAAGGATTAAAACTGGCATGGTGTTTCCCCGACCACCAAGTCCGATACCCAGCCGGACGTAGGATTTCTCCAATTAATGCCGTATTCTCAAAATTTCGATCACTTCGGTGATGATATAATCCTGTCAGAAGACTGATCCGTGTGGTCCAACATTTGGATGTATTGTAGGCCTGGGTATACCTTATTCCATTCTCCGCCAAACTGTCCAAGTTAGGGGTCCGAATCTCGCCTCCATAACATCCCAGATCGGAATATCCCATATCATCCGCCATGATCAGAACAATATTGGGTTGCTCCACTCCATGAGCAAAAAAGTAAGCCAGAAAACAAAGGGGAATTATTTTTATTTTCATATTTTCATTTCCTCTCTCCAATTCCACTAGCTCTTAACTTAATCAGTAATTCCTTTGCCTTGGCTGGAAATTCTTCGACAATATTTTTCGTTTCCGTCGGATCCTTTCGATGATTATACAATTCAATATACAACGGTTTTGCATCAACATTCCGATAGTCCAACCAGGCAACCAATCGATAGTGTTCCGTCCTGATAGTGTAGCCCATCAAATGATTTTCAAACAATTCACGATCCCATCGATTACCCAATTGCCTTTTTATTTTTCCTTCCACTTCCTCAATCAACGGACCAAAAAAAGTTTCCCGCATACCCGAAGATAATGGATTAGCAGCCCATTCCCTTAGGGCTGGATTGGGAAATTGACTGATTGCCAACTTCTTCCCCTTGCCCTTTGGATTATTGAGTAACGGAACCAGACTTTTTCCCGCCAAGTGGCTCGGCTTGGACAAGCCCGCCAATTCACAAAGGGTTGGGTATAAGTCTACAAGTTCCACTATGGCATTGGTGGACTTTCCTCTGTTTTTCATTTCCGGAGTCCAAAAGATTAAGGGCACTCGGGTGGCAATTTCATAATTGGTAGCCTTTCCCCAGATTCCCATTTCCCCCAGGTGCCAGCCATGATCTCCCCATACCACAATGATGGTATCATCCCGAATTCCCAATACTTCCAAGGTATCAAGCATCAAACCGATCTGGGCATCAACATAACTTACACAGGCATAATATCCATGCAGAAGATCAGTTGCCAACTCCATCCCAATTGGACCGTTCTTTGGAATTCCATGCCTAGTACGCAATTCGAAAGAAGCATGCAAGCCCATTGCCGCTCCGCCCTTTGGTTCATTGAGCTGAGTGGAGGTTCTTATCTTTTTTCGATCATACATATCCCAATATTTTTTGGGTGCCACAAAATTAAGGTGAGGCTTCACAAAACCAAGTGCCAAAAAAATGGGTTGGTTCGGTTTGCTCTGTAAATGATCTTTCAGTGTGGTAATAGCCAGTTGGGTACTGAAGCCATCCACAAAGTAATGATCCTGAACCTCAGCACTTTCATAAGCCGGTCCATGAACCAACCCCCTCGAGCCCTCGTCTCCATATTTCTCTGTCATCTCGATCCGGTTTTCTTGGAGCAGGTCCAAATTCTTCTGAAGACCATAAGGTTTGGGTCTAGTCTTAAATGGAAGTTTTTTCCATGCGGGGCTTCTGCTCCATGAATACTGATCATCAGTCATTCGCCCATGATAAATCTTTCCGCAATAAACTGCCTCGTATCCATTTTTGATGAAATGCTGGGGCAAGGTAACAATGTCAGGATTCAATTCGCGAAAATATGCACGATTCTCAATAATCCCGATTTCATCGGGCCGTGCCCCCGTCATTAAACTCGCACGGGAAGGACTGCAAATCGATTGCTGACAATACGCACGGTCGAATTTCCTCCCCTCTTTCGCTAAGCGGTCTATATTTGGAGACTTAACTATTTTCGAACCATAACAACCCAGTTCAGGTCTCAAATCATCGATCGCAATAAAGAGAATATTTTTCTTCGGTAAATTCGAGAAACCAATGGAATTAGATATGCATACGAGCAGCATAAATATAATTCTTTTGATTTGGCTACGCATATAATTCTCTCTTTTCATCGTGGTTTTATAAAACAAAAAACCACTCATTAAGAAAACCCTTATCTGAGTATGAGCCTAAAGAATTAAGAGAGCAGGACAACTATGCTCATAAGTTTCTCCAATTTCGATTTCTATACTTTCCAAATCCTCTTCTTTTAAATTCAAAGATCGCAAAAACTTATCAGAAGGCTTTTTTAAAATTCTGTGACCACTGTACCCAATCTTGAGCTTATTTGTTAATAGATTGGAAAGATAAACAATATCAATCAAGTTGTTAGATTGATCACATTCAACATCAATTCTGTCCGATTTGCTTTCAGTATGGTGCCACTTGACCACTTGCTTTAACTGCTTAGGCATTTGCCAAATGTCCAACAGATAGTAACCGAGAAAATCATGCCTCAATAAACCTCTTCGAATTTCCAAATCATGCATATCGATATCTTTTCTGTAAGCGGATGCAATTTCCTTTGAGAAACCCCTGTAGTTGTGACTCACTTTGACTAACTTCCCAAGGTCATGAATTAAGCCGCATGCATATGCTTGATCTGGGCTTTCAAGTCCAAGTCTCTCCGAAATAACTGATGCAGCGACGGCTACGCCCAAACTGTGTTGCCAAAGATCTTCACAACAAAAGTTAGTTGGGAACTTTGTTATCCTCATAATTTTCAATACAGAAAAATTAAGAGCAATTCGTTTTGCGTTTTCGTAACCTATCTTATGCAATGCGTCATGTATTGTGACAATCCTAGGTTCATGTGGTTCCAGAAATTCAATCTTATTGGAAACCTTTAATATTTGAGCAGTAATTGCCTGATCAATCTGAACCAACTCCTCCACCTGATCTAAATTTGAATCGGGATTCGAAAGTCTGCTTATTAAGTCTTGAAGAATTTTCGGCAAACTAGGCAACTTATTTTTCAGAGAATGAATAAGCTCAATGTATTCATCAGATACCGTCATAATTAATTAAGCAATTTATGTAGAAGAATTGTACAAATTGGATATTGTATGAAAAAAATCACACTCAGCCACAAGTCCAAAAGTAAGATTAATGTAAGTCATAACGAAATCAGCAAAGGAAATGCCAACTTTATCCTAGCAGTGCGAAGTGAAAAAAAACTAACAGAATTTCTATCCGTTAAATGTAGGAACATCAGGTGTGTCTGAAAGAATAATTTCAGATCATCTCTCAACCACTACAAAACCTTACTTAGTATCAATTTTTCGATCTATCCTATTAGGCAAGCACTTGGTTGATAACATGCCCATGAACATTTGTAAGTCTTCGCTCGAGTCCATTGTGATAAAAGCTGAGCCTTTCATGATCCAAACCCATCAAATGAAGAATAGTGGCATTAAAATCATAGACTGTTGATTTTCCGGAAACACTTTTGAAACCAAAATTATCACTTTCCCCATAGGTATACCCTTTTTTAACACCAGCTCCGGCAAAAAAGCATGTAAATGCATCTGGGTTATGATCGCGCCCCGTACCATTTCCCTGCAGAAATGGCATCCTCCCAAATTCCGTACACCAAACCACAAGTGTATCTTTAAGTAGACCACGACTTTTCAAATCCTTTATGAGTCCGGCAGTTGGTTGGTCCATTATCTCTGCCTGCATGGCATGGGTTTTATCAATATTACTATGAGAATCCCAATTGGTTATTCCATTACCCCCTGATGGGTCACTTCCGTTAAAAAGTTGTACGACACGGACACCCTTTTCAATGAGTCGACGAGCAAGAATACAATTCTTAGCGTATTCCCGTTTCAGCTCCGTACCCGAATCTGTGCCATAAAGCTTATGGATTGAAGATGGCTCATTCTTGATATCCATTACATCAGGAATGGAACTCTGCATCTTGCCAGCCAGCTCGTAGCTGGCAATACGCGCTGCCAAATTCGCATCATCAGGATATCTTTCCAGGTGTTTTCCATTCAATCTTTCAAGCAAACTGATAGTAGAACGATCATCCGCCTGGGAATAAGATTCAGGACGCTTTAAATTGGCAGGTGGGTTTTTTGCACTGAAGTCAGTTCCCTGAAATGCGGCAGGCAAAAACCCATTACCAAAATTATTTTTTCCTGAGCGTGCCAGTCCACGAGGATCATTAATGGCAACAAATGCTGGCAAGTCCTCATTTTCTGACCCCAAGGCATAGGTGACCCACGCACCAAAAGAAGGAAAACCTTCCATTGTAAATCCGGTATTCAAAAAATTTTCTCCCTGTGGATGAGCACTCGTCTGGGTATGAAGCGCATGCAGGAAACAAAAATCATCCGCCAATTCACCAAGTTTGGGGACGAGGTCCGAAATCATTTTTCCTGATTGCCCACGAGGCTTAAAATCCCAAAAGGGTTTTGCTATATTCCCTGATGGCCCTTCAAAGGTGACGGCTGGAATTCCCGGAGGTTTCTGCCCATGATACTTAACAAGTTCTGGCTTGTAATCAAAGGTATCCACATGACTCACAGCACCCGGGCAAAAGATCACCAATACCTGTTTTGCAGGAGGGTCAAAATGTGGATCCCGAGAAGAATAAGGGTTATCAGGGTCAATTTTAGGACGTATCGGACTTTTCCCAGTGAAGCTGGTTGGGTCGCTGGCACCAAGCAGTCCGTCCTTGGCAAGTAGTTGAGCCAAACCAAGGGCACCTACTGAAAAACCAGAATTTTTCATAAATGACCTTCGGTTAAGTAGGGAACGACCTATTGATGAGATTTTTTCTTCTTTATTCATTAAGACAAAATTTTGATCATGGAAGAAAGGCAAACTCGTTGGAATTGATTAGGGCCCGACAAACAATTTCCAGACCTCGTTTTTTGGCAACGGCAATGGCTGAACCCAGTTCCTCATTATCAGGATTTCGGCCAAAAAGAAGTTCAAAACAACGAACGACCGCACCCGAAAGATCATCCTTTTCAACCTCAGTCTTGGCTCGGTTTGCAAGATGCTTGGCTTGATCTACCACGAAAGCACTGTTCATTAAGTTTAAAGCCTGTAAAGGAGTAGTGGATACGGGACGCTTGTCACGAACCTGTCCGCAATCAGGAAAATCAAAAGCAGTAAATATCATATCATCCACCCTTCGCATTCGCTCCTGATAAATCATTCGCCTCCAGGTCTCAGGTCCAAAATTATCAATCACTTTCCACTGAGCGTAAGTCTTTTTGACATTATGAATACGATAGCTTTTACCTCCCATTTTTCGATTTAGTTTGCCAGAGGCCAATAAGATTCCATCCCGTATCACCTCAGCTTCGACCCGACGAGGAGGGAATCTCCAAAGCAGACTTGAGGAGGCATCCTTATTCATTGAATCTGCATTAGGGTGACTCGATCTTTTAAAAGCGTCCGAAGTAACCAAAATCCGAATGAGCTCTTTCATGGACCATGGAGTTCCTTCAGCTCGGCTTGGGTTGGAAAATTCAAGAGCAAGCCAGTCAAGTAATTCAGGGTGTGTGGGCATAGCGCCAGCCCTTCCAAAATCACTGCCAGTTGCAACAATACCTACCCCGAAAACATGCTGCCAAATTCGGTTTGCCATGACTCTAGCAGTTAATGGATTTTCTTTATCCACAACCCACTCAGCAAAGCGAGCTCTTCTGGCACGGCCACTGAGATCATTTTTCATGCCCAGATCACCCTGAAGAATTTTAGGCGCTCCAGGCATAACAAGGTCCCGGGGATTTTCCGGACTTCCACGATGTAGGACATGAGTGAGTTTAGGTTTGATAAAACTTCCTACAAAACTTGGTCTTGGACCTTCTTCCGACAGACGATAGGCAAGGTGATTGATCTCAGCTACTGCATCTTCAATTTGTTTTTTCTCTTTTGCAAACTTCCTGAAATCATGGACTGACATGACTTGCTTCCATTTGCCATCAACAGTCTTTATATTGATTAAAAA
>MDSZ01009111.1_pt1 | contig 10467 bp, 6 predicted proteins | sample 811201 | NCBI WGS metagenome assembly MDSZ01 (sample SAMN05326647, study PRJNA326480) | marine metagenome | isolation source: seawater | place: Indian Ocean: North | collected 2010
AAAATTTTTCTAAATATCCTAAGTATTTTAAGTGTACGTGAGAAGAGTATATATTTTTTAATTATCCTAATGGGAATACTTGTATCACTCTTAGAAATTTTAAGCTTTGGATCAATCATTCCAATTATGGAATTGATCTTTAATCCAGGTGATGCAAATTTTATTTATAAAATCGAATTTTTAAAAAATTTTTTTAAGGATTTTACCAATAAGGATAAAATATTAATATTTGTGATTTTTTTTACTTTCGCATTATTCTTAACTAATATTTTGAATTTAATTTTTATATGGTGTTCATATTATTTTTGTAACAATATTGCTGCTATTAAAAGTCAAGAATTATTAAGTAAATACTTAAACGAACCATATATTTTTCATTTAAATAATTCAAAAAATGATTTGTCTTCAAAAATTTTAATTAAAATACAAAATATAAGCGATAGAATACTATATTCCTTTGTTATAATTTTTCAGAAACTTGCACTTCTCAGTGTTTATATATTTATTATCTTATTAATAAATTTTGAAATATCTTTTTATTTTATTTTTTTTGTAATCTTGTTTTTTCTGTTAATTAATAAATTTTCAAAAATTAAAATATCTCTATATGGAAAACTTTTTTCTGAAACCGTAACCGATCGAATGAAAATTTTAGAAAACTCTTTCTCTGGTATTAAAGATATAATAATTTTTGATAATTCAAAATATTTTAAGAATATATTTTTTACAAAAGCAAAATCTGCAGCAAAGTATCAGGCTTTCAATAAATCAATATCAATGAGCCCAAAATATTTTCTTGAAATTATCATTTTATTTTGTCTTGCTGTCGTTTTTTATTTGTTTCCAAACATTACTGAATTAAGCATACAAAATAATATTGGTATTATTTCTTTCATCTTAATTTGTTCAATGAGAACATTGCCAGGTTTCCAGGCTATCTTTATGGCATTAACGGATATTAAAACTTTTATAGAGTCTTTAAATGAATGTATAAAAGACTTACAAAAAAAAAATTTATTAAAAACCAAAAATAAAAAATATTACTTAAATAAAAATAATTTTGAATTCAAAAAAAATCTTACATTAAAAAATATATCAGCTAAAATAAATAATAAAAATTTACTAAAAAATATTAATATAGATTTTGAAAAAAATAAAATAATAGGTGTAATCGGTAAGTCAGGTTCAGGAAAATCAAGTTTGATCAATATTATATCAGGACTAATACAACCAACAAAAGGTAAAATTTATTATGATAAAAAGCAAGTAAATGGAATGAACCTAATAAGTAACTCTTCTTTAGTTTCTCAAACTACAGTTCTTTTTGAAGACACAATTTATAATAATGTAATTTTTGGAAATAAAATAGCAGATTTAAATGAATTTAATAAAATAATTAAAATTTCGGGTCTAAACGAATTTTATAAAAAAATTAAATCAAACCCTAATTATATTGTAAAAGATTCGGGAAAAAACTTTTCAGGTGGAGAAATTCAACGGTTGGGATTAGCCAGAGCTTTAACAAAAAATTCAAGTATAATTTTGTTGGATGAGTTCACAAGCGCTTTAGATATAGAAAATGAAAAAAAGATATTTAAACAAATTCAAAAATATAAAAAAAATAGACTAATAATCTTTACGACACATAAATTATCATTATTAAAATATGCTGATAGAGTCATAGGATTGAAAGATAGTCAAATTGTTTTGGATACAAAGAAATTTAATATTTTGAATTATAAGAATAAAATTAAAAATTTATTTAATTAAAATGTCTATAATATTATGTGATTTCATGGATCCAATTTGGATCGAAATATTTCAAAATACTTTTTCAAAAAAGGAAAAAAAAATTTTTATTGATGATAATAATTTTTTGGCAAATTTAAAAAGTAAAAAAACACAGTATTATAAATTTTTATTAAAAAATTATTGCAGAAGAAATTTATATTATACCAACAAAACTAATACTTTATATCACGATGAGAAATTTTTTAAACGTTTTTATGAAGTAAGTAGATCAATGATTAAAAGATATGACCCACATAACCAAATTTCAAAAAAAGAATTTGATAATTTATTTAATGAGACAGTAAATTTTTGGTTGAAATTTTTAAAACATCATAAGGTAAAACTTTTTTTGTGTAAAACTAGCCCACATCAGTTTTATGATTATATAATTTATGCATGTTGCAAAAAACTAAAAATTAAAACATCATTTTTCTGTTTAACTTATCTTAAGGATAGAGTTTTTTTAATTAACGATGTAGATAAACGAGATATTAAAGTACCAAAAAATTTTGAAAATAAAAAAAAAATAATTCACAATAAAGAAATTAGGCATTTAACCAATAAAATTAAAGGTAATTATAAATTTTCAAAGCCAAAATATATTCTTAAAGAAAAAAATAATTTTTTTAAAATAATACTATTCTTTAATTTGAATATACTAAAAACTATATTTTATTTTTTTAATGAAAGAAAAAGGTCTGAGATTGAGTTTAAAAACAAGAATAATTATTATAATTCGCGAAAATATTTTTTTTCAAGGTTTGACATGTGCCTGTATCAATTTCAATCTCTATTAAAAAAATTTTTCTTAAATATTTCTTATTTTTTTTATTCTTTTAACTTTCAAATACCAAAAAAATTTATTTATTTTGCTGCACAATTTCAACCTGAAGCCACAAGTTGTCCTGATGGAGGCACATATAATGATAATGTAAAGCTTTTACAAAGTTTAAGAAAATATATTCCAAATGATATTGGTATTGTTTATAAAGAGCATCCAGCAATTTTTAATCCTAATCCAAATTTGAGTGGAGATATATGTAGAAGCTATAATTATTATAAAAATTTATCAAAAATTAAAAATTTATATTTTGCAAGTTTGAATCATGACAGTTTTGAATTAATGGATAAATCTATATTTTGCATAACCGTAGCGGGGCAGCTGGGTTTTGAAAGCTCGGTAAGAAACAACTTTTGCGCTATATTTACGAGAACCTGGTACAAAAACTTCCCAAATATAATATATATTAATAAGATAAGTTCCATTTATAAAAAAATTGTTAAAAACAAAAAAAAACCTTCAAATAAAAATAAATTAGCTAATTATATAGATTTTTTTTTAAAAAAATCTCTTAAGACAAGTATTTGCAATGACAGTTATGTTTATGATGCAAAAGATATAGTAAAAATTTCAAATTATTTAAAAAACTATTTGTAATGCATATTTTATTAGTCCCATCCGAATATCCATCTGAGGACCATAAATTAGGGGGGATCTTTGTGAAAGAACAAAAAGATATACTAAAAAATGCAGTTAGAATTGGTGTAATTCATATTTATTTATTTTCAATTTTAAATTCATTTAAAATTAAAATTTCTAACATTATTACTTTCTCAAAAATTGAAAAGTTTTATAGAATTTCTTTTTTTAGGTTTCCAAGACTCAAATTAATAAATTATTACATGCACTATTTCCTTTTTAATCATATTTTTAAAAAGTATGTTAAAAATCATGGATTTCCAGATGTAATTCATGCACATTTTTCAGAATTTACATCATTTAGTTTAATAAAGATTAAAGAAAAATATAAAATACCTTATGTAATAACTGAACACTCAACAGACTTTTTAGATGGAAAATTTTTATCCCAATACAATAAAAAAGATACAAGTTTTAAAATTGTAAGAAAAAGCTTTAAAGAAGCGAACTATGTATTATGTGTTAGTTCTATTCTAAAACAAAAATTAAAAAAAATTTTTAATCTAAATAATTTTTATATTTTACATAATTTTACAAAAAAGAAAAAAAATATTACATATTTTAAAAAGTATGATTTTATATTTGTTGGAGATTTAATTAAAAGAAAAAATCCCCTCTTTTTGCTGAAAACATTTAAAAAATATTTCAAAAATTCAAAAAGGCGAATGATCATTATTGGTAACGGTGTACTTTACAATAAAATGAATAATTATATTACACTTCATAAGCTCAAAAATGTAACTTTATTGAATAATATAAAAAGGAAAGACGTTTTAAAAAAAATATCACAGAGCAAAATCATAATCTTAACAAGTAGTCACGAAACTTTCGGCATTGTATTAATCGAAGGAATTTCTTTTGGGTTAAAAGTAATAAGTACAGATTCTGGTGGACCTAGAGATATAGTAAATAAATTCAATGGTATTTTATTAAAGGAAAAAGCAAATATTAATGAATTGGGTAATGCAATGAAGAAATTGATTGATTTAAAAATGAGTAAAAAAAAAATAATATATGAATATAAAAAAAAATTCTCAGAGGATGTTATGCTTAAAAATTTATTACATATATATAAAAAATCTTTAAAAAAAACAAATCGAACTGATAAAAAATATTAAAATTAATAAATAGATACAAAATTTTAATTACTAACTTTAGATTTTTACAAAAAAATTGATTTATTATTTACTAATGTTGAATTATTTGAGATGGATGTATTTGATGAAATAATTAAGAATGATAAAAAAAATTACAAATACGCTATTTAGATTTCATTTAATAGATCTAAAAATTTCGGATAAAAATTTATATATTGATAAAATTAAGTATTATTCTTTAAACTATCTTTAAAATAGATTAGAGAAAAACTATCGATTTAGATTTGATTTTATTAATTTTCCTAAAATAAAAAAACTTAAAATTGAAATTTGGAACGCGTTTGAAAATAGATAATCTTCTGCTGAGTGAATAATTAGCATAAAAAGTATTGTCAAAATAATACTAGATGAAAAATTATTCTTAAAAATGTGAAAAGAAATGAACAAAATCACAAAGACAATATATATAAATCCTAAATAAGAAAAATTTGAAATAAAATTAATAAATGAATTATGAGAAGAAAAAATTCTTAAATTATATCCACTTGCATATTTTAATTTTGCGGCAGAAAATATCTCGCTAGATGAAATTTTTTTAAAATTGTGTTCTTCATGTTGATAATTTTTTTCTATCACATCTTCCATACATGCACGAATTCCAGGAAAATTTATTAAACAAAGACTTAAAAAATTATCAATTCCAATTTTATTTAAATCTTTGGTAACTTTGTTGTAATTAATTTTAGCTTTATATAGTGGTGGAGCAGATACTTTATAATCTATTGAAATTCTCGACATAGGTAATTTTTCAATCATATCCTTGTCAGGAAGGTAAATAGAATGTGTTTCAATTCTGATAACAATGTCATCATTTGTTAAAATTTGTTTATTTAAGAAAAATTTTTCTAGATAATATTTGTTTAATAAAATTCTTGTCATTAAACCTGTGTATAAATCCGAATATAATCTAGAATAAATCAATCTTTTTTGATTTGTGTGAATTGTGTTACCAATTGATTCTTTATATTTAAGAATATTTATTTTTGTAGTACGATTTCCATCATAAGCATATAATTTCGTCTCAGTGTTTAATTTTAGAAAATTTCCAACAGGTAAATTTATTATTTTTGAAACTTTATTTATATCAACAATTATTACTGTATAAAAAACTATATTTACTGATAGCAAAAAAAACCAAATACTTTTAACGTAAAATCTGTTTTTTTTTATTGAATTTAAATAATAAAAAAACATAAGAATTAACAAATAAAAGAAAAAAAATTTTGAAGCAAAAGCAATCATCATAATTGAAGAAAAAAGAATAATTAATTTATTAGGCTTATTTGAATGTAAAAAACAAAAAGCAAATAGAGTTAGGACAAAATAGGATATAACATTTATCCTTGATATACTCTCAAATGAAAAATTAAAATTAAAACTTTTATTTTCTAATGCACTTAATAAAAATAGTAAAAATATATATAGAGATGTGTATTTTAATATCTTGTTTATGTCTAATTTTATCTCAGTTTTTAGAGCAATAAAAAAAACAAAAATCAGAATCAATATTTGAAAATTTCTTTTTAAAATATAATTAATATCTAAATTTGAAAAATCACCATCTAAAAAAAATATTAAAAGAAAATAAATTAAAGAGTGTGCTAAAAATAAAATTATTGGAAATTTCTTTTCCTTAACAAATTTAAAAAATACAATAATTGATAGTACTATACATGAGTATAAAGCAAAATTACCAATATCTGAGAGAACACTAACAAATATATAATTTCTACTTTTAAGCTCTCTAAATAAAGTAAGAAACAATAAAATAGAAAAAAAATAGCTTATATTTGTGTGATTAAAGAATTTTGATGTATCAATAAATTTTGATTTTATCATAAATGTAATTATTAACTAAAATAGTTAAATTATCACAAATGTCTTTAAATATTTTTGAATATAATTTAATAAATAATTTATTATCAAATTATAATATTTATTAAACACATGTGTGGCTTTACAGTATGTATTTCAAAAAATAAAATTAATTATCCTCTCTTAAGAAAAATTAATAAATTAATTGCTCATAGAGGACCTGATAGTGAAAAGTTTTTTTCTAGCCAAAGTTTAAAATTTAAATCTAAATTAAATTTTTTTTTTGGATTTAGGAGATTGAAAATAATTGATTTGAATAAAAGATCAGATCAACCATTTATATATAAAAATAAATTTATAATATTATTTAATGGTGAAATTTATAATTATATCGAAATTAAAAATTATTTAAAAAAAAAAAACTATTGTTTTAAAACAAAGTCTGATACTGAAGTTATTGCTGCAGCCTTCGATTTTTGGGGTGAAAAATGTTTTGCAAATTTTCATGGTATGTGGTCACTAGTTATATTTGATATAAGAAAAAAAGAATTTATAGTTTGCAGGGATAGATATGGAGTTAAACCTTTATATTATTACTCTAATTCCAAGGGGGACGTATTTTTTTCTTCTGAAATCAAACAACTCACACCTTTGATTAAAAAAAAATATATTAATAAAAAAATTATCGCAGATTATCTTTTGAGAGATTTACAAAATCACACTAATGAAACTTTTTTTAAGAATATCTTTCAAGTTGATCCTGGATCTTTAATTAGAATTAATGAGAATTTAAAAATTAATAAAAAAAAGTGGTATAAATTTCCACATAAAAAAAGAAGTATAACTAATAAAAATAATTTAAAAGAAATATTGTTAAAATCAATTAACTTACGATTAAGATCTGATGTTAAGATAGGTATTACGTTATCGGGAGGTATTGACTCGACTGCTATAGCAAGCGTTGTTGCATCAATAAAAAAAAATGATTATAAAAAAATAATTACTTTTACAACCTTAACAGGAGATCAAAACGATGAAAGTAATTATGTAGATGAATTTAATAAAAAATATAAATTTAAAAATATAAAAATAAATTTAAAATTTAAAGATTTTAAAAAAGACATAAATAAGATTCTATCTAAACATGATGAACCTATTCCCAATTTAACTATATTTTCGGAATGGAGAGTTTTTAAAGAAATGAAAAAATACGGAATTAAAGTTAATTTAGACGGACATTCTGCTGATGAAATTTTTTGTGGTTATGAAAAATACTTTGCATTAAATCTTAAAAATCATCTTTTAAACTTTGAATATAAAAAATTTGCAAAATTTTTTATTGATCTTTTTAAAGAAAAAATTCCAAATAAAAAAAAATATTTATTGAGAATAATAAGTAATATTTTAAATATTGAATTTATCAAATCGATCTATTTAAATTCCTTTGATAAAAATTGGATTAAATACGAAAAAAAAAATAATATCTCTTATAAAAAAATAACTAATAATTTTGTTTTAAATGAAAATTATAATCAATTTTTTTTTACAAGTTTGCCCAAACAATTAAGATGGTCTGACTTAAATTCAATGTCACATTCAATAGAAACTAGGTCACCTTTTATAGATCATAAAGTAGTTGAGAATGTCCTATTAAGTAAATCTGAAAATAAAATTAATAGTCATATTAGTAAGTATATTCTTAGAGAAGCAGTCAAAAAATATCTACCAAGTGCAATCTATGACAGAAAATTTAAAGTAGGATTTACGGCTCCTGAAGAAAAATGGTTAAAAGAAAACAAAATTTATATAAGAGGTTTATTTAACAAATCATTTAAATATTGTAAAAATTTTCTTCAGCAATCATGTAAAAAAAAAGGACTAAAAATTATTGATGGGTCTGAAAAATATAATCCATGGATTTGGAAAGTAATTTTTTTAGGTTTATGGATAAAAAAAAATAAAATTATAACTCATGATTAAGATAATTGATTACGGAACTGGAAATATTAACTCTATATCAAACATGCTAGATAAAATAAAAGTTAAAAATCTTATTGTCTCTTCAAAAAATAATTTAAACAAAAATGATAAGATAATTTTACCAGGTGTGGGCAGTTTTGATAAAGCTATTAGAAGTTTAAAAAATAATGGAATTTATGAAGAGTTAAAAACAAATTATTTGAAAAAAGATTATAAAATTTTAGGTATATGTTTGGGTATGCAAATACTTTGTAAAGGCTCAGAAGAAGGAAATGAAGATGGTCTAAATTTTTTTAATACTGTATGTAAAAAATTTAATAAAAATAATAATCAATTTACAACAATGGGCTGGATGAAAATAAAAACACAAATTGACGATCCTATTGTTAATGGTATTGATAAAAATTCAAGATTTTATTTTCTGCATTCATATTATATTGAAGCGAGTATGGATTTTACAATTTCTAATGCTAATAATTTTCAAACAGATTACTCATGCATAATAAAAAATAAAAATATCTATGGTTTTCAATTTCATCCCGAAAGAAGTCATAATTATGGACTAAAAATACTGGAAAATTTTTCAAAAGTTTAAATGGTATTTTTTAGAGTAATCCCTGTTTTATTAATAGATAATGAAGAATGTTTTAAAATAATCAAATTTGATAAAAAAATTTATATTGGCGACCCTATAAATATAGTAAAAATATTCAATGATCTTGGAGTTGATGAGATTATTATATTAAATATTTTAAAGCAAAAAAAAATTAATCTAAACTTTTTAAAAAAATTAAGTGGAGAATCTTTTGTGCCTTTAACTTACGGAGGCAATATCAAAAATTTAACTGATGTTGAAAATATTATTAAACTTGGTTATGAAAAAATTTCTTTAAATTCTTTATTATTTGAGAACTTTGAAATGGTGAATGAGATAATAAAACAATTTGGTTCTTCAACAGTGAATATTTCAGTAAATATAAATAGAAATTTATTTAATCAATATAAAATTTATGACTACAGAAAGAAAAAAAATCTAGGTATTGATGTTTTTGATTTTTTAAACCAGGTTCAAGATTTAGATCCAGGAGAAATTTTGATAAACTTTGTACATAATGATGGCACAAAAAAAGGATTTGATTATGAATTATTAAAAAAAATTAAACTTAAATTAAAGACAAATATTGTTGTTTATGGAGGACTATCTTCTCAGCAAGAAATTATAAAAATTAAGAATTTAGGTTTTGATGGAGTTGGAGCCTCTACATTATTTTCTTTTAAAGACAATTTTGAAAGTATTTTGATTAATTATATATCTGATGACTTAAAAAAAGTAATTTATGACAATTAAAATTTGTAATAAATGCATTTGTGATAGTACGATTACAGAAATTGAGTTTGATAAAAATAATATCTGCTCTTATTGCAATAAGTTTATACCTATTTTAGAGAAAAAAAGACAAAGCAATAAAAATCTACAAGAATTTAATGAACAAATTAACAAAATCAAGAAAAGTAGAGGAAAATACAATTGCTTAATAGGTGTAAGTGGTGGAGTTGATAGTTCCTACTTAGTACACTTGGCAAAAAAATATTCTTTAAAACCTCTCTTAGTTCATTTTGATAATGGCTGGAATTCAGAGTTGGCAGTTTCAAATATAAAAAAAATTGCTGAAAAAAATAATTTTGACCTACAAACGTACGTAGTTAATTGGAAAGAATTTAAGGATATTCAAAGGTCATTTATTAAATCTGGTGTTATTGATATAGAATTGGTAACAGATCATGCAATTTTTGCCAATCTTTTCAAAACAGCAAAAAAAAACAATATAAAATATATTTTAAGTGGAACAAATATTTTTACTGAACATGCAATGCCTAGATCGTGGATATGGAGAAAAACTGATTTTAGAAATATTAAATCAATTCATAAAAAATACGGTAGGATTAAAATTAAAACTTACCCAAGAATGAACTTATTAACATGGTATATAAGTAAATATTTTAATTTTGGAGTTAAAACTTTAGAATTATTAAATTTAATTGATTATAAAAAAAATAAATCAATTAAAGAACTGAATGAGGTTTATAATTGGAAGAATTATGAAGAGAAGCACTATGAATCATTTTTTACAAAATTCTATCAGTCATACATTTTGCCAAAAAAATTTAATATAGACAAGAGAATAGTCCACTACTCATGTTTAATAAGAAATTCAGAAATTAATAGAGAAGAAGCACTAGAAA
>MDSZ01128396.1_pt1 | contig 10467 bp, 9 predicted proteins | sample 811201 | NCBI WGS metagenome assembly MDSZ01 (sample SAMN05326647, study PRJNA326480) | marine metagenome | isolation source: seawater | place: Indian Ocean: North | collected 2010
ACGTTAATTGATAAAAACCTTGATGTACTTAGAAATTGTATTTTATGGAATGACACAAGATCAATGAAAGAATGTACTGAAATGACTTTTATTTATCCAAATATAGAAGAAGAGTCAGGTAATTTAGCAATGCCAGGTTTTACTGCGCCAAAGATTTTATGGATCAAGAAGAATGAACCTGAAATTTTTAAAAAAATATATAAAATTCTATTACCTAAGGATTATTTAAGATTTAGGTTATCTGGAGATTTTGTTACTGATATGTCAGATGCTTCTGGAACACTTTGGTTTAATGTAAAAAATAGAAACTGGTCTACAGATCTTTTAAACCTAACTTCTATTAGTTTAGATAATATGCCACAATTAGTTGAAGGATCAGAATGTTCTACTTATGTTGAAAAAAAACTAGCAAAGAAACTTGGTTTTAAAAATAATGTAATTATAGCCGGTGGTGCTGGTGATCAGGCAGCCGGTGCAGCTGGATCAGGTGTTATTCATTCTAATCAGTCTGTTATATCTCTTGGCACATCAGGTGTTTATTTTTCTCCTTCAAAAAATTATAGTTCCAATGCAAAAAAAGCAGTCCACTCTTTTTGTCATTGTTTACCTAATACATGGCATCATATGTCAGTTATGCTTAGCGCAACTAATTGTATTGATTGGATTAGCAATACTTTAGATCTCAATATAAATAAAAGTTTTGAATACATTGAGGACTATTGTTTAAACATTTTAGAAGAGAACAATACACCATATTTTTTACCTTATTTAAGTGGCGAAAGGACACCTCATAATAGTTCAAATATCAGAGGTTCTTTTCATCAAATAAATACTTCAACTACTAAATCAGCAATGCTTTATGGGGTTTTAGAAGGTGTAACTTTTGGAATTAGAAATGGTTATGAAATTATTGAAGAAATAAATAATAAAACTGAAGAAACCTATATAGTAGGAGGAGGTTCAAAAAGTGAATTTTGGGCTAATTTTATTAGCTCATCAATTAATAAGAAAATAATTATAGGTGAAGATTCAAATTTAGGACCTTCATTGGGTGTGGCTAGATTAGCAATGATGGCAACAAATAATTTTTCTAAAAAAGAAGTGTTCAAAAAGATGCCGATTAAAAAAGAAACCCATATAAATGAACAATTATCCATTATTTTAGATAAAAGATACAAAAAGTGGCTAGAAATTGTATCAACAAATTTGCAAATAGCCGATAAACTATTATAAATTAGCTATTAAAATGTCGGGTTACTTTAAAAAAATAGATAAGATTAAATTTGAAGGCAAGGATAGTGAGAATCCTTTAAGCTTTAAATTTTATGATGAAAATAAAATAGTTTTAGGCAAATCAATGAAGGAGCAGCTAAGATTTGCAACTTGTTATTGGCATACTTTTACTTGGCCAGGACTCGATCCATTTGGCGGTCCAACTCTTGAAAGACCTTGGATGCAAAAAGGAGACCCAATTGAAAAAGCTGAAGAAAAATTAGACGAAGCCTTTGATTTTTTTGACAAAATTACTACTCCATTTTTTTGTTTTCATGATAGAGATATTTCTCCTGAAGGCAACACTTACTCAGAAACACAAAAAAACTTTTTTCATATTATAGATTTAATGGAAAAAAAACTGAGTCAAAGTAAAGTAAAATTACTTTGGGGAACAGCAAATGCTTTTTCTCACAAAAGATATATGGCTGGAGCCTCAACAAATCCAGACCCAGAAGTTTTTGCCTATAAAGCTGCTCAAGTTAAAGATTGTATGGAGGCAACAATGAGACTAGGAGGCCAAAATTATGTTTTGTGGGGTGGGAGAGAAGGTTACGAAACAATTTTAAATACCAATATGAAATTAGAAATGGATAATCTTGCTCGTTTTTTAGAGCTAGTTGTTAATCATAAACATAAAATTGGATTTAAAGGGCAGATATTGTTAGAGCCAAAACCGCACGAACCAACTAAGCATCAATATGATTTTGACTCTGCTTCGTGTTTAGCCCTAATCAGAAAAGCAGGACTTGAAGGGGAAATAAAATTAAATATTGAAGTTAACCATGCAACATTATCAGGGCATAATTTTGAACATGAAATTGCCTATGCAATTGCTAATAATGCTTTAGGAAGCATAGATATAAATAGAGGAGACACCTTATTAGGATGGGATACTGATCAATTTCCAAATAGTATTTTAGAATTATTAATGCCTTTTTATTTCATATTTTCCAACGGAGGCTTTAAACAAGGGGGGTTAAATTTTGATGCTAAAATAAGAAGACAGTCTATAGATCCTGAGGATTTATTTTATGCTCATATTGGCGGAATGGATGTAGCTGGGCGAGCTTTAATTGCTGTAGAAAAATTAATTAATGATAAAGAATTGTCAAATTATATTAAAAATCGTTACAAAAAATGGGATCATGAACTTGGTAAATTTATTCATAGCAATGAAGAAAGCTTAGAATCAATTGCCAAAAAAGTTATCAGTGAAAATATTGAGCCAGATCCTAAATCTGGACAGCAGGAATATTTAGAAAATATTTTAAACAAATATATTTAGTGCAGACTCATAATATTAAATTAGACAGCAAAGTTGAAGGTAATTTATTTCATTTAGCAATAGGTAATTTTGATGGGATTCATTTAGGTCACCAACAAATTATTAATTCTTTAGTTAAAGAATCTAAAAAATTAAATAAACCTTCAGCCATTTTAAGTTTTAATCCGCATCCTAGACAATTTTTTTCTCGTGAATTAGATCGATATCAAATTCTTTCTGAAGAAAAAAAACGATCCATTTTTTCAAATTTAGGTATTGATCATTACTTTTGTTTGCAATTTGATGAAGCTCTGTCCAATCTCTCTCCTTTAGATTTTATAAAAAGGATTATAGTTAATCAATTAAAGGTTGAAAAATTAATGGTAGGTTATGATTTTCATTTTGGTAAAGATCGTAAAGGTGACACAAATTTGCTTTTTGAACATGCAAAAATTCATGGATTTAATTTAGAAATCATAGAACCAATCACAAATTCTAAAACTAGTGAACCTTATTCATCTACTGCTATTAGAGAATTTATAAGACAGGGAAAAATGGAAGAAGTAAATTTATTTTTGGGCCGGTCATGGAGTATGGATGGAAAAGTTATTCATGGAGACAAAAGGGCTAGAAAAATGAATTTTCCAACTGCTAACATAATGCCTCATGACGAAATATACCCATTAAGAGGTGTCTATGCTGTCAATGTAAAATTTGAAAATAAAAATAATAAAGGTATAGCTAATTTTGGAATAAGGCCTACTGTAGAAGGAGAAAAATTGTTGCTAGAAGCTCATCTATTTGATTTTGATAGAGATATTTACGGTAACTATTTGACTGTTGAATTCCTTGCATTTATTAGGGGTGAGAAGAAATTTGAAAATTTTGATTTATTGATTAAACAAATTAATAAAGATATTCAAATTGCTAAAGATTATCATCAAAGAAAATAAATGGAATATAAAGATACAATTTTTTTGCCTAAAACATCTTTTGAGATGAGAGCAAATCTTCCTCAAAAAGAGCCTAAAATTTTAGAAGACTGGGATAAAGAAAAAATTTTTTTAAAACTTAGAGAGAAGTCTAAAGGAAGAGAAAAATTTGTGCTTCATGATGGACCTCCTTATGCCAATGGACATATTCATATGGGAACTGCATTAAATAAAATTTTAAAAGATGTCATAGTTCGTACTCAACAAATGTCAGGAAAAGATTCAATATATGTGCCTGGATGGGATTGTCATGGATTACCAATTGAATGGAAGATAGAAGAAGAATATAGGAAAAAAGGTAAAAATAAAGATGATATTCCAATAGTTCAGTTTAGAAAAGAGTGCCGAGAATTTGCTGAAAAATGGATTAATATCCAAAAAAAAGAATTTAGGAGACTAGGAGTTGAAGGGGATTGGGAAAATCCTTATTTAACAATGTCCAATGAAGCAGAAGCTCAAATTGTCAGAGAATTAGGAAAATTTTTATTAGATGAAAGTTTATACAAAGGTGCAAGACCTGTTTTGTGGTCAGTAGTTGAAAAGACCGCACTTGCTGACGCAGAAGTTGAATATGAAGATCACACATCAACCACTATTTATGTGAAATTTTTAATTTTAAAATCAAATATTGAGGAACTTATAAATTCAAATATTGTAATTTGGACTACAACACCATGGACAATTCCAGGAAATAGAGCCTTAGCTTACAACTCTGAAATTGATTATAGTTTAATTGAAGTTAATGAAGTTCAGGACTCAAGTTTGATAAATGTTGGCGAAAAACTAATTTTAGCATCAGATCTTGTTAAAAAGGTTAGTGAAGAAGTGGGGATTATTAAATACAAATTAATTAAAAAATTTAAAGGAAAGGATTTAGGCACATGTGAATGTGAGCATCCTTTTAAAAAAATAGGTTATAAATTTATAGTAAAACCGTTTCATGCTGATTTTGTAAACTTAGAACAAGGCACTGGGATAGTTCACATAGCACCAGCACATGGTGATGATGATTATCATTTAGGAATTAAAAATAATGTAGATATTGTTCAAACTGTTTTAGATGATGGTAAATATAATCATCATGCAAAAGGTTTTGAGGGAGAGCATGTTTACAAGGTTGATGATAAAATATCTGAAAAATTAATCGAATTTAAAAAATTAATTCACAAAGGTCAACTTCGACACAGTTATCCACATTCTTGGAGATCAAAAGCACCTTTGATTTATAGAAATACACCGCAGTGGTTTATTTCTATGGAAAAAAAGAATTTAAGAAAAATTGCCTTAAAATCAATTGATGAAACTATTTTTTATCCTTCACAGAGTAAAACAAGATTAAGATCTATGATAGAGACAAGGCCTGATTGGTGTATTTCAAGACAGCGAGTTTGGGGAGTGCCCTTACCCTTGTTTGTTAATAAAAAAACTGGGCAGCCTATAAGAGATATTAAATTAATTGATCGCATAGCTAATATTTATGAAAAAGAAGGGAGTGATACCTGGTTCACCGAGGATCCAAAAAGATTTTTGGAAGATGATTATTCCATAGATGAATATGAGCAGTTAAAGGATATTGTTGAAGTTTGGTTTGATAGTGGTTCCACCCATGCATTTTGTTTAGAAAAACGAACAGATCTAAAATGGCCCGCATCAATGTATTTAGAAGGCAGTGATCAGCATAGAGGTTGGTTTCACTCTTCTTTACTAGAGTCTTCAGGTACAAGGGGCAGAGCTCCTTATGAAAGTGTTTTGACACATGGCTTTGTAGTTGATGGCAAAGGTAGAAAGATGTCTAAATCTTTAGGTAACGTCATTTCCCCAGATGATATACTTAAGAAATATGGTGCTGATATATTAAGATTATGGGTTGTTGCGTCGGATTATTATGATGATTTAAAACTTGATAATTCAATTTTACAATCTCAATCAGATTCATATAGACGTATACGTAATACTTTTAGATATCTAATTGGTAACTTAAATGAGTTTAAAGATATTGAAAAAATAAATGAAGATAAATTTCCAGAATTAGAAAAATATATTTTACATCGTTTGTGGGAGGTAGATAAAGTAATAAAAGATTGTATAGATAATTTTAATTTTCACTTGATGTTTACTACTTTATTAAATTTTTGTTCAAATGATTTATCTGCTTTTTATTTTGATATAAGAAAAGATTCTATTTATTGTGATAGTGAAAAGTCAGAAAAAAGAAGGTCAGCAAGAAGTTTGTTAGATATAATTTTCAATTTTATGGTTAGATGGTTAGCTCCTTTTTTATCATTTACTTGTGAAGAGGCTTGGAAATCTAGAGGAAATATTGAAAGCATACATCTTCAGGATTTTTTAAGTGCAAAAGAAAGTTATTTTAACTCAGATATTAATGATAAATGGAATCTTGCTAAACAGATACGCAAAGTAGTTACTGGTGCATTGGAAAAAAAACGAATTGAAAAAGTTATTGGATCTAGTTTAGAGGCTCATATAGATATTTATGTTGAGGATATTCACTTAGATAAATTAAATAATATTGATTTTAAAGAAATAGCAATAACATCATCAGCAAACCTCCATGCTTTTAAAGAAGGTTTAGATGGTTTTGGTTTAGAAGATGTTAAAAACGTATCTGTCAAAGTTACAAAAACTCATGGAGATAAATGCAATAGATGCTGGAAATATGATACCAAACTAATTAATGGTGATATATGCAAACGTTGTAATGAAACTATTAGTGATACAAATTGAATAAATTAATTATATTTTTAATTTTAATTTTTTTTGATTTTTTATCTAAAAAAATTGTTTATGAATTGATTGATTTAAATACTTTTATACCATTAACATTTTTTTTAGATTTAACGCATATTCACAATTTTGGCGTTTCATTTGGTTTATTTGCGGGTTTGATTTCACCATGGATCTTGGTAGTTATAGGATTATTAGTTGTTATTTTTATATACTATTTAATGATTAGCTCTTCTGACAAAATAGAAAAAATGGGACTTTTAATAATTATAAGTGGAGCCATTTCTAATATAATTGATAGGATATTAAACGGATACGTAATAGATTTTATTTATTTGAATTATAGGGATCTTTACTGGCCTGCTTTTAATTTTGCAGATATTTATATAACTTTAGGAATTATGATGATATTAAGCAGTTTTTTTAGAAAAATTAAAAAATAGTCTTAATGAAAATTTTTTTATTTATTATTTTAACTTTTCAATTACTTTTAATCTCTTGTTCTAAGGTAAGGGAAAGCGCAGGGGTTACAAGGAAGAGTTTAGATGAATTTGAAGTAATTGAAAATCCACCTTTAGTCATACCTCCAAATTTTAATTTACTACCCCCTGAACAACTTGAAAAAAAGAATATTCAAAATGTTGAAAAAGAATTAGCTGAAGAAATTTTATTTGGATTAGATGAAAATATTGAAAATAATCAAGAAAATATTTCTACAATGAATCAAATAATTGACTCTGCAGCAGGCAATGAAGTTGACCCAAAAATTAGAACTACAATAGATGAAGATTTTGCTGGTGAAGTAAACTCAAAAGGGTTTTTTGAAAAAAAATGGGAAAATGATAAAGAGATTTTAAATGCAATAGAGGAATCGGAAAGAATTCGCAAATTAACTTTAGAAGGCAAAAAATTAAGTGAGGACAGTGAAATAATTACTGAAGATAATATTGAAAAAAAAGAGGAACCAAAACAAAAAAAGAAAAAAAGATTTTTCTTTTTTTAAATTATAATGATAAAATTAAATTATCATAACACTCAAGATATTAAAAATTTTGATTTTGAAAATAAGTTTAAGCTAATAGATCAAAAAATTGACTCTGTTATTAAAGAATTAAAAGCTTTGAATATAGTATTTGATAATAATTTATTGAAAGAAACAATTACCAAAACCAAAAATTTCGCAAAAGATAAAAAAAAGTTTGTTGTTTTAGGAACAGGTGGCTCTAATCTTGGTGCTAGAGCATTGGTTAATACTCTAGATAAAAGTTTTGATAAAAATATTTATTTTTATGATAATATTGATCCAATAAATTTTGAAAAATCTTTAAGAAGTTTCAATATAAAAGACACAGGATTTGTTGTAATTTCAAAATCTGGATCAACTCCTGAAACATTATCTCAACTAGGTGCAGTAATTCAGATTGCTTCTGAACAAAATATGCTTGAAGATTTATACTCAAATTTTTTATTTATAACTGAATTTAAATCATCCCCCTTGTTTAATATAGCTAAAAAAAATCAATCGATGTTACTTGAGCATAATAAGGATATTGGGGGTCGATACTCTGTTTTTTCAAATGTTGGAATAGTTCCAGCTATTCTTGCAGGACTAGATACGTTTGAAATACATAATGGAGCTAGAGAAATTATCAATAATTATTCTCATTATGAATGTTTTAGACTTGCTAGGTTATTTAAAGATAAAGTGAATACTGATTTTTCATCAAGTATTTTAATGACATACTCGGATAATTTATATTTTTTTGGAAAATGGTATTTACAATTATGGGCTGAAAGTATTGGAAAAGATAAAAAAGGCATTACACCAATTCATTCTGTCGGCACTACCGATCAACATAGTCAGCTTCAATTATATTTACAAGGTCCATCAGATAAATTTTTTACTTTTATTACTACCGATCATTACAACAAAGGACTTAAAATCAACAATGACATAATGCTAGATGCTGGGGTCGAATATCTTGTAAATAAAAAAATGGGTGACTTAATGGAAGCCGAACAACAAGCTACAATTCAAACATTTATTAACAATGGTTTTAAAATTAGAAATATTCATTTGCCTAAAATTAATGCTTTTTCAATCGGCTCTTTAATGGCCTTAAGTATAATTGAGACTATAGCTGCTTGCATATATTTTGATGTCAATCCTTTTGATCAGCCTGCAGTAGAAGAAGGAAAAGTGCTAACTAAAGAATACTTATTAAAGCAATTTAATAAAACTTAGTAAAGTTTTGCCAAATGTTTTTTTTTTAAATACCTGTAAACTTTTGTTAAGTTTTACAATCTCATTTTTTTCAGTTTCTAAAATAATTATTGAATAACTTTCTAATATATTATTATTAACTATGTTTTCTAATATAAATTCAATATCATACTTTTTATATGGAGGATCTATAAAAATCAATGATACAGGTAATTCATTTTTTCTAATTGTAACTCGCATGATGTCAGCTTTAATTATTTGGTAATTTTTTTTCTTAATTATTTTTTTACAATTTGTTTCTAATGTATCTAATACTTTAGAATTGTTTTCATAAAAAAAAACTTTACTAATCCCTCTCGATATAGCTTCAATTCCTAAAGATCCTGAACCTGCAAACAAATCGATAGCACTCTTTTTATTATAAAGATCTATTGAATTTTTTAATGCATAGCTTTCTAAAATAGAGAAAATAGCTTCTCTTTTCATTGCTGATGTTGGTCTAACTAAATGGCTTGCAACAAACAGATTTGATCTTTTTAGTTTTCCACCTATTATTTTTATCATCTTATTTGTTAATCTTTATTTCAGAAATTTCACCCTTTTTTAAATTAGATAATTTGTATGGGCCATATTGAATTCTAATTAATTTGACAATTTTCCAAGAAAAATAATCAAAAATATTTCTAATTTCTCTATTTTTTCCCTCTTTTAATTTTATTACAAGCCAAGAATAAGGTTTCGAAAATCTTTCTATAGAGATTTTTATTTTATTATAATGAACCTTATTTACTACTATGCCTGAATTAATTTTTTTTATTGATTCTTTTTCAACTTTCCCACGAATGCAAACCCTATATATTCGTTCAAAATTAGATGAAGGTAATTCTAGTTTTCTTGCAAAATCACCTTTGTTTGTTAGTAATATTAGTCCCTCACTCATAAAGTCTAATCTTCCAATACTAATTACTCTAGGATAATTGCTTGGCACTAAATCATAAATCGTTTTCCGTTTTTTTGGATCTTTGTTTGTACAAATATATTTTACTGGTTTATAAAGCTTCCAAATTCTTAATTTATCATCACTCTTTAAAATTTTTCCAAAAATGTATACTTTATCTTTTTCAGTAATTTTTAAACTGGGATGAGTACATAATATTCCATTAACTTTTACCTCTTTTTTTTCAATTAACTTCTCTGCATCTCTCCTTGAGCATATTCCTGCATTTGCAATATATTTAGCAATTCTCATAATTATTAAATAGAGTTAATAAAATTTTTAAATAACAATTTATCATAGGTAGTAATTAAAAACTCTGGATGCCATTGAACTCCTAAACACCAGGGATGATTTGTGTGCTCAATTGCTTCAACAATACTATCTTCTCCTTCAGCACTTGTAATAAGATTTTTACCAAGCTTATCCACTGATTGATGATGGGCACTATTTACTAGAATTTTATTTTTTTTAATAATTTTAATAAGTTTTGTATTTTTTTTTTATAATTATTGAGTGACTAGTTTGATTTCTAGGATTTTTTTGTTCATGATTTATTTTACTTTTTTTTTCTTTTTTTATATCTTGAATTAATGTCCCACCACAGGCAATGTTTATTAATTGTTGACCCCCACATATTCCTAAAATTGGTTTTTGATTATTTAAAAACTTTCTAAAAATTTTTATTTCAAACTGAGTTCTACTATCTTTTATCTTCCTACTCCCTAAGTTTTTTTTGCCATATAAACTGGGATCAATATCAAAATCCCCACCAGTAATAACTATAGCGTCTACTTTGTTTGATAATTCATTTATAGAATTAATATTATGGAAAAGAGGGAAAGGAATACCGCCAAATTCAAAAATAGAGTCTAAGTAGTTTTGCCTCAATGCATACCATGGAAATTTAGAATAATTTCCCTTTTTTTGACTATCAAGAGTAATTCCAATTAATGGTTTTTTCATTATAATG
>MDSZ01234739.1_pt1 | contig 10467 bp, 10 predicted proteins | sample 811201 | NCBI WGS metagenome assembly MDSZ01 (sample SAMN05326647, study PRJNA326480) | marine metagenome | isolation source: seawater | place: Indian Ocean: North | collected 2010
AATATGGGCTAGTCAGATGGTATTTGCAGTTCGGTGTTCTCTAGGCCAGGTAAAAAAAAATTTGTATAAATTTCCAGTTTATTAATGATTTTTTATCTAAATATAAATTCCGATTTTTTATTTTGAGATGGTCATTTATCACAAGCAAGCTATCCGATTATTCGGAAGTTTCTTATGCGTAGCCTCGAAACACTAGTTCGCCGTCTTCCCTTTTTTTACGGCTGGGTAATTGTTGGGTGTGCGATGTGTGCCAACTTTTCTCGGCAGGGCGCAGCCGTCGCCACTCTCTCGATTTTCGCAGTGCCTATGACAGCAGAATTCGATTGGTCCAGAACGGCATTCTCTGGTGCTGTGTCTCTAGGGGGGCTTTTGGGTGCTCTTATATCGCCAAAGGTCGGGGTGTTTGTAGATCGTAGGGGTTCCGGACAAGTCCTTGCTATTGGCACCTTATTAATTGGAATAAGCGCGGCAGCACTCTCGCAGACTAATTCCTTGACCTGGTTTTATGTTGCATTCTGTCTCGGGCGTATGTCTTTTTCCGGACCTTTTGAGATTGCCGTCACGAGCGCTGTAGCCAATTGGTTCATCGTGTCACGAGGACGAGCCATGTCCTTGGCGGCTCTTGCCCATAGCATAGGCCTTACTTTGCTGCCAATAATTTCTTTTGCCGCTATAGCAATGTGGAATTGGCGGATCGGGTGGCTCGCCGTGGCTGCTGTAGTGCTGCTCGTGGGTATTTTGCCCAATATATTTTTGATGATACACCGACCTGAGGATGTAGGTCTTCGGCCGTTTTCCAGTCGTAAATCTTCCAAAAAAAAACAAGACACATTGGTCAAGTCGTTAGAAGGAACGGAGCATAGCTTCACGCGACGCGAGGCCTCAAGGACACGAACATTCTGGATTCTCGTTATTTTTTCTATTTTTATATACCCTGTACAAGCGGGTGTGAGTTTGCACCAAGCCCCCCATCTAATTGAACGAGGAATATCGCTCGGGGTTGCAGCAACAGCTGTGAGCAGTTTCTCATTTATGAGTGCCATAGGCGGATTAGTATTTGGCCAATTTGAGCTAAAGTTTGGTGCCCGGAAGGGCTTGTCTTTTGCTGCAGCGTTAATGGCGATAGGAACGGTTTTAATGATACTCGTTGTCGATAATTTGACAGCATACATTTCAGCGATGGTTTTTGGTGCAGGCATTGGTGGACTTATGACATTGTTGCCCGTTGCTTGGGCCGATAGCTTCGGGCGTCAGCATATAGGGTCCATTAGAGGCATTACGGTTCCATTACAGACCCTTGCGCAGGCCTCCGGTCCTCTTATCTCAGGGTCGTTATATGACTTAACTGGTGGATATGATGCGGCGCTCAGGTTATTTTGTGTATGCAGCTTAATAGCTATGGTAATGGCACTTTTCGCTGTAAAACCAGAAGTTAGGATCAAAGAGACGTTTAGGTAGGTCAGAAAATGAAATTGCGTGAAATAACTTTTTATCCTCAATCAAGTTTTAATGTATCAACAAGGATATAATCTTATGGCCAGTGAAAAAAAAATAAATGTGAATTTTGAAGTTACCGAAGAGATGAAAGAATTTCTCGAAAAAATGGTTAAAGAATACGACTTACCTGATATTTCCAAAGCTCTTAGATGCCTTTTAGATTTTGCGCAAGAGGATGGTGACTTGGAAGAAATTTTTGAGGAAATTCGTTGCAGAAGATGCTGACCGTACTAATGAAAAGCGACGGGCATGAAGCCTCACATAAACTATGGCAATCTAGAAAGTATATTTACATTGTTGGGTCTCATCGAGCATGCGATAGCATGAGTATTTTGCGATCATTTTGAAAGTGTTGTGGATAATGAGGTTTCAAACTATAGGAATTTTGGCACTTGCCGGATTCATGTCATCGTGCGCCTCACTCATTGAAGGAACTGATCAAGTTGTAAATTTCAGTATCTCTCCGAAGACAGGCACTTGCGAGATCAAGCAAAAAGGTAAAGCGCTAGGTATCCTCAAAGACGGAGGTGGGTCGATACGAGTGTCCAAAAGTTTTACGGCACTTACTGCAGATTGCATTGCACCGGGCATGGTACGCGAAAAATTCAAATTTGATTCCTCGCCGTCTAGCTGGGGCATAGCAGGCTGTTTTCTTGATCTTTGTATCATAGACCATACCACGGGAGCGTTTAATAAATATCAAGAGAAAGTTTCGATTAAGCTTCGAAACATTAACCTAGGGTTGCCTGCGGTAAAGCCAAAGCTTGTGGAGAAAGCCTTTAAAAGGCGCAAAGAATTAGTAATGCCTGCAAGCAATCGTGGCAGTGGTCCCCATGCAACTTCACATTTGGTCTCGTCTCATAATTCCTTGGCCAAGACCCCTCGTGTCTGGAAAACGGTGCATTCTCGCGTGCGGGCATATTGGGGACCAAATCCACAGAGTGATTTTTTTGAAATGCCCGAGCACGTATCTCTCACGAGAATTCGATGGCAACAACACTGGGGCTTATTTGAATATGTCGCACGTAATGGTAAATTAGGGACCGTATGGATTGCATTAAATGAGGTTGAAAAGACCGCCAGCCGCTAATTTATTGAGAACTGTTTCGCTAGCCGACTCGAAATGGATTTCCGATAATGATTTTGTAATGTCCCTGCTTGTCCCGATCACCTTGTAATTTCAGGTATATAAATACGGGTCGACGCTTATCATCGTCGGACCAATAGGCAAGGTATTGTCCTGCATTCACATTAGGGTTGAGCGCCTTCCAAAACGACATCGTTTTTGGAACCTGCCGGGTAGCGACACCAATATGATCACGCGGAAGTCGCACTTTTATGGATTTCAGCACCTGTTCAAAACGTCTTCTTGCCTCTATCCCGTGAGGGGTTTCATCTTTTAGCGGCTTACTTTTAATTTTTATTGCAACAAGCCTATTTTTTGCTTGGCTATCAAATTGTGCTTCTACATTTGCTATGTCGCGTAGCCATCCGGTAGACTTGACGGTGCAAATTAGATATCGGAGGTCAACTTTTTGGCATTTTTCCGCCTTATGGCGTACCGAGTCGACATTATCAAACCAAGAGAAGCCCAGCATGATCTCGTCATATTTTTGTGCCTCTGCGCGGAATACAAGAAGTTCATGAAGCCGTTTATCGCCGTGCATTGCGGCGAATTCAGCCGCTGTCATACCCATTTTGGTCTGGGCGGAAGGGTTTGCCCCATGCGTTAGCATTAAAGTTACCAATTTTCTGTCGCCCATGAATGCTGCACGCATAAGTACGGTTAGTCCATCGTAAAAAGTGTTTATTTTACTACCATTCTTGACAAGAAAATTCGCAATTATTCGCATATCTGGTTGCTCATAATTACTAATAGCTTGATGGAAAAGCTTTGTGCTTGGCACCATTCCAGCATTCATCAATCCTAAAGCAATTTCATATTTACCTGAAAGTAATGAATGATCAACGGCTGAACGGTATCCTGTTGCGAATTTATCGCTTATGAACCTGGTTATTGTATCTAACTGAACGAGTTCTGGTCTATTGAGCAATAGATGCTGTATGCGTTTGAGGTTGTTGGCTTCAATGGCATCAAATAACTCCTGTTCAAAGATTTCAAGGTCCTGTGGTATTTTCGTTCCTACATTTTTAGATTTAAAAGACGTTAGTCTGATCGTGCTTGACTTTGGTTTTTCACGATTAGGTAGAGAACGTTTTTTTGAGTCGCCATTGTCATCTTGTTTCAAGTCAGAGACATTGGTTGAAAGATCCTGCTTTTTAACAACAAAAGAACCTTTTATGTATGCATACACTTCCTCGAGATTATCCTTGGTGAGGCCCGAAAAAGATACGCCGGATACCACAACTACCAAAGCTATGACTAATGTTCCTAATATCGCAAAATATCTCCGGAATAAATGCTGTTCTGGTTCGATCAATTGAGTCTTAGGGTGTTGCGAATGTTTTTGAAAAAAAAACCGGCTTTCTTTATTTTGGCACGGCACTTCCTCAGATGTTTGTGAAAATTCTTTTGCTTTAGATTGGGCTAGAAACGAAGGACCATCTGTGTTTGGTGATCCGAATGGGTGAGCAGTTTTAGGGAATGTGCTTTCGTCGGGAGTTTTGAGCGCCTTCAGGTCTGACTGAATGTCAGACAACTCATTTGTAGCGAGTTGCCCAGAGCCGTTCGATTCAATAAATGCATCTGACGAAAGTTCTTGCGTTACGGGCGCTCCTTCTTTTATTTCTTCGTGCAGCCCAGACCTAATTCCTTGGCTGGCGCAGCTCAAAATATCTCCGTTTCGAACAACTGCGAGTTCAGTGTATATCGTCTCACCACCATCGGTGGGCAAGCTCGCTTTGTTTAGGCGGAGCTCTTGGTAGTTATTACTGCGAATTAAAACGTTAATATGCGTAAGTACATCGTTTCGATCATTGCAACTATGAAGATTATGCCACTCCTTGTCGCGAAAGCCCTGGATCCAATAAAAATGACTAATAAACAAAGTGTTTGAAGCCTCCTCGTGACGTCCAACGATCAAAAATCTGCGTATTGGTCACCTTCTACGCGCCTTGCGACATGGTGACCCTTACATGAGCAGTACAATATATATGGCAAAAAAACAAAATTTGACACCAAATGTTGAAATAAAATGGTTTTGCTCCCCGTCACACAGGATGTTAGCTTCTTCTCTCCAATCCGTTAATAGCCTACGATTTCTGTACCATTCGGCCAAGATCTCTCGCTCTAATCCCATTAAATTGCGATTAACAAAATTGAATTAATTTTTGGACTGTGCCGTGTTGTAGAACGGGGTTGAACCCTAATCATCGCAAGCGGTTTTCTAGTTTCGTTAGCAAGCCCTTGAGACCATTCTTTTTGATGATGGCAGCGAACTCTGAACGTTGGGTAACTGCCATACTTATTCCTTCGACATATACGTCGATAATTTTTAGCTGACCTTTAAAATTCCTTACCCGCCAACTGCACTTAATTAATGGGCTCCCATTGGTTTGGAGAATACGGGAATGCACTATGATATCGCCTTTGCCAGCATTTGAGGCTCGAGTAACCTGGAATGTCTCTCCGGAATATCCACCAAGTCGTGCTGTATACGTTTTAAGCACCCATTCGGAAAACAGATGTTCATATTTACGGCGTTGTGAACGATTCATTTGTCGCCAATGAATGCCAATAACAAACCGAGCTATTCTTTTCATTGCGAATTCTTTTTGCAAAATGGCGCGTAATTTTTTTTCGCGGCTTGCAATTGTGCCGGTTTTATCACCAAGCGTGGCTAACGCTTTGGTTGCTAGTGATTGGATAAATCGTTGTGAGTCACTTATGGCGGTGTGAGCTTGCGCGGTGCCGGCATGGCTCAAGTTGTGCACACCGAAGAACAATACTAAACCTAAAATTATTATGATGTTCGGTCGGAAAGCTCTCATACTAAAATTCCAAATTCACAAAGATCATGCAGGAATACTTTACTTTTCAAACCGATAATATAGTCAGCGCGTGCAAGAGAACGGATACCCTGCATTAAACTGCACCTATGTAGGTTGAGTGCGACATAGAGTGCAGTGATGGTTATAAAGATACTGAATTCTAAATTACAAGCGAAGAAGTATGAGATTTGATCAAACTAGCTTAACTACTTGTACAATATGCGAAAGATTTTTTTGCACGCGCTAATATGTCTGCTCCAATGTGGTCATGTTGACGTATAATTAGGATTTAAATTATCGAGTCGGGCTTTATTCGGTCTTTTAAGGTGGTTTTATTATGAATGTGGGGGAATCCAATGCTTCTTGATGATCATTTTAAATGGGGCAGCCGTTGTTACGTAATGGGCATCTTGAACGTAACTCCAGATTCATTTTCGGGTGATGGAGTACTGGGTCAAATAGACCCGATATCGGTTGCGCTTGATCAAGCATGCTCATTTTTTAATAGTGGGGCCGACGTGATTGATGTTGGGGGTGAAAGTACCCGCCCTGGTGCAACACCGGTAGGAGTCTCTGAAGAGATTGATCGTGTGGTGCCTGTGATTGAGGCAGTTTCCGCGGCTTTGCCTGAATGTATGATCTCAGTCGATACGAGCAAAGCTGAGGTCGCCGCTGCTGCACTAGTTGCAGGAGCCAACATTATAAACGATATCTGGGCTTTGAAGTATGACAAAAATATTGCCGGGGTCGCTGCCGATGCAAAGGCGCCTGTGATCCTAATGCACAACGCAAGCTGTGCATCTAGAGTTGAAAAGCTTGAGGAGGGAGGTGCTCAGTATACCCCACGTAGCTATGAACATTTTCTGGACGAAGTGTGTAAAGAATTATCACATAGTGCACGCACGGCGGAAGCGTGTGGTATCCCAGCTAATCAAATTATTTTGGATCCAGGCGTTGGGTTTGGCAAGTCACCATCGCAGAATTTATCTTTAATTAATCACCTAGGTCGCATACGGGCTCTTGGGTATCCAATTTTGATTGGGCCAAGCCGCAAATCGTTTATCAGCAAAGTATTAGGGGTTGAGGCTGAGTGTCGTGAGGAGGGGACAGCGGCCGCGATAGCTGCTGCCGTTATTCGCGGGGCGGATATGGTCAGAGTTCACGATGTTACTTTGATAAAACGTATCGTAGACATGTGCGATGCAATTGTCCGGACTTCAGAAGATGGTATTATTTCTTCTGAGAGAATGGCTTAATATGGAGGAAATATATATTGGGGTTGGCAGCAATGTAGGAGATAGGAAAGCTAATTTGAATAACGCTAGCCGTATGCTTTCGGAATTTATGGTTATTACCGATAAATCACAAGTTTATGAGACCGAGCCCCAATACCTGCTTAATCAGGCAAATTTTTTCAATGCGGTTGTGTGTGGGCTCACCGAATTAGAGCCGCTTGATATGTTGAATAAATTAAAACAATTAGAAATTGCGTTGGGCCGCGTCGACGGGCCTCGAAATGGCCCGCGGCTAATTGATCTAGATTTACTCTATTACGGTAGACGCTGCATCTCGACTGATACATTGACAGTGCCTCATCCTCGGATACAGGAGCGATATTTCGTGCTTCGCCCGCTCTTAGATATTGCGCCAAGTTTGAAACACCCCACTAATGGTAAAACTGTAAAACAGCTAATTAGCGAGTTGCCGATAGACATTCGTAGGGCAACACTGGCGCTTATGAGACTAGAATGAAGTTTCTGGTAACGTCATAACCTCCTCATGGCCATACTCAATTGTTTGTCGAAGCCCCGAGATCTGCGGCAGTATGTGACGAGCATAAAATTTTGCAGTTATTACCTTTGCATTATGAAATGCACTGGTTTTATACTTAGTTTTGTTTGCCAATTTAGATGCATTACTCAATTGAACTGCTCCTGCGACAACGCCGAAAATTCTCAAATAAGCATAAGCGCCAGCCAGTGCCGGGTTTGGGGATGTTACCGAATTTTCTAACATCCAATCTGTCACTTCTTCTAGATTATCGAGCCCTGCCTGTACTGCTTGGCCGATGCCATTTTTTGGATTATTTTCTATTGTTTCACGAGCATCATTAATCCATGCAAACATTGCTGCGCCTTTGTCGCGTAATACTTTACGGCTTATCAGGTCGATAGACTGAATACCGTTGGTACCTTCGTAGATCGGGGCTATGCGGGCATCCCGAAAATGCTGGGCTACCCCTGTGTTCTCCATGAATCCCACACCTCCATGAATTTGAAGGGCAAGGGATGTGATCTCAACGCCAAGATCTGTGCACCATGCCTTGACCATTGGGATCAGTAGATCAATTCGAGCTTGTTGTGATTTTCCCGGTGATTTTTTTGCATAATCAAGCGCAAGTGCTGCATCGTAAATCACTGCACGCATTGCTTCAATTTGGGTCTTCATTGTCATTAACATGCGCCGGATATCTGGATGTTTTACGATTGGCCCAAATTGATGACGTTCCTTTGCGTAGTCGCGGGCTTGCTGGTATGCGCGTTCAGCAATTGCAAGGCCAGAGATCCCAATGTTTAGTCGAGCGTTATTCATCATCGTAAACATTGCATTGAGGCCCCTCCCTTCCTTGCCAACTAGGTAGCCCACGGCTCCATTGTTATCGCCATAAGACATTACGCAGGTGGGACTTGCATTAATGCCTAGCTTTTTCTCAAGAGATAAACATCTCAGATCATTGGGGCCACCAAGTGTGCCATCAGGATTTACAAGAATTTTTGGAACAATGAATAGTGAGATACCCTTTGGGCCGCTCTTTGCGTTTGGCGTGCGAGCAAGCACGAAATGGATGATGTTATCGGCCATGTCGTGGTCGCCGTACGTGATGTAAATTTTTTGTCCTTGAATATTATAATGATCACCCGCTGGTATTGCTTTGCAGCTTAATTTTCCCAGGTCTGATCCGGCGTGTGGTTCAGTCAGATTCATAGTGCCAGACCATGAACCAGAAATAAGTTTACCAAGGTAGAGTGATTTTTGTTCATCAGTCCCATGCTCACTGAGAAGTTCGACTGCTCCGGTGGTGAGAATTTGGCACAATGACCAAGACGTATTAGCGGAAATCCACATTTCCTGCGTTGCCGCCGCGAGGACCCACGGCAGGTTCTGTCCGCCATAGACTGGATTAAAAGGCAGCGATGCCCAGCCTCCGTCCACAAATTTCCGGTAGGCCGCGGCGAATCCAGCTGGAGTGCTTACCACCCCACCATTGATCGAGGAACCCTCTATGTCAGCTGTGTGGTTTATTGGTGCTAACACCTCCCGGGCAAATGTCCCACCTCCTTCTAAAATCGCATCAATCAAATCATTGCTGAGGTTTTTAAAGGCAGATAATTTTCGAACACGACTCACCACCCCCATTTCATGCAGACAGAACTGCATGTCACGAAGCGGTGGCACGTAATCTATCACGACTATTTCCCTTTAGAGAAGTTTGCCAGGATTCATGATCTTGTTAGGATCCAAAGTATTCTTCAACTGTTTCATCAAATGCAGATCGATTGATGGAGTATAATGAAGGAAAGAGTCACGTTTAAGCTGTCCGATTCCGTGCTCTGCGCTGAGGGACCCCTCCAAAGACGCGACGATGTCAAGGACAATTTCATTAATTTTTTCCTTATGACGGAAAAAAGCTTGATCGGTCATTGCTTTTGGCTTTGCGAAGTTAAAATGTAAATTGCCATCCCCAACATGCCCAAAGTATATCGGACGAATGTTTGGCATATACTGATTTACCGCTAAAATTGCAGTTTCGACAAATTCGGGGATAGAACTTACGGGGACAGAGATGTCATGCTTCACACTAGCCCCTTCAATTTTTTCTGCCTCTGGTAAAAATTCGCGGAGCCTCCACAATGCTTGCCGCTGTGCCTCAGATTTTGCGATAACCGCATCGGATACCAAACCATCTGTTAGCGCAGATTCAAGAAAATCTTCCATAATTTCTTCATTTACATCGGCACTACTAGAGAATTCGATCAAAGCGTAAAGTTCGGAAGGCTCAGCGAGTGGGTCTGCCAGACCTTTTCCGTGCTGAAAGGCAAGCTCCAAAGGCGGGCGAGTGATTAATTCAAAGCTGCTTACTCCATCGCCGCTGCGATGGCGAGCACGATCCAAAAGCTCAATGATTTCTTTTAAACCTGCTACAGCGGTAAAACAGGTTTCAAAATATTTTGGTTTAGGAAAAAGTTTCAAGGTGGCAGCGGTGATTATGCCAAGTGTTCCCTCAGAACCAATGAAAAGATGCTTGAGATCATAACCCGTATTATCTTTACGCAAGCCTTTCAAACCGCTCCAAATCTCACCATTAGGCAATACTGTCTCAAGCCCCAGAACAAGATCACGCATGTTGCCATAACGAAGAACGTTTACTCCGCCGGCATTTGTTGCGAGATTCCCACCGATTTGGCAGGACCCTTCTGCACCTAAACTCAACGGAAAAAGACGATCCATTTGAGCTGCTTCTTTTTGAATATTCTGAAGCACACATCCTGCTTCGACGGCGATCGTGTAGTTGAGTGGGTCCCGGTGCCGAATTTTATTCAAGCGATTTGTGCTTATGATTATGGAACTGCCGCTATCGTCTGGTGTTGCGGCTCCGTTCATCCCGGTATTTCCACCCTGAGGCACAATTTTTATCTTATAGTCATTGCAGACACGGACAATATCCGCAATTTGCTGGGTGGTATCAGGTCGGAGCACCAAAGGGGATTTACCCTGAAATTGCCCGCGCCAGTCCAAGAGGTATGGGGCTAAGTCTGCTTCATTTGTGATATAACCCTGGTGTCCAACAACACTCTTTAGTTGCTCAAGTGCTTCAATGGGCAGCAGAGTTGTATAATCATCAGGAGACATAATTGCTCTCATCTTGCCTTTCTTAGCATACTCAAGCTTTGTATTTAAGTAACATACGTAACGTAATCAGTTTGAAGTTAAGTCACCAATAAAATTTTAATTTGAAAT
>MDSZ01133574.1_pt1 | contig 10465 bp, 10 predicted proteins | sample 811201 | NCBI WGS metagenome assembly MDSZ01 (sample SAMN05326647, study PRJNA326480) | marine metagenome | isolation source: seawater | place: Indian Ocean: North | collected 2010
AAATATGATTTCGATATACAATCACGCTGGTCAACTTATGAGAACATTTGATGTCAATGTAACAAGTGGAGCATGGAATTTTAATATTGATGTCTCGAAATACGCAAAAGGTCTGTATTCGATTGAATACAGGAATAAAAAAGCAACAACCATCAAAAAGTTTGTTGTGCAATAGATATGAGAATTTTACAGAAAGCCACTTCGGTGGCTTTTTTTATGCTATTATTTTAACGACTCCCTTGATGGCTTCCGCGGTCCTTTTAACCTCAGTCAAGGACGCTCCTGTAATTGTAATGTGTCCCATCTTTCTCATTGGCTTTGTGATTTCTTTACCATACAAATGCGGATAAACGCCGCTAAATTTGAGTAATTCGTCAAGGCCCTCGTATTTTGCGGTTCCTGTATAACCTTTTTCTCCAAGTAGGTTAATCATTGCTCCTGCTTGTACTAAAGAGGTATCCCCTAAGGGGAGTCCGATAACCGACCTCAAATGTTGTGCAAATTGTGATGTTTTACAACATTCTATTGTATGATGACCACTATTATGTGGTCTGGGCGCAATTTCATTCACAAGAATTTCACCTGATTTTGTCAAAAACATTTCTACAGCAAGTATACCAATCATATCCAGTTTATTGATAACATCAGAGGCAATTTCCTTTGCTTTTTGTTCAATATCAGCAGATATTTCAGCAGGAGAAAATAAAAACTCAACAAGATGTGCTTCAGGGTTAAACTCGCATTCGACAGATGGAAAAGTACTTATTTCACCCCGCTTGTTCCTTGAAACAATAATTGAAATTTCTTTTTCGAAATCAACCAGTTCCTCTATCAAATGAGCATCCTCAAAAGAGTTGCTCTCATCTTTTAGTATTTGAACCCCTTTCCCATCATAGCCACCTGTTCTCAATTTTTGAACTGCAGGGTAATTAATATTTGCATTGATTAATGCCTGTTTATTTTCGTATAAAGTAAAAGATGAGGTTGGGATATGGTGTTCCTTATAAAACTCTTTTTGGGTCCCTTTATCTTTGATTATTCTTAAAACTCGTGGCTGAGGATATACAGGGATTCCACTTTTCTCTAGTGTCTCCAGTGCCTCAATATTTACATTCTCTATTTCCACAGTAATCAGGCTTTTGTCCTTTCCGAATTCGATAACTGCATCGTAATCTGTTAATGGTGCACAAGTAAAAGATTGAGCAATAGAGGAACAGGGTGCATTTTTATCTGGATCCAAAATATGGATGTGAAGATTAAGATTTGTGGCTTCTTGTATTAACATTCTACCTAACTGACCACCACCCAGAACTCCTATTTTGAATTCTTTACTGTTCCAATTTTTATTCATAAAACAAAGATACAGCTATCCCTCTTATATTTTCATCTTAGGCCTTAAAATCGTACATTTACATCCCAAATGACGAAAGAAATTCATCTTATAGACAAAACCTTTGTCCCATATATTAGTGAGGATAAAATCCTATCACGAATTAAAGAGTTAGGACAGGAATTACGCTTGGATTATGGTACGGAAAACATTTTATTTTTATCAGTACTCAACGGTTCTTTTATGTTTACCTCAGATTTAATGAAAGAAGTGACAGGTGAAGTTGAACTTTCTTTTATTAAGCTTTCTTCTTATGTAGGAACCTCAACCACAGGAGAAGTGCACGAATTGATTGGATTGAACCAGGATATTGAGGGGAAAAAGATTGTGATTATAGAAGATATTGTGGATACCGGATTGACTGTCGATCGTGTAAGGACGATGCTCAAAATGCAAAATCCAAGTTCAGTTGAGGTATGTACTTTATTATTTAAGCCAGATGCTTTTAAAGGAGATTCAGCTCCAAAGTATTTTGGATTCGAAATTCCTAATAAATTTGTAGTTGGATATGGATTGGATTATGATCAACTTGGAAGAAATTTAAAGGAGATATATCAATTAAAGGAATAATTTTATGTTAAATATTGTATTGTTTGGCCCTCCGGGAGCCGGAAAGGGCACTCAATCGGAAAGACTTATCGAAAAGTACAATCTGGTACATCTTTCGACAGGTGATATTTTCAGGGCAAATATTAAAGGAGAAACAGAGCTTGGAAAGCTTGCCAAAAGCTATATGGACAAAGGACAGCTTGTTCCTGATTCGGTTACGATTGACCTTTTGCGTTCAGAAGTTGAAAAATATAAAGATCCAAAGGGATTTATTTTTGATGGTTTTCCCAGAACAAATACTCAGGCAAATGCCCTTGACTCTTTTTTATCTTCGATAAATACTTCGATTACAATGATGCTTTCTTTGGATGTGGATGAAGAAGAGCTAAAAAGTAGATTATTGAAAAGAGCAGAAACCAGTGGTAGAGCGGATGATGCAAACCCAGAAATCATTGAAAATCGAATTGCTGTTTATAAAAAGGAAACGGCTCCTGTAAAATCATTTTATGCTGAGCAAAATAAATTTCACGGAATTGATGGAATGGGTTCAGTAGATGATATTACGCAAAGGCTCTTTGATTCCATTGATGCAAATTAAATTTTAAATGGCCTCCGATAATTTTGTTGATTATGTGAAAATCCATGTCAAATCTGGCAATGGAGGAGGAGGTTCAACGCATTTCAGAAGAGAAAAGTATATACCTAAAGGTGGTCCTGATGGTGGTGATGGTGGTCGTGGAGGGCACGTCATACTTCGAGGGAACAAGCAGCTTTGGACTTTATTACACCTTAAGTTTAAAAAGCATATTAAAGCGGAGCATGGGGCACATGGCTCCAGTAATTTGAAAACGGGCTCTCAAGGAAAAGATGTATATATCGATGTTCCATTGGGTACCATTGTAAGAGATGATGAGTCTGAAGAGGTACTCTTTGAAATAACGGATGATGGTGAAGAAAAAATTCTTCAGAAAGGAGGTAGAGGTGGACTTGGAAATAATCATTTTAAATCTTCAACAAATCAAACTCCAAGACATGCTCAGCCAGGTGAAGAGGGTAGTGAAGGATGGAAAATATTAGAGCTTAAAATTCTTGCAGATGTTGGTTTGGTAGGCTTTCCTAATGCAGGAAAGAGTACCTTGCTTTCCGTAGTGTCTGCTGCTAAACCTGAGATTGCTGACTATCCATTTACAACGCTTAGGCCGAATCTAGGAATTGTTTCTTATCGAGATTATCGATCTTTTGTAATGGCGGATATTCCAGGAATTATTAAAGGAGCATCTGAAGGCAAGGGTTTAGGTTATCGATTTTTGAGACACATTGAGAGAAACTCTGTACTTCTCTTTATGATTCCTGCGGACTGTGACCATATTGCAAGTGAATACGAAATCCTTAAAAATGAACTACAGGCTTATAATCCTGAGCTCATGCACAAGGACAGTGTTTTAGTCATCAGTAAGTCAGATATGCTGGACGACGAATTGAAGCAAGAATTAGATCTCGAATTAAAGGAAGAGCTTGAAGGTGTGCCTTATTTATATATTTCCTCTGTTGCACAAACAGGACTATTGGAGCTTAAAGATGAAATCTGGAAATTAATTGAACATGATTGATTTTCTTGAATCCGTAGATCACTCACTCATACAAACTATAAATGGCTGTAATTCAGAATGGATGGATCAATTCATGTGGTTTTTTTCCGGTCCATTTATTGTGATTCCAATCGTATTATTGATTTCATGGACCATGTATAAATCCTATTCGTTAAAAGAATCAGGATGGATACTTTTCGGAATAATAATCACAATTGCCCTTGCTGATTTGAGTTCAGTTTATCTCTTTAAGGAGGTCTTTATGCGCTACCGTCCCTCACATCACATTGAGCTATCTCAACAGCTTCATTTTTATCAATTTGATAACGGGGATTTATATAAAGGAGGAAAATATGGATTTGTCTCCTCTCATGCGGCTAATTATTTTGCTTTACTGGTACTGGTATACGGATTGATTCAAAACTATTGGATGAAGATTTTACTTGTATTAATCATACTTATCATATTGTACAGTCGTGTTTATTTGGGAGTTCATTATGTATCTGACGTGATATGTGGTGCAATTTTGGGTTATTTAATTGCAAAACTTGTTTTGCATTTTTTAATTTTAAAACAAATCAAGCGATGATGAATTATCTCATGGTATTTGTTGGTGGTGGAATTGGGAGCGTAATGCGTTTTGGTGTTGGGAAAATATTTTCAAAATATTTAACGCAATTTCCCTTGTCTACCCTAATATCAAACCTTGCAGCCTGTTTGATTTTTGCCATAGCTATTTATTTTGGTTCGAAAGAATTAAAAAACGAGTGGATTACTCCTTTTTTGATTGTAGGTTTGTGCGGAGGGTTCAGCACTTTTAGTACTTTTTCCTTTGAAAACTTTCAGCTATTTCACCAAGGAAATTATACCTTATTATTGCTTAATATATTGATATCAATTATCCCTGGGATATTTTGTTTTTATTTGGTGTCAGATAAACTGTAACCAACGGCATGATATGTGTTAGGTGGTTGGTAAATTGATTTAAATAATTATTATGGATTTCGTTAAAAAACTTCTACCAACGGTGTTAATTGGATTAGCTGTTGTTGTAACTGGATATATTTTAGGCACCTCGTATTTGTCTAAAGGGAAAGATGACCCTAAAATATCAGTTACGGGATTGGGACAAGAATCGTTTGATTCTGATTTGATTGTTTGGAGGGCCAGCTTTTCTCGGAATGCAATGGATTTGAAACAGGCTTATGCAGATTTAAATGCAGATGTTGTTGAGGTTAAAAAATTTCTATCTAGTCAAGGAATTCAAGAAAATGAAATCGTTTTTGATGCAGCTGACATCAGTAAAAATTACGACAATCAATACGATGAAAATGGGAATTTTAAGGAACGTGTTTTTCGAGGCTATGAGCTTAGACAGTCATTTGAAATACAATCCAAATCAGTGGATTTGGTGGAAAAGACTTCCAGAGAGGTTTCTAAGCTGATTGATGCAGGGATTGAATTAAATTCATATTCTCCTCAGTATTATTACACCAAACTTGCTGAGCTGAAAATCAAAATGATTGAGCAGGCCACAAAAGATGCAAAAAATCGTGCGGAAACCATTGCCAAAAATGGTGGTGGATCGCTCGGTGATGTAGTAAAGGCAAATATGGGTGTGTTTCAAATTACCGCTGAAAATTCGAGTGATGAATATTCTTGGGGAGGAAGTTTTAATACGAGTTCCAAAAGAAAAACAGCAAGCATTACCATGCGTCTCAATTATGAGATAGATTAGGTGCTCATTTAGCCAAGCCATCTTAAGACATTGTCTCTCCAAATTTCATCGGCTTCCCGTTGGGTTAAAATATTTACTTCAACTGCGAAATCGATAACTCTTCCCGGAAATGAATTTCCAACGCCCTCCATTTCACCTAGAGGGTAGGGGTCGTCGAGACCGGCTACGATTTGTGATACACCAACTCTTCTTTTTAGTAGCTCTAATGTGTAGGAATCATGGACCAATGAATCAAAAAATAAATTTTTATGACCAAGTGAGGCTCTTGGGTTTTCTAAGTCTTCAAAAAGATCTGGCCTACCATCAAAGCCTTGAAGCCTACGTCCATAATTTGCAATTCCAAGCATACATCCATGCGCAAAACAAGTTCTGATATTGGGAAATTTATTTGGAATATCATTCAAGGTGTATAAGTGAAGTGTATCCGCACATTGGGCCATCATCCATACCAGATGAAACCTCCAGTATTGGTCCTTGAGATTCACAATTTTTTCTCCATCATAAGGGTGTATTTCAATCGCTAAATTGTACTTATTTGCAAGCTCATATATGGGAAAAACAGATTTATCTGCAATAGAGGTCCATTCATTATTCTTGTTCAGAAAGTGGGTAGGAAGGCAAAGTAATTTTAAATTCAATTGACTTACACAACGTTCTATTTCCAAAAGAGCCTCCTCCATGTACAAAGGTTGAACAACAAAACCAGAGGTGAATTTATCTGGGAATTCATGCTGAACAGAAGCATTAAAGTCATTTTGCCAAGTTATCGCATCTTTGGCATCCTCTTTTTGCCAACCGTTACAATAGATTTGAGATAAATTGAGCATGACACCGTGATCAATATTATACTTCTCCATCCATTCAAGTTTTTCTTTGAGAAAGAAACTAGGGTCTGTAATTGGTCTCGACCAATTTCCCTGACGCATGAATTTTTTATCATCATCTATCCAAAATAGTTTTTTATCCTTCATAAATTGAGGGATTTGATTTGGTTCAGGAAGAATATGTCCGTGTCCGTTTATTCTCATCAGATAAGTTCAAAGAAAAATGTTGAAACGAATATACACAAAAAAAGAGCCTCAGCTGAGGCTCTTAATCATTGTATTATTATAAACTTAAAATTTATACCTGCCGTCCTCAATCAATTTTTGAGCTATGATTTGTCGTGCTGCTTTAGGATTGAAAGGCTGGGTTTTTGTAAATCGTTTAAGGCCCATAAGCATCATTCTTGCTTCATCACCTTCTGCATATGAATTAATCGCATCTTTCGCGGCTTTAGCGATTTTATCCGATACATCGTAGAAATAGGTTTTGGCAATGGCAATGTCATGTTCACAGGCAGCTTCTCCTTGACTATTTATTTTTTTCTGGACTCGTAGGTATACCGATTCTGCCAAATAGGTCCAAATCGCCATATCTGCAATATTCATTAATACTTCCTGTTCTTTTGCAAGTGATTGCATAAGCTTTTGGACTGCAGAACCCGCTACCATAAGTATCGCTTTTTTAAATCCGTCAACCATATGCTCTTCATTCCCAAGTGGTGTGTCGCTAGGCTCAATAATGTCTGGAATGCTCATTAGGTCACCTGCTACTTTCATCGCAGGACCCATTAAATCAAGCTCTCCTTTCATGGCTCTTCTTAAAACCATGTCAACAGTCAGCATTCTGTTGATCTCGTTTGTGCCTTCAAATATCCTGTTGATTCTAGAATCCCTGTAAGCTCTTTCTACAGATGATTCAGCTGAAAATCCCATTCCACCATATATTTGTACGGCTTCATCAACAACATAATCGAGGCATTCAGAACCGGCTACTTTAAGCACAGCACATTCAGGGGCAAATAACTCTATTCCTTTAAGTGTTGCTTGTTCTTTATCCATGCCTGAATCAACAAGCCCTTGAATGGCGTCATCGATATTTTGTCCAGCTCTGTATGTGGCAGATTCAATGACATAAGTATATATTACCTGCTCAGCAAGCTTATATCGGATGGCTCCGTATTTTGATATAGGTCTTCCAAACTGTTCTCTTTCATTCGCGTATTTTACTGATTCAGTAATCGCGCCTTTAGCACCGCCCATAACTCCAGCAGCAAGCTTGATTCGCCCAATATTTAAAATATTTAGTGCAATCTTAAATCCATTTTGACGATCTGAAAGCATGTTTTCAACTGGAACTTTTACATTATTGAAAAATACTTGTCGGGTAGATGATCCCTTAATACCCATTTTCTTTTCTTCAGGATTTAGGCTTATTCCTTCACTGTCAGCTTCAACTAAAAATGCGGTAAGATTTTTATCATCTTCAATTTTTGCAAAAACAGTAAATAAGTTTGCAAAACCTCCATTAGTGATCCACATTTTTTGACCATTTATGGTATAGTGGGTTCCGTCATCTGATAAATCTGCTTTGGTTTTTCCGGAATTGGCATCCGAACCAGAGCTAGGTTCTGTAAGGCAATACGCCGCTTTCCATTCACCGGAAGCCAATTTAGGAATGTATTTTTTCTTTTGCTCTTCATTACCGTAATAGAGTAGTGGGAGTGTTCCAATACCTGTGTGTGCACCAAAGGCTACTGAAAACGAAAATCCTAAGCCTAAATACTCTGTTGCTAATAGTGAAGTTTTAAAATCAACACCCATTCCACCTAAATCTTCGGGCACTGATAATCCTAGCAAGCCTAGTTCTCCTGCTTTCTCCATGAGTGCAGGCATTAATCCTTCTTCCATGGCATCTATTCGATCAAGATGCGGTATTACTTCTTTTAAGATAAATTCTTCGCAGGTTTGAGCAATCATTTTGTGCTCTTCGTTCCATTCTTCGGGTGTAAATATATCTTCGGGTTTGGTATTTCGGATGATGAACTCACCACCTTTTATAGGATTTTCGGTACTCATTTTTCGGTAATAAATTAATTAGTGAAACAAATATATGAAATTCAAAAGTATTATGCACGCATAATTAAATTAAATTTTCAATTTCATTCGATAATCATTCATGAAATACCCATTACCTATGTCTAAATCGACTTCCTCAACGATAGAAAACCCTTTTTTTTTATAAAAATGAACAGCGGGGTTTGTTCTGTTTACAAATAAGTCAAGCTGTGCCATTTTATTTTGACGTCCTATGTCAATTGCATACTTCAGAAGGGTTTGTCCAATACCTTTTTTTTGTTGCTCATGATGCACATACAGCTTGTGAATGCGGATGTTTGATTTCTTCCTTTTTATTTCATAGGATATAAATCCAAGAAAGGTATCTTTTTCTTTGTAAACTGCATACTTGTGACCATTTTGGTGGTTCTCTCGAAGTTTGTTTTGGTTATACATCCATTCAAGCATGTATTTGATTTGCTTTTGGCTGATCATTGTCCTAAAACTAACGGGCCAAATGATTTTGGCCAAATCCTCTATAATATGAAGCTCTGATGCGCTTAATTCTTCGATCAAGGTTATTTTTTTATAAATGGAATGACATGAATCCTATGATTCGATTGAAAGGAAATAAAATAAATCCCTGGTTGAAGCTGATTGCAGTCCACATGATTTCCATTTCTTTCTATCTGATGTGTTTTTCCAGATAGATCTCTCAATGTAATTGAGCTTACTTCCACGGGAATATCTATAAACAATTCATCTTGGACAGGGTTGGGATAAATCAGAATTTCATTGCTTCCTTGAAGATTTTGGACTTGATTCAATAATACCGCCTGCTCTACGGCAGCAAGTGCATTTACTTTTCCATGTCCCCATGTTGGATCTCCACCCACTGGTAATATACCCGTTTTATTATCCTCACGAGCAGTCTGCAGAAGAACATCTTTAACAGTACTTGCTGAAATATTTGGATGGGCGTCTAAAATAAGTGCGGCTACCCCAGTCACCATAGGTGCAGCCATGGAGGTTCCTGAAAGTCGTGCAAATCTGTATATTTTGTTGTTAAACTCTACACTACCTATAGATGTGTATTGTCCATCGGTGAATGAGGAGAGAGCGGCAGCAATAGCCACTCCAGGAGCGGCAATATCCGGTTTCATTTCACCATCAAATCTTGGACCTCTACTTGAAAATGAAGCGATTCCTCCACCGATTGGGTTTCCTCCTGGGCTTGTCCATCCAGTCGCATATGCCGCAACACTAACCACGTCATCAGCACAAGAAGGTTCACTTATTCCATTTTCATTATCGCCTCCGATTGATCCTGTTTGAAATGAAGTAAAAGGCATGCCCCAATTCCCAACATCATTACTGAGCTCCGTGACATTCCAGTAGTGAACTAAGCCTTCTGTCGCTGTAGATTTCAGCATGACCCGAAGAGAGGGGTTGGTACATTTCACCCTGAATCTCATTTGTGGTCTTCCGTTCAGTGGGTGAGCCGCATCAGCTGATATATTGTACCAAATAGTATCCGTAATGGCTACAATAAAGGTGTCAATATACTGACTTGTTGTAAGCGTATTGTAGTATGGTGATTCAGTAAGAATGTCACCTGCCACATTTTTGATTTGAATTTGATTGGAAAAAGCGTTTCCGACCTCACCCCAGGCATGAATACTCTGTCCCCACATATATTGATGTGAGCTATAAGAATAAAAGTTAATTCTTGACTCTATAGTATCAGAATTGTATTGATGTTTGATGTGGAAATTAACGTCACCATTGTTGCCTCCAGAATTTACAAATACAACGCCCAGGTCAGTGTAAGCTGAAATTGCGGTACTCAAAACGGAGTTCCCGTCGAGCGTTCCAGCATGATATAAGCCCCAGCTCATATTTACCACAAGCCTTTTCCCTTCTTCCAAAGACTTTTGATACATCCATTCCCAAGCATCAAGTACTGCGCCTTCATCTACCATAAAGGTGACAAATAAAAAATTAACACCTGGAGCAATACCGCTAAACTCTGTACCAGCACCAGTTCCTCCTGCAATGGAGGCTACGTGAGTTCCGTGAGTTGAGTAGCTATAAATATTAGAGGTATCACTTCCGGCTTGCAATAGACTATTTACATCAGCATATTCCGTACCATAAGGAAAGTTTTGAGGTGAAGGGCCAGATAATTTATATTGGTCCCAGGCAGCTATGATTCTTGTTTGCTGTAAAGCCGTATCGTAAAATACAGGGGAGGTATAATCAAACCCCCAATCTGTAACACCTACTATTACGTTATCACCGTAATAACCCTGGGGAAGGT
>MDSZ01258658.1_pt1 | contig 10465 bp, 8 predicted proteins | sample 811201 | NCBI WGS metagenome assembly MDSZ01 (sample SAMN05326647, study PRJNA326480) | marine metagenome | isolation source: seawater | place: Indian Ocean: North | collected 2010
CCCGGTGTTCGTGTGGCTGCGGGTGACCACCGACACGCCACCGCCCTATAAACGCGAGCTTGACGCCGTCGCCAACAAATTCACGTTCCGGCGCCGGCTGCTGGGCCATAACTGATTTCATCCATCCCCCGCGAAGGAGATTTTTGTGTCCGAAGAATATGACGTGATTGTTGTCGGCGCCGGTAACGCGGCCATGTGCGCGGCGCTGTCGGCCCATGAGCACGGCGCCAAAGTGGTGATTTTGGAGCGCGCGCCGGAAGAAGAGGCGGGCGGCAATTCGCGCTACACCGCCGGCGCCATGCGCTTTGCTCATAATGGTTTGCAAGACATCATGACCTTGGTCGATCTCACCGATGAAGAGATCGAGAACAACGATTTCGGCACGTATACGACCGACCAATATTATGACGATATGTTCCGGGTCACCCAATATCGCACCGACCCGCAGCTCTGTGAAACCTTGGTCACCCGGTCGCTGGAAACCGCCCAATGGATGCGCACCAAGGGCATGCGCTTCATGCCGATGTACAACCGCCAGGCCTTCAAGGTCGACGGCAAGATGAAGTTCTGGGGCGGCCTGGTGTTGGAATACTGGGGCGGCGGCCACGGGATCTGGGAGATGCAGTCGAAAATCGCCGGCGATTTGAATATTCCGATCTTGTTCGAACATCGCGCCATCGAGTTGATCTACGACAACGAAAAAGTGCGCGGGGTCAAGGTCAAGCACGACGGCAAGGTGCGTGACATGCACGCCAAGTCGGTGGTGCTGGCCAGCGGCGGCTTTGAAAGCAATTCCGATTGGCGCACACGCTATCTCGGCCCGGGCTGGGATTTGGTGAAAGTCCGCGGCACCCGCCACAACATGGGCGAGGGCATTAAAATGGCCCTCGACATTGGCGCCATGCCCTATGGCAACTGGTCCGGCTGCCACGCCGTCGGCTGGGATTTGAACGCACCGGAGTTCGGCGATCTGTCGGTCGGCGACAATTTCCAGAAGCATTCCTATCCCCTGGGCGTGATCGTTAACGCCGAGGGCGAGCGTTTTGTCGACGAGGGCGCCGATTTCCGCAACTACACCTACGCCAAATACGGCCGCGAGATTTTGAACCAGTCGGGCCAATTTGCCTGGCAGATTTTCGACAGCAAGGTCCTGCATTTGCTGCGCGACGAATATCGTATTCGCCAGATGACCAAGGTCTCGGCCAATACCCTGGAGGAATTGGTTACCAAGCTGGAAGGGGTCAATCCGGACCAAGCCCTGAAGACCTTGCAAGAATACAACGCGGCGGTGATGACCGACGTGAAGTTCAACCCGGCGATCCTCGACGGCCGGGGCACCAAGGGGCTGGCCGTGCCGAAGTCGAATTGGGCCAATGTTCTCGATGAGCCACCGTTCGAGGCTTACGCCATCACTTGCGGCGTGACCTTCACCTTCGGCGGCTTGCGCATCGATGAGAACGGCGCGGTGGTCGATACCGACCTCCGGCCGATTCCCGGCCTCTACGCCGCCGGCGAGTTGGTCGGCGGCTTGTTCTATTTCAACTACGCCGGCGGCACCGGTTTGATGAGCGGCGCGGTATTCGGCCGCCAGGCCGGCCAGGCGGCGGCGCAAGCGGCGGCCTAACCCCAGAAAAACCGTCGGCGACGATGGACTATGCGCGGCGGCCTCGGCAACTTATGCTGACGGCCGCCGCGTTTGGTTTTAAGAGAAGGATCGCCGATGTTCGCCGCCGCCCTCAACCGCATTGAAACCTCCGCTTCGGCGGTTATGACCCAACGCGCGCGGGCGATGCGCGCGGCCGGCCGCGATGTCCTGGCGTTGTCGATGGGCCAGCCCGATTTCGATACCCCCGAACATGTCAAAGACGCCGCCAAGGCGGCCATGGATCGGGGCGAGACCGGTTATCCCCCGCTCGCCGGCACCGAGGTTTTGAAGCGCGCGGTGCAGGAAAAGTTCCGCCGCGAAAACAATCTTGATTACGCGCTCGACCAAATTCTGGTGTCGAACGGCGGCAAGCAAGTGATCTTCAACGCCTTCGCCGCCACCCTCAACCCCGGCGACGAGGTGATTGTGCCGGCGCCCTATTGGGTGAGCTATCCGGATATCGTCAAATACGCCGGCGGCACGCCGGTCTTCGTGCCGACCGAGTTTCAAAACGGATTTCGTTTGACGCCCGAGGCGTTACGAGGGGCGCTGACCCCGCGCACCCGCTGGCTGGTCATCAATTCACCGAACAACCCCTCGGGCGGGTGCTACCGGCCGGCCGATTTAACGGCCCTGGCGGCGGTTCTTGCCGACTATCCCGAGGTGCGGGTCCTGACCGATGATATCTATGAGCATTTGGTGTTCGATGGCGCCTTCGCGACCATCGCGGCGGTGGCGCCGGCGATCGCCGACCGGGTGTTGACCATGAACGGCGTGTCGAAAGCCTACGCCATGACCGGTTGGCGGATCGGCTACGCCGGCGGCGACGCCGCCTTGATCAAGGCGATGGCCAAAATGCAAAGCCAGGTGACCGGGGGCGCGTGCTCGATTTCCCAGGCCGCGGCGGCGGCCGCGCTGGCCGGCGATCAGACTTTGGTCGCCGAACGGCGGGCGGTGTTCAAGGCTCGCCGCGACCATGTGGTGGCCCGTTTGAACGAAATCCCCGGCTTGCGTTGCGCGCTGCCCGATGGGGCGTTTTACGTGTTCCCCGATTGCCGCGACTGGCTCGGCCGCAAAACCGCCGCTGGCGCGCGCCTGGAAAACGATGGCGATGTCGCCGAACGCTTGTTGGAAGAACGGGAGGTGGCGGTGGTCCATGGCGCGGCCTATGGCCTGTCGCCGCATCTTCGGCTGTCCTACGCCACCGATTTGGCGACCCTGGACGCGGCGCTTGACCGCATCCAGGCCTTCGCCGAGGGTCTGACCGACTAAGCCGCGGCGCTCGGCCGCGCGGCCACCTTGTCCCGCCAGGCGATCAGGGCCGGCTGGCTGTCGTCGGGCCGTTTCTTAGCGACCTTGGCGAAGTCGACGGCGATATAGGCGGTGATGTCGGCGATGGTGAAACGGTCGCCGGCGACGAACGCGCTGGTCGCTAGATGGGCGTTTAAATCATCGAAGAAATGGGTCAGACGGGCTTGCCCGCGGGCCGCCAATTCGGCGATTTGGTCGTAGTCGTGGGGCCCCGGCAGGGCGCGTCCGGCGAAACCCGGCACGGTGTTGCGAAAGGCTTCGGCGACGGCGGCCAGGCCCTCTTGTTCCATGCGGCGATTCCACATCTCGACCTGGGCGCGCTCGAGCGCGCTGTCGCCAAACAGATTGGGCGTTGGATGAAGCTCTTCCAGATAGCGGCAGATGGCGACGCTTTCGGTAAGCAACGTGCCGTCATCCAGCTCGAGGGCGGGCACGATCATTTGCGGGTTCTTGACGCGATAGGCGTCGTCCATTTGCGCCTTGGCGCCGAGGTCGACGTCGACCAATGGAATGTCCAAGCCTTTCTCGGCGGCGAACACGCGCACTCGGCGCGGGTTAGGCGCCATTTTGTAATCATAAAGTTTCATCGCTTCCCCCCTGTTTTTCGGCGCGTGCTGGCCCGCGCCGCCACTCTGCCCAAATCGCCGGGCGCTGTCATGTCTTGTCGTTGTCGATGGGCCGGCCGGCGGCGTCAAGGCCATGGGCCGCCAAATAATCGTCGGGCTCCCAACGTTTCAACTGAAACACGTCGCGCAGCGGCGCGTAAAGATCGGCATAGAGGCGGCCGACCACGTCATATTGGTCGCGGTCGAGATAGAGCGTTTCAGGGTCGATCAGGCCCTCGCGGGCGTGCATGTGCAAAATCTCGCCGACCACCAGGTCCCGTTCGGCGCTAAGCTGCAGGGTGACGGTGCGCCGGCACTCGAAGGCGACCGGCGCTTCGCCGATGCGCGGCGGCGCGACCTTGCGGCTGGCCACCGGGGTAAACCCGGCCAGGTCGAACTCGTCAATTTCCGGGTCGAAATCGATGGCCGAAATGTTCATGCCCTCCGCGATGCGCATGTCGACCAGGTTGACAACGAATTCGCCGCCGTCGCGGATCAAGCGGCTGGTGTCCTTGGGCTTGAGGTCGGGGCGCCGCTGGATGCCCAGAACGCAGACCGGCGGGTCCTCGGAAAAAGCGTTGAAAAAGCTATAGGGCGCGCAGTTGAGCGTACCGTCCTCATCGATGGTCGAGACCAGGGCGATGGGCCGCGGAATAATCGTCGAGGTGAGCAGCTTGTAGCGGTCTTTGTTGTTCAAGCTTGGCAGATCGAATTCCATGAAAACTCCAAAAAAGGCTAGGCCGGCAACACCGGCAAAAGGATATGGGAAGGATGCGTCCGGTCGAGGTGGACGGTGTTGGCCGCCACCTGGCTGCGCCGCCAATCGCCTTCGGGCGCGCCGGTGTTGGGATTGAGGTCGAAATGCGGGTAGTTGGAGGATGAGATATCGAGGCGTAGCCGGTGGCCGGCTTTGAACACGGCGGCGGTGGCGAAAGGTTCGATGGTGATGGCGTAAACCGTGCCCGGGGTCATCAGGCTGGGCTCGGTCCACGACTCGCGATAGCGACAGCGCAGTATCCCGTCGGTGATATTGACCGCGTAGCCGGTTGGAAAATCGCCGGTCGGCGGGTGCACATCGATTAGTTTGGCGGTGAAATCGGTGTCCGGGCAGTCGGAGCTGACGTGCAAATGCACGGTGATCGGGCCGGCCAGTGTCAGATCGCTTTCCAGCGGCGGTGTCTCGAACACCAAAATATCGGCGCGCGCGGCCAGCGGTAGATAGGGCGGTTTCGAGCCGAAGAAGTCCGGTCCCTCGCGTTGATCGAAGGCGCCGCCGACCATGATCGGCTCGCCCGAGGTCATGGTGCCGCCAATCGACGGCACCGGATGGCGCGGGTCGTAGTCGAAGGTCAGCGCGGCGCCGGCGGCGGTCGGCGCGGTCGTCGACAAGCTGCCGTCGGCGTGCAGGTAGTAGGCGGTGGTGGCCACCGCCGGCGGCGGCCAATCGGCGAAATCGCGCCAGTCGCCGCCGTGGTCGAGATGGCCCTGGTCCGATTTGTCGCCGCCGCCGCCGCCCATCACGAACAGTTTGACCGGCGCTTCGCGGTCGACGCCATTGTCGATGTCGCGCAGCCAGCGGTCGAACCAGCGCCGCCGATAGGCGAAAAAATCCTCGGCCAGATTACCGTCGAGTGGCGCCTTGGCGCCAAAATCGACGTCGCCGATCACGCGCAGCGAGCGGTCGCCATGAGTCCACGGCCCCATGACCAGCCATAGCGGCCCCTTGCCGGCGGCTTTGAGGCCGAGGTAATTCTCTGTCGCGGTGCGCACATAGGCGTCATACCAACTGGACATGTGCAGCATCGGCACATTGGCGAAATCTTGCCAATAGCCCTCGGCGAAGATACCCAATTGACGCCAATACGCGCCGTCCTGGCCGTGGCGCCATTGCTCGAATAAATAGGCTTCGTAATCGGGATGCCATTTGAGCGGCGAATGCCCCGGCCGCCACGGCATGGCGGCGAACCAAGCGCGCGGGTCCTCGGCCAGGAGCGCCGCTTTGAGCAGGGGGTCGGCTTCGGCCTCGGGCGAAAGTTTGGCCTGTTTCAAGGCCCAGGTCGCCTGTTTCAACTCAAAAGCGCCGCCCTGCCGGATACCGGCCTGATAGGCGTTGGAGAAGCCGCCGCTGTCGACCAGCATGCAGGCCAGCCCCGGCGGGTTGAGACAGGCGGCGGCGACCTGGGTATGGGCGGCGTAGGAGAGCCCCATGGTGCCGATGCGGCCATTGCACCAGGGCTGCGCCATGATCCAGGCCAGGGTGTCATAGCCGTCCTCGCCCTCGGCCAGGTATTTCTCAAAACGCCCCTCGGAACCCCAGCGCCCGCGGCAATCTTGATAAACCACGGCGTAGCCATGGGCGATGAAATGGGCCGCCACCTCGGCGCGCGGGCGCGGGCTGGGGTCGGCGGCGGTGCCTTCGCGCGGGCTTGGTTCGGCTTTGCCATAAGGTGTGCGTTCCAAAATCACCGGGAACGGCCCCGGCGTGGAGGCCGGTCGGTAGACGTCGGTGGCCAGCCGGATACCGTCGCGCACCCGCACCATGACATCACGGTCGACAATCATATCATTGCTGTCACGGGGGCCGGTAACGGCCATGGCCAAGCTCCTCAATGGTCTCGAACGCGGGTCTAACAGGCCGCTGACGGCTTGCATCGCCCCAGTCTCCGGCGTAGGGTCGCCGAGGTCACGCGAACCGAAATGTAGATTAAAACACTTGTTATCCCGGGGGGAACAACCATGGGGATCATCGCAAACCGTCTCAGCGCCATCAAGCCGTCGCAAACCATCGCCATTTCGGCCAAGGCGCGCGCCCTCGCCGCCGAAGGCAAGGACATCATCGGCCTCAGCGCCGGCGAGCCCGATTTCGACACGCCTGATCACGTCATCGAGGCGGCGATCGCCGCCATGCGCGCCGGCGAAACTCGATACACCGACCCCGACGGCACCCCCGAATTGAAGGCGGCGGTGGCCCGCAAGTTCAAGCGTGACAACAATCTCGACTACGCGCCGAGCCAGGTCAGCATCGCCACCGGCGGCAAGCAGATCCTCTATAACGCCTTGATGGCCAGCCTCGATGAGGGTGACGAGGTGGTCATCCCGGCGCCCTATTGGGTGTCCTATCCGGACATGGTCCTGCTCGCCGGCGGCACCCCGGTGATTGTGCCCTGCAGCCAGGAAAACCGCTTCATTCTTCAGCCCGCCGATCTGGAAGCGGCGATCACGCCGAAAACCAAATGGATTATTTTCAACAGCCCGTCGAATCCGACCGGCGCCGGCTACACCCACGACGATCTGAAACGTATCACCGATGTGCTGATGCGCCATCCCCATGTGTGGGTGATGACCGATGACATGTATGAGCACCTGGTCTACGACGATTTTAAATTCTGCACGCCGGCCGAGGTCGAGCCCGGGCTCTATGACCGCACGTTGACCGTCAACGGCATGTCGAAAGCTTTTTGCATGACCGGCTGGCGGATCGGCTACGCGGCCGGCCCGGAAAGCCTGATCAAGGGCATGCGGACGATCCAATCGCAATCGACCTCCAACCCCAATTCAATCGCCCAGGCCGCCTCGATCGCCGCTTTGGACGGGCCGATGGAATTCCTGGCCGCCAACAACGAGGTGTTCAAGGCGCGCCGCGATTTGGTGGTGTCAATGTTGAACCAGGCGCCGGGCATCAATTGCCACACGCCGGAGGGGGCGTTTTACGTCTACCCTTCGGTTGCCGGCTGCATCGGCAAATCGACGCCGTCGGGCAAGGTGATCGAGAATGACGAGGATTTCGTCAGCGAGTTGCTCGGCGCCGAGGGTGTCGCCGCGGTCCACGGCGCGGCGTTCGGCTTGGAGCCGCATTTCCGCATCTCCTACGCCACCGCGACCGAGTTGTTGGAAGACGCCTGCGCGCGCATTCAACGCTTCTGCGCCAGCTTGCGCTAAACCAAACAGACGGGGTTGGGTTCGATGGAAATTCGTTTGGACGGCCGCACGGCCTTGATCACCGGTGGCAGCATGGGTTTGGGCAAGGCGATGGCGCTGGCCTTCGCGGCGGCGGGCGCCAATTTGGTGTTGGTCGCCCGGCGCGAGGATAACCTGGTCACGGCCCGCGCCGAAATCCAGGCCGCCAGCCCCGACGCGCGGGTGGAGATCGTCAGCGCCGATGTGCAAACCCAGGCCGGCTGCCTGGCCGCCTATCGCGACGCCGAAAGTGTTTTCGGCGGCGTCGACATCCTGGTCAACAACGCCGGCCGCTCGGCCACTGGCCCGTTCATGGAGACCAGTGACGCCGATTGGCAAGACGATCTGGACCTCAAGTTCATGGCCGCCGTACGCTTGGCGCGGGCCGCCATTCCCGGCATGCAGGAACGCGGTTGGGGGCGCATCATCAACGTGTTGAACACCGGCGCCAAAGCGCCGCCGGCCAAAAGCATGCCGACCTCGGTCAGCCGCGCCGCCGGCCTCGCCATGACCAAGGCCCTGTCGGCGGAAATGGCGCCCCACGGAATTTTGGTCAACGCCCTGCATGTCGGGCTGATCGACAGCGATCAATGGGTCCGCCGGCACGCCGACATCGGCGGCAATCAAACCTATGAGCAATTCATCGCCGGCATGGCCGACGGCATTCCCCTGGGTCGGATCGGCCGCTCGGAGGAATTCGCCCATATCGCCTTGTTCCTGGCTTCCGACGCGGCCAGCTACATCACCGGCGTGTCGATCAATGTCGACGGCGGCAAAAGCCCGGTTTGGTAAGTGTGTGGTAAAGAAAGGCCCAGGAAGCGCGTGGGGAACGCGTGGTAAGCCTGTCGCCGTTTAGCCGCCTTCGATCGGCGGCATGAACACCACTTCCGAGTTCAAATCGACTTTTTCAAGAAACGCGTTTTGATGGATTTCACCGTCGATGGCGACGGCGACGCCATCTTCCAAGCGCGGCGCCAGGCCTGGATGGCGATGATCCAATTCACGAATTAAAGCGCGCACGGTCAGGCCGGGCACTTGGTGCTCGACCTGACCGTTTGTGTATTGCCGCGCCAACCAGCGCGGAAGGATGACCGTGGCCATCGCCGGGGCAACGTCGCCGATCAGTCGTCGGCGGCGTCGCGCACTTTGGCCGCGTCGAGCGCGGCCGACAGCTTCGGCGGTGACATCGGCAAATCGGTCATGCGTACGCCGGTGGCTTCGGCGATGGCGTTCCCGATCGCCGCCATCGGCGGCACGATCGGCACTTCGCCGACGCCGCGCACGCCGTAGGGGTGACTGGGGTTGGGCACCTCGACGATGATCGGCTCGATCATCGGCAAGTCCGAAGCGACCGGCATCCGATAGTCGAGAAAGCCGGTGTTTTCCAGCTGGCCTTTGTCGTTGTAGATATATTCCTCGTTCAAGGCCCAGCCGATGCCTTGGACGACGCCACCTTGCAATTGACCCTCGACATAATCGGGGTGAATGGCGGTGCCGACGTCCTGGACGACGGTGCAACGTTCGACCGTGGTGTGGCCGGTGTCGGCGTCGACCGAAACATCATAGATTTGCGCCCCGAAACCGGGCCCGGCGCCTTGCGCGTTCAATTGCGCGTGGCCATTGATCGGGCCGCCGGTTTTGCCGGCACTGGCGGCGATTTCGGCCAGCGTCATGGGATCGAAATCGCCGACGTTGGAACCGGCCGGTTTGGCGCAGCCATCTTCCCAGATGACCGCTTCGACGTCGACTTCCCACAGTTTGGCGGCGCGCGCGCGCATCTCGTCGATGGCGTCACGCACGGCTTGCACCACCGCCATGCCGGTGGCGAAGGTAACGCGTGAGCCGCCGGTCAGGAAGTTGAAGCCGATGGAGGCGGTGTCGGCCACGATCGGACGGATCTTGTGGTAATCGATGCCCAATTCCTCGGCCGCCATCAGCGCCAGCGAGGCGCGCGACCCGCCGATGTCCGGGCTGCCGGAAATCAAGGTCACGGTGCCGTCTTCGCCGATATGACAGGCGGCGCTGGAATCCATGCCGATATTGAACCAGAAGCCGACCGCCACGCCGCGGCCCTGGCTGGCTTTGAGCGGGGTTTGGTAATGGGGCGAATTCTTGGCCGCCTCCAAGGTGGCGATCATGCCGATGTCCTTGAAGGTCGGACCGTAATGCGTCTTGGTGCCTTCGCGGGCGGCGTTTTTCAGGCGCAGATCGATTTGATCCATGCCCAATTCCTCGGCCAGCATGTTGATCGCCGATTCAATGCCCCAGGCCGCCACCGGCGAGCCGGGCGCCCGGTAGGCGGCGACTTTCGGCCGGTTCGACACCACGTCGAAGCCGACGACTTTGACATTGGCGATGTCATAGCAGGCGAAAGAGCACATGCAGGCCGGACCGACCGGCGACCCCGGGAAGGCGCCCGCTTGCATGCGCACGGTGAAGTCGGCGGCGACGATGCGGCCGTCCTTGGTGGCGCCCAGTTTGACATCCATCGAGCCGGCCGAGGTCGGCCCGGACCCGCGGAAGACTTCCTCGCGGCTCATCACCAATTTCACCGGCTTACCGGCCATTTGCGACAGTTTGATCGCCAGCGGCTCCAGATAGACCACCGTTTTGCCGCCAAAACCACCGCCAATCTCCGACGGCGTGACGCGGATTTGCGAGGTCTGCATGTCGAGCAATTTGGCGCAATAGCCGCGCACGTTGAATTGTCCCTGGGTCGAGCACCACAGCTGCACCTGGCCATCTTCGGTGGCGCTGGCGACGGCGGCGTGCGGCTCGATATAGCCTTGGTGGACCGGCTTGGTGGTGAAGGAGCCTTCGACGACCACTTCGGCTTCAGCCCAGCCGGCGTCCAAATCGCCTTTCAGGAACTCAATCCGCTTGGCCACGTTGGTCGGCGTGTCGGCGGCGTTCTCGTCGCCATCGGTACGCAGATGATCATGCAGGA
>MDSZ01103424.1_pt1 | contig 10464 bp, 11 predicted proteins | sample 811201 | NCBI WGS metagenome assembly MDSZ01 (sample SAMN05326647, study PRJNA326480) | marine metagenome | isolation source: seawater | place: Indian Ocean: North | collected 2010
TGAGGCCACAAATGGTGAGCTTTGGATCGATGGGGTTTGGGAATGCTACACGCTTGAGGATGAAGTCCGGGACGGGCCGAAAGTCTACGGCGAGACCGCTATTCCTGTTGGCGAGTATGAAATAAAATTACGGACCGTTGGCGGTTTTCATTCCAGGACCGAAAAATACTACGATGATAAAGAAGGGTTCGGCGAGGGCTGGCACCAGGGTATGCTTTGGCTGCAATCGGTGCCTGGGTTTTCGTTCATATTAATTCATCCTGGGAATGACCAACACGACACCTTGGGGTGTCTGCTTGTCGGCCAAACTCAAGCCGACCTGGATAAAAATGAGGACGGGTTCATTGGCAGGTCAAGGGCTGCTTATGAGGCTTTGTATCCAAAAGTCCGGGACGCTTTGCTCGATGGCGAAAAAGTCACAATCAAATACACCAATCTAGGCCAAGTGATCCCCGAAGTTCCAAGTGATAAAATTGAGAAAAAGGAGCACCTGTTGTCTAAAGGCGATAAAGGTTTGAATGTGAAGTTCTTGCAGCAACTCTTACTTAAGTGGGAGGCTGATTGTTTGCCTAAGTTTGGAGCTGACTCTGACTTTGGTGGCGAAACTGACGAGGCTGTAAAGTCTTTTCAGTCTGCTCACTCACTTGAACCTACTGGCTCAATCGATTTTATGACCGCCATTGCTCTATCAAAATTTATTTAGGAGTGAGATGGATTTTAAAGATTGGGCCATAAAAGTTGGGATTAGAACTCTCAGGACTTTTATCCAGGCATTTTTGGGAATACTGACCGCCTCTGGGACCGGGATGGTGGAGTTAGATGTTTTAACTAACGCACTTGTCGCTGGGCTTGTTGCTGCTGTGACGGCTTTACAGAATGGTCTTGAAGAGTGGACCCCACAGAATAAAGGCTAAATTTAATTAATTTACTTAAAAAGTTTAATACTTTTGTTAGGGTTGGCCTGGTTATTTTTTTAATCACTCCATTTCCTGTCGTTGCTGACCATGTTCCAACTCAACCACCGTATGACCAATCTTTGGCTTTGGATACTTCAACTGGTGATTTAACTGTTGGCATCTACTCGTCTGATGGTTTTGAGGACTCCCCGCCTGAAAAATACACCATTTTTTTCACGATCTCTGATTCTGAAATTGACACTTCAACTTCCTTTTGTATTTCAACTTCTTTTGGTCATGGAACTAATTTGTCCTGGCAGTATCATGTTTTTTCTCTTGAGGATTTGCAGACTTACTTTGAAGTTCCTAATGGCACATTTAGAACTAAAATTAGAGCCGATAACGACACCGATAATTCTTTTAGCACTTTAACTGATGAGATGACTATTGTAATTCCTGACCAACTGCCTTTTGTAAATTTAGCCAATTGGTCTGCACCATCAAGTTCTTGTGTTGACACTTCAACAACAACCACGACCACTTCGTCGTCCACCACTTCGTCGTCCACTACTTCTACAACTACGACCACGACTCTGCCTAAAGCTGAGGAAGTTGTCGAGGATGGTATAACTACTTATTTGGCCTGGGATGATAAAGGCTGCGAGCATCCTGGTAATCCATTATCTTATAAAGAATATTTAACTGCCATTGAGAGTGGTCAATGGTTTGGTTATCAATCCGGCGATTGTAAAGAACCAACTGAAGAGGAGCTTGCTGCAATTGAGGCTGAAAAAGAAAAGGAGGCCGAGGAGCAAAGAGTGGCCGATGAAAAAGATAAAAATTTTTTAGAAACAGGAATACTTGAAACTGACCAGGAAAGGTCCGACCGTGAGGCTGCCGAACTGCAAGCTGAAATTGACCGATTGGCTGAGCTGGAGGCTCAAAAAGATGAGGAAACTAAGGCCGAACTTGAAAATTCAGGGATCCTTGATAATTTAGGCGATGATGAGTCTGTTGAGGAGTTTGTTGATGCAGTTCAAAAAATTGAGGAAGAGACCGACTTTGATGACTTTGATGTTGAGGAGGAAGTCCTGGAGCTTGAGGACTTGGATATTCCTGATGAAATTGTTTTAGTAATTGAAGAGCCTGAAGAGGATGAAAAGGTTGAAATAATCGAGGACTTTGACTCTGATGAAGTCGTTGAACCTGTTGAGGAGCTTATTGAAATTGTTGAGGATGAAATTCCTGAACTCCCCGATGAAATTGTTGAAGCCGAAAATGTTGAGGAAGTTGTCGAGGAGTTTGTTGAGGCTTTGGAGCCTGAGACCAAAGTTGAAATAATTGAGGATGTTGTTGAGGTTGGTGTTGAGGAACTTAGCGAGGAGCAGGTTGTTGTTGTTCAAGAGGTTGTTGAGTCTGCGATCCAAGATGTCGAGGTTTTGTCTGAGGAGCAGGTTGAAACGGTTGCGGAGGTCCTTGGTCTTGAAGAGTCTGATGATGTTGCTGTAATTGCTGAGGCTGTCAAAACTGACGAGGCTGTTGCTGAGGCTGTTGAGTCTTTTGTTGAGCGTGCTGTTGAAAATAAAGAAGTCGAGGACTATAACTTGTCTGATGTTGTTGTTGAGGTTCAGGTTGAGGAGTTTCTTGAAAATCCTGCCGTAATTTTTCAGGTGGACTTTGAAGAGATTAGCTTTGCTGGTTTGGGCGATGATTTAACTAATCAACAAAAAGAAAAGGCACAGGAGGTCGTCGTTCCCGTTATTATTGCTAGTCAGATTATCTCTGCTAGTGTTGTGCCGTTTAGGAGGATAGGATGATAAAAAAATTGATAGGGCTGCTTAAAAAAATCAAAATTTTTAAGTGGATTAAAAGTATCTTGCAGGAGACTCTTGCTCAAACTTTTACGCTCTTAGGATTTTTTATTGCCTGGTTAACCTTGACCGGAACCGCCAAGGATATAGTTGGTATTGCTATACTTATATCACTTGGTCTTTGGTTGTTGACCATCGGCTTTAGAAAGTAAAACCTAGGGGGTTTTTGGTAGCTTTATTGTTTGCTTGCACTTTGACTATGCCTGCAACTGCTCAAGATGTGGCTGAGTATCAGCATTGTCTTGAATATCAAGATGTTTGGGTTCTTGGTGCTAGGTGGTCTGACCTTGTTGAGGACCATTTCTTGCCGGAGGACCATTTAACTGCGTATAAAATTATTGGCTGTGAAAGCTCAGGGATCCCGTCTGCTAAAAATCCCAATTCATCTGCGTCCGGGCTTTGGCAGTTTATTGATAAAACCTGGACCTGGGTTTCCTCAAAATTAAAAACTAGCGGGTCTGCTATGGATCCGCACACTTCAACGCACTTTGCTGCGTTCCTTAAATATAAAACTCCGCAAGGTTGGGACCATTGGTCTGAGTCTGCGGCTTGTTGGAAAGGTAATTATGAAAAAAATAACATACAATCAATTTCTTAATAAAAAATTAGACTTTTACTGGACTTGTTGGTGGTGGCTTGATGCCTTAACTACTGATATTTACAAATGGTTAATGAAAAAAGAAAAAGACCGACCAATGTTCGATTAAAAGTTATAATAATTTTTATTAGCAATGATAATAAAAAAAACCCGAGCACCACGAAACCAAACTTTAGAAATTACTGAAAATGAAAAATTTAATTTAATAAAGCAAATTGTTCAAACTAATAATTTAAGTTCTTTTGAAAGCATTGAAAATAAAATAGTAAACGCAAAGTTTGAGGATGCAATGTCAAAAATTCCTGAACGCAGCATTTCTTTGCTTATCTTGGACCCGCCTTATAATTTAGATAAAAAGTTTGATAAGTTTAATTTTTCTAAAACTTCCGTTAATAATTACACTTTGTATTTAGAAAATATTTTTTTAAGTTTCTTACCAAAACTTAAAACAGACGCAACTGTTTATATTTGTGGTGATTGGTTTAGCTCAATTTCAATTTATTCTGCGGCGTCAAAATATTTTAAGATTAGGAACAGAATAACTTGGGAACGTGAAAAAGGCCGGGGTTCCAAAACTAATTGGAAAAATTGCAGCGAGGACATTTGGTTTTGCACCGTTGGTAATAAATACACTTTTAATCCTGACGCTGTAAAACTAAGACGTGCTGTTCAAGCACCTTATAAGGAAAATGGAAAACCAAAAGATTGGACTCAGTCTGCTGGTGCTAAATTTAGAGACACGGCACCTTCAAATTTAATGGCTGACATAACCATCCCGTTTTGGTCCATGCCTGAAAATACCGACCATCCAACTCAAAAAAGTGAAAAACTAATAGCTAAATTAATTTTAGCTAGTTCTAACAAAGGCGATTTAGTGTGTGACCCATTTTTGGGCAGTGGAACTACAGCAGTTGTTTCAAAAAAATTAAACCGTAATTTTATAGCATTTGAGTTACAACTTGAGTATTGTTTGTGGTCACAAAAGCGACTTAATAATGCTTATAAAAATAAAAAAATTCAAGGTTACAGTGATAATGTTTTTTGGCAGCGAAATTTAAAAAATCCATCTTAGTTTGGTTTTGTTATGGTAACATCCCCAAGTTAGCAACAAGGAGGATATTATGACTAAACCTAGGCGGGTTCAACCACCTGTGGTTATTAAGCTACCCAACAATCCGGAGGTCAACTGGACCACTGGTGAGTTGGTAATTACGGATCGTCAACTCAATAACTTCTATGATGAAGTCAAGAGGCATTGGGACCGTAAGCAAATGAGAAAGTCCAAGAGTCGTGTCACTCGTCTAAATGAGGCGGTGGACCAGGTTCTTGAGGCCAAGCAGGAAATCGAGGACATCAAGTTCGAGATTGAGCAATGGAAAGAAAACCTGGAAGGCACCAACTTTGAGGGGACTCTTAAATATGAAATGCTTGAGGAATGCTTGGACGGTCTTGAGGAGGTCTTTGACCAACTTGATGAGGTGTCTTATTCTGATGGCGATATCGTTTTTCCTGGTATGTTTGACTAACTACCCACTAAGTCCTACCGGGGATATCAAAATTAAAGCCAGGCCTCCGGGCCTGGTTTTGTTTTACAGCCTAATTACATTGAAATCAGCAAATATGGGCTTATTTGGCCACACGTTGCGTTTTAAGGCCTAGTTGCCGAGAGTGGAACCGTTGGGCCTGGTCATTATACAAATCGCTTAAATGGGCTACAAATGGCCACTATAGACCGTTTTTCATAATGTTTTTGCACTAGGCCACCGTGACCGTTCGGTTGGTTCCTTTTAGTAGTCTTATCGTAAGTATTAGAAAGAAAAGGACATTTTATGGCTACTTTTGTTTTTACAGATGCGTCTGTAACTATCAACTCTGTTGATTTAAGCGACCATGTTCGTTCCGTGACCTTGGATATCTCAGCTGAAGAGCAGGATGACACGGCCATGGGTGCGACTTTTAGGTCAAGGAAGGGTGGACTTAAGGACGGATCGATTTCTCTTGAATTCAACAGCGACTTCGCTGCTGCTGAGATTGATGCGACTATATTTCCGATCCTTGGGACTTCAGTTGCTTTTGATATAAGAGCTACTAGTTCTGCTGTTTCCGCAACAAATCCAAAATATACTGGAAATTGTTTAGTGACTCAGCATGTTCCTGTAGGAAATGCTGTAGGTGATTTGGCCACGACTTCCGTGACCTGGCCTACAACTGGGACTATTTCGAGAGCGACTTCTTAGCGTGGCTGATTCATCAGGGTTACACCAGCTCACTTTGGTGTTAACAGACGGAACTAAGCAGGAGCTTGATTTAAGGCCTATTGACTTTGTTGCTGTTGAGCGTAAATTTGGAACTCGTCCGGCTGCTGAACTTCAAAATTTAGCATTCGAGGAGTTAATGTATTTGTGCTGGCATTCATCAAAGCGTTTAGGAACTACTGACAACTTTGATAAATGGTTGGAGGGTGTTGCTAAACTCGACGGCCTTGATGGGGATGATTCCCCGGGGTAGTTGACGGTCACTTCGTCAGTTTAATTTGCGATGTCGCTTTAGCTGCGGGTCTATCCCCACTCGAGGTGGCCAACTTACCGTTAGAGTATTTTATTGGTTTGCAGGAGTCTTTAGCTAGGCGAAGCGAACAGGAAAGGCAAGCGAGCAGGTAATGGCTAGCATTCAAAAAAAGACGGCCGGTTCAGGGATTGCTGTTGAAGGTCTAAATGATGTAATTTTTGGCCTGCGTGGCATGGAGCGTGCTGCTGAAGTTAGAAAAGAACTTAGGGGTTTTCATAAGGATTTGGCCAAAGAGGTTGAGTCTAAAGCTCGGGCCGAGGCTTTGCGTCAAAAAACGGACGGAGGTTCGGTTCCTAAGAGGACGCTAGGTTCTCGTGGTTATGTTGGAAATGGGACCGATCGTTCTGCGTTCCTGGATGTTCGTAAAACTAACAAATTTGTTAGAAACCTTGAATTTGGGCGAAAGTATCAATTTATACCAAACCTTGTTGTTGGTCGTGCTGTTGACAGGCCATCTAGTGCAATTTCAAAAACTCAGCGTGGTGCTGTTGCTCGTCCGCAAGGTCAAGGTGGTATCAAAGGTTCCTACTATCCTGCATCAAAAATGAAGCGAAGGGTTTACAAGGAGTGGGTCGGTGACTTTTGGACTCGTCAGGGTGGTTTTCCTGAAGGCACCAAGTATGGCGGTTATGTTGCTGAAAAAACAATAGCCAGGATTGTGCCTGGACTCTCTGCTGAGTATGCCGATGAAATGTTTGCAATTGTAAAAAAGGCGATAAAAGGTAAATAATGGCGAATGAAACCAAAACCTTAAGGTTTGAGTTCCTTGCGGACACTAAAAAATTTTTAGGCAAGGTTGGAGCGGTCGGTAAAAAATTCGACGCTCTTGGTCAAGACATGAACCGTGTAGGCGGTCAAATAAATAAAGTTTTTGCTGGTCTTGGTATTGCTGCTGGTGCTGGTGCCGCCAAAGCTATTGGTGAGTTTCGTGCTTTTGAGGATGGAATGCTTGAGGTCTTTACTCTTATGCCTGGTATCTCAAAGGAAGCAATGGATACAATGGAGGCCGATGTTTTAGCAACTTCAAAAGCTATTGGTGTTTTGCCTGCTGAGGTGATCCCGTCACTTTATAATTCTTTATCTGCTGGTGTGCCGCCTGATAATGTTTTCGCATTTATTCAAACTGCTAATAAGTTGGCTGTTGGTGGTGCTACTAGCTTAGAAACGGCTGTAGATGGTTTGACTTCTGTCGTCAATGCTTTTGGTCCGGAAGCTGTTAGTTTTGAACAAGCAAGCGATTTGATTTTTACTGCTGTAAAAGGTGGAAAGACCACCGTTGATGAATTGTCTAAGTCTTTATTTCAAGTCGCACCGGTTGCTGCGGGTCTTGGTGTTGAGTTTGGTGATGTCACGGCTGCTCTTGCTACTTTGACGGCTGCTGGAACTCCAACGTCTGTTGCTGCGACTCAGTTGCGAGCTGTTTTTTCCGAGTTGTCAAAACCAACAACTGTTGTATCCAAAAAATTTGCAGAGCTAACTGGTAAGAGTTTTGCTGATTTTATTGCTGAGGGTGGTAATGTTGCTGATGCCTTGAACTTAATTGCAGCCGATGCTGAGGCTAGTGGTGTATCCTTGAGTTCCTATTTCGGTTCTGTTGAAGCAGCTGGTGCTGCTCAAGTCTTAACTGGTAAAGGTGCCGAGAAATTTGCTCAGGAAATTGAGGCGGCTGGTGAGGCTGTTGGTGCAACTGACGCCGCATTTGAAACTGCTGCATCCGGTATCGGTCTTGTCCTGGATAAAATTAGAGCAGGTATCGATGTCTTTGTGATTGAAATTGGCCAAAAATTAGCACCAATTCTTTTGGAGTTCATTGATAAAGCAAAGGCTGTTTTTGACGAATTGCAGCCAAAGGTTAAGGCTTTTAGTGATGCTGTCCGTGAGTTCATTGGCTCTGAGCAGTTTCTTGGTCTTGTAAATAATATTCGGGTTGCTTTTGAAACGCTTGAGGATCGATTAACTCCTGTTTTTAATCGTATTGTTGAGTTTTTCAAAGAAAACCCGAAGGTTGCGTTTACTGGTCTTGCTGTTGTCATCGGTGGTATCTTGCTTGCATCGGTTGTATCTCTTGCTAGTGCTTTTGCTGCTTTGTTTAGTCCTTTTGTTTTAATTCTTGGAGCTGTTGCTGCTTTGGCTGCTGGTTTTCGTTTTGCTTATGATAATGTTGAGGTTTTCCGTAATTTCGTTGACCAATCCGTCGCATTTTTAAAAAATTTGTTTTCAAATTTTATTGCATTTTTTAAATCTGATGGATTTGTTGGTGCTTTTCAAGCCGGGTTAAAAGTTGTAAAAACTAATTTTGAATTTGTTAGAGATATAATTGCAGGCGTTGTTGGTTTTATTTCTAATTTATTTAAAGGGGATGTTTCTTCTGCTGTTTTAAGTTTGCAGTTTACGTTTAATAAACTGCTTGATTTTTTCCGTAGTGATTTTAATTTGTTTAAAGTTTTAAAAGATTTATTTTTGCAAGGCTTGTCTAAGTTATCCGAGTTTTTAGGACCAAAATTAAAAGAGTTCGGTTCTAACTTCTTGGAAACATTAAGCACGGTTTTTAAAACTTCTGCCGGTGTTTTGCTTGAAGGAGTCAAGTTTGTATTTAATAAGGTAATTGATAAAATTAACGACTTTATAAATAAAGTGAATGATGGGCTGGGTTTCAGTTTCTTTGGCATTGACATTGACCCGCCAAACATTCCAAACTTACCAAGATTGGCTAGGGGTGGGATTGTGACTCAACCTACGACCGCTTTAATTGGCGAGCGTGGGCCGGAGGCTGTTATCCCGTTGTCGAGAGCTGGCGGCAACCTTGGCCAAACTAATATTAATTTGACCGTCAATGCTGGTATGGGGACCGATGGTGCCAGCGTTGGCCGTCAAATTGTTGAGGAGCTTAGAAAGTTCGAGCGTTCAAATGGTCCACTTCCACTTAATATATCGGCTTTGGATGTCACCTAATGGCTGCACCAACTTTGCGGGTGCGTTTTGGTTTTGTGCCTAATGTTTTCACTCTTGATGATTTAATTCGTGGAACATTAAGCACTTCAAATGTTTTGGGTGGTGCTGTTACTTTTACTGATGTTACTTCTTATGTTCAGTCGGTTTCAATTAGTCGTGGTCGTTCTAGGGATCTCAACTCGTTTAGTTCCGGAACTGCAACAATAAACTTAGAAAACTCTGCCGATGGCAGGTTTAACCCAGCTAATGCATCCGGTCCTTACTATCCTGGCATTGAGCCGCTTATTCAAGTTATTGTTGATTGTCTTGTTGCTGGTGAGTCATCTTATACCACTCTTTACACGGGTTTTGTTACTGATTGGCTGACTCAGTATCCAAATAAAACAACTTCTAAGGTTCAGGTTTCCTGCTCTGATGCTTTTGTAAAGTTAGCAAATATTGAAGTTGATTCTTTGTCTGTTAGTTCCACTGATTCAGGTTCAATGGTTTCATCTATCTTATCTAATGCTCAGGTTGCGTTTTCCGGTTCTACTTCAATTGACACCGGAAACTCAACTATGCAATCGATCAATAAATCAACAAATGCTTTGGCTTTAATTCAGGAAATAGAAAAAAGCGAAAATGGAGCATTTTTTGTTGGTGCTGATGGCACTCTTAATTTTAAGAACCGGCACGCAAGTTTTCCAACTACTTCAACTGCTGTTTTTTCTGATGATGGTTCTGACATTCCTTATCTTGAGGTTAATCAGCCGGTTGATGATGACTTAATTTTTAACGTTATAAATTTGACCCGGGAGGGTGGTTCTTTGCAAACTGCCAGCGATACGGCTAGTCAATCTAAATATTTAAAGCGTTACCTGGAGCGTTCTAATCTTTTAAATGCAAGCGATTCTGATGTCGCTAATGCTGCTTTATTTCTTTTGGCTAAATTTAAGGACGCTTTGCCTAGGTTCTCGTCAATGGTTTTAAATATTGACACTCTCTCTGCTGCTAATCAATTAACGGTGTTGGGTCTTGAATTGTCTGCCGGTATAAAAATTGAAATTACGCCGCCTGGTGAGGGATCTCAAATTGCGAGGGAGTCTGTTGTTGATGGTATTTCTTTTGCAATAAGTCCTGATGACTTTGTTGTGCGGTTCAATGTGTCCGATGCGGTCAATTCCGCATTTTTTCGTCTTAATTCTGCAACTTATGGCCAACTTGACGATGACAGGCTTGGTTATTAGCTTTATTTCATATCTATAGGCCGTTTTAAGCCGTTTTAAGGGGTAGTTGTTTTGTTTGTGGGGTTGTTATGCCTAGGTCCAATCCTTGTTTAATTGGCGTTTATTTGCTTGTTTTTTGAAAGGGAGCCAAAAGCGAGCCATTTGCTTTGTTTTGACCCGCTTTTAACCGTTATAAGCCTTGTTTTATTGGCTTAATTGTAAAAGGTGCGGCGGTGTCCTACTCTCCCCAGGTTTTCCGGACGCTACGGACGGCACGGAAATAACGGAAATAACGGAAAGAAAACGGGCATTTTTTTGACTCTTTGTTTTCCGTTAATTCCGCCTGGTCCGTTAATTCCTATAATTCCGGATAA
>MDSZ01242163.1_pt1 | contig 10463 bp, 17 predicted proteins | sample 811201 | NCBI WGS metagenome assembly MDSZ01 (sample SAMN05326647, study PRJNA326480) | marine metagenome | isolation source: seawater | place: Indian Ocean: North | collected 2010
AAAATATGCATCGTTTATCAAGGACCACCAGGCCCTGTACTCTACAATTCTCCTAACCAAGGACCGTGACTACCCCGCCGAGGTGTTTCAACGCATTCTAGATGCTCGCCTGGATCCGGCACTGACACCAGAAGAAGTAGAGGCAATTACTCACCGGGAACTAGTGGCACTGGCCCCCACGGCCATGCCCGCCACGTATGACCCAGCGGCATCATTTCCCCTTGTCGATGCGGTACGTGCGTACATTGCCGACTGCAGCGTCGAACCGGACCCGGTGATCCCCCAGTACCTACTTGTCAAGATGCAGGAGAATCCATTCAACCCGGACCAAGTGAACTTGCTACATAAGCTTGTCTTCCTTAAAGCAGAAGTAGAGGCAGGTCGCATTACCCGGGCAGATGCGGACAACATTTACAACACGGAAAACGCACGTCTACACGACCAGCGCCTCCTATTCCAGGACAACGTCCCTCAGGGGAATTAACGGGTTTGCACGGAAGACGTTCTTGAATAAAACGCCCACGTCCTCAGTCGCAGTGCCCCTATGGCCATCGTCTCGATCAATACCAAACAATGACTCTATTTCGGTCCTGGGCGTGGGGTGCCGGGACCCCTGCCTAACGATCACTACTAACAGTACAATAATGGCCAAGTTCATCAACACCAGTAGTCCGGTTAGCATGTCTAAGTTTACTATACATGAACCTTTTTAGCAGTGGGCACGTCCTCTAATTCCCGTTCCCGTGGCCTAGACAGAGTCTCGTCTGACATGTTGTAGTCGTTAGCGATGAACGCCAGGTTGTCCTCGGCGGCCCGTTGCATCTTGCGTCGGTCCTCGTGGAACTCATTCATGTAGTCCTCCTTATACGTCGTTGTCTCGGCGTCCTGGGTAAGTGAATTCCAGAATCCGGATCGAGTAACAAACATGTCAAATACATCACGTCCTTGGATACTCTTGCAAAATGCGCCGGCCTGTTCTGGATCTGGAAATGCTCCATGTACCAAGAACAATGGGACCGTGTTCTCCATGGCCGTGAATGGTCCATACTTTACCACAAACTCATCGTACAGGTCATCGGGGTTGCGGTCAAACTCTGGTGCCTTTTCATCATCTTGCATTTCCGCCCCATGACGCTTCTTGAGTACACTGTGAATATAGTTACCAATGGCAATTCGCCTATAGCCCTCTACGTTGGTAGGCGTTGGGGCCACAATGGAGACACATACAAAGTTCTGTCCATCTGGACTCGGTCCCTTCTGACAGTACTCGGCGTCGGGGTTGTATACCTCGGGTTCTTCGGTAGGTCGCGACGACATGGCCGTGACGTTCTTCTGTGCCTCCATCTTTTCATTAAACGCATTGGTCTCGAGCTTGAAATTTTCCCGGGCACGATACATGGTATAATTGACCAAGTGTCCCTTAGAAACGTCGGCTGGGCACCACATGCCAGTCTCAATCGAGTAAATGGACACTGGTTCAGTAGGTCCAATGGTCTTGTCCAAATGCTTGGCATGATTGGCGGCCGCCTCTGCAGTGGGGAAGATGCCTCTAACCTTGATCATGTGTTCATAGGCACCCAGGTAACCCTGTTTACTCATGGCCTCCATGATTTTACCCCGGTACTTGCGGGCATATGCTCTGAATGTCTTACTGGCCCCGGGATCCTCTAGAGCAGTACAAATGGCCCCTTCAATCTGTGCATCCTGTAGGGACCATGCAGTTGCGGTGCTAATGCACACGTAGGCCTGGGAACGGATTTCGGGGTCTTCTACAAATTGGCCCATGATTAGTTACCAGAAGCTATAACAACGTCTTTAATACTTCTTCAACCTTGTCTATTGCTTCCAGTAACCCATCTGAATCTGTCTTTGCGTCACCTGTAATCTCGATAACCGGCGTCAATGGGTGACGCATGACCATGGCAATTGTACGGGAGGGAAAGAGTTCTCTATATCCCCACGCCAACATGCCCATTACCCCGTGATCTCCCTCTGCAAATTGACGGTCCCCCAGGGTTATGAGTACCCTTAAGGACATGCATGCATTGAGAAGGGAGTGTATAGTAGCCTTGTAAATGGCATGTGCGTCGCCGAATCCAGTAGGCTTGACACCAATCGTAAAACAATCCCCGTCGATAATCTCCAGGGCCTTGTATCCCAGTAGAGTATTAACTGCCCCGTGCAAGTTGTAGTCCCAGAGAAAGTTCTCCAATTCCAATCCATCTGGGCCGTACAACTCTGGCATGCGGTCCAGTAATCTGGGCTCACTAATGGTATCACCGGGGCGTATTGGCGTTCCGTTAAACGTAACAGCCCGGGTCTGCGTGAATGATGGGGATTCGATTATACTAGGACTACCTGCCGTAGCAGGTACAGCTTGGGCCGTTAGAATAATCTCCTCACCCGGACATAACCGGGCAAAGAATACACCGGGCCATATAGTAACCCCGGGGGCCGTGTCAAACATGTCAGACACGACGTCCATGGTCAGGGTAGCCGAAGTATTCTTGGCCGAACAAGTCACGGGCCCGGTGCCCGATACTGGTATAAGTTCAACCCGGTGCCGAATCATTTCAGAATCCAGAATACTGGTATTGGAATTGACCTGCACCTGGCCAAGTATCTCCCCGCTGACATGTTGTATAAGACCTCGGCGCACTGCATTTGCTACTGAATGGTGAATATTGTCTAGGTTGAAATATGTTGTCATATTTGAAAATGGATTTAAATGTGTATGTGGCCGCAGGTACGTTTACGGTTGCTAGTCTTTTAGATGATTTCATATTTGAGTTGGGTAATATGCGCAACGTGCTCAAATATATCCGCATAGCTATTATTGGAATTGTACTGGCGATGTACAGTAATGGAAAAATTCCTTACATTTCGAGTCTACCTGCCCCATTTTAGCGCAGCATAAAGTCCGCCGCCAAGCACTGCGGACTTGATAATAATAGTTTGCATATCACTATCGCCTACCTTGACTAGAGTCGGAAGGTTGGCCTGGAGCAGATTGTTTACGATTCCGGAATTTAGTGCGACATATAGCACTGTGGCAATAAGTGCAGTGCGTACTGCGGGGTCACGTGTGTCTAGGCCGATTGCTGGCATAGACGGGCCACCCTGGGCGCTAATATCCTGCATGACTTCACGTGCAACTGCCGGGTCATTTGTGCCCGGGGATGGCATGTCGGGTAGGGCGTATAGCGGTGTAGATCGGCTCGTCATGATGTTGGTATAGAGTATCATTTTCTAATTAGCCCAAACATGTCTACATCTACTTACATTACTGATCGCATTATTGCATTTTACCAGCACCTTTATGGGGTAGCTTCTAAGTCTGCTGAGTTTCATGGTATGTGCACTGCAGCCGGGAAAGATCCCAATGAATTTGCGTATTACGTTGAAGAGGATTATCAACTCGTCGTTGAAGCTGTAGACGCATGCTTAAATGAAAGTCAAGCTCTAACCTTTATCATTGAGCATATGGTAAGGGAGGGTAAATTTGACGTTATTCTCGGGGAGATGGACCAAGCATGCTTTTCGTTTATTCGCGAAATTGCCACTGAAGTTCCCGATGGCTGTCCATGGCCGGCCATGATTGCAGAGTTTATCCTGAATTTCATTGCTAACCAGGCCGAGATTACGTTAGGGCAACTAGTAGGACAATCATAAATAGTGCTATTACACTACCAACCATGATATAAGTGGCCATGTCTCCTACACAGATGCCGGTAGCTTGGCATAGGAAGTCGTCGGCCAGACCCACGGCCGTGCAGCTCTCTACAGCAGGGTCGCAGTCCAGCCCGGCCCCCGTGCCCTCTGCTACACCCCTGGCTGCGTTGGATAGGACTTCTGTAACTTCTTCGCTAGTTTTACTCGCTAGGGTTTTAACTGCCTGGCCCACTGAAATTCCATTTACGGCCGCATACGTCGCAATTGCACCCGCAGTAGCACCGGCTGCCGCGAGCTTTGGGCGCTTGGCCAGGGCCCGGGCGGCAGATGCGGTGGCGGCACCAGTACCACGGGCGGTACGGGTTATACCCTTTGCAATTGTACTGAATACACTCATTTACCATTATGGCAGATAATTGACATTAGTAACATGCGCGCGAGGCGAAGAGGGTACCTTGTAGACTTTTACCCAACTAGCCGCGGGGTAGTGGACCACTGCGTGGATATTATACACCGGATATGCGATTTGAGAAAAGCGGTAGTGTACGACACGTCCTGTGGGGACGGGTATTTTGCAGAAAGTATGGGACCGGATATTACGGTGAGATCAAGTGACCTAATTGCCAGGGTGCCTGGTATACGCGAGGTGGATTTTTTGTCCGACGAATTCCAGCTGGAATCAGCTGACACGGGAAAGGAATTGGCGTTTGGTTTCAACCCGCCCTATGGTCACCAGAATTTACTGACCCGTGCATTTATCCGCAAAATGCATAGCTATTCGCCGCGATATATGTTCTTGATTCTCCCCATACCAACTAGGCCCGGTATACAATGGTCGGTTTCTGGGTATTATACTATATACTACGAGCAATTACCAGCCAAGTCGTTCATTGGGCCGGCCGGGTTGGATATACCCGTTGTATTTGCCGTGTTTGAATTCCAGAAACATGCCCCGTGGGTTAACCCCATGCCCCGGGCCCGGGTATTCAAGCATCCGCGAGTTACTAGGTCTCCTAATAAGACCCCAGTAGCCCCATGCCTACTCGCGCGCTATTGCGGTGCCGGCGCCGGGAAGCAGTACTATTACCTGGCCCCCGATGGCAGTATGACCTACTGGGACTACGGGAAGAATATCCGCGCGGTAAAAATAGATACCCCGGTACACGTACTGGATAATGCGACATTTACCGTAGTAGACTTGTGTGACTGGGATATTTTTCCGCAGTATCTAGTGGAAAAATTGCGCAGTGGGGCATTGAGGTGTATGAATACTAGGGCACTGCGGGCGAACTTTAACACAGGTGACGTTGCCCGTATTGTAAGTTCATTATCCAATTAGTAATTCATTTCCAACATGTCATTAGTACTCCAACCGCCCGCCCGTAAAAGGTATCAATGCCTGCATTGCGCGTATAGTACGAAATTATTCAGGCCTTTAGGAATGAACATGACGATATTGCAAAGTGGCTGGATGAGCGGTCCCCGGAACATATTTTCTTCTTACCCTAATACCAATTGAACACAAAATAACCCCTCGCCTCTGCCTGCATGAGCAACCTTGGCTAGCAGAGAATGGTAGTCCACTGCGCTAATAACCGTCCCAACTTCCAAATCATCACCTACATCAAAGAACCGAAACTTTACCCTTTGCCCGTATAATGGCCCTAAGATTTCACTTAGGCGATGGGCCAGGTGTGAAATTACAACTACACTTCCCTCCGCAGGTATTACTTTGCGCAATACATCGGCCAGTGGAAATATGTACTTGGGCTCCGAGGTGGTTATAATGTCCGGTTCATGGTCATACGCTTGGCGGCACTTGGGACATGCATGCACCTGCACCATGCAATCATAGCACAGTACATGGCCGCACTTGGCATACACCGAGTCGCTGGGCCCGTAGCATATACAGCATTCGGTGCTATGAATATCGTCCATATACCCCGTTACATGGTCGGTCAATTCTTCAACATTTTTCACATGCGTAACCGCGGGTAGCCTACAAATGAAATCCGTCTCCTTGCATTGGAAGGGCATGGCATAGATAGTATGCCTCAGACGTACCGGTTCCGTGCCCGTAATGATCGGCGTCATGTTCCAGATATTTCTGGCTTCGATTGGAAATCCAATCTCTCCACAATACACGTATCTATGCCATACAGGGCCGTCTCTAAACCGGGCATAATGAGCGGCCATAAACCGGGGAGTCACGACGACAACATCGGCCTCCGCGGCAAATGCCAGTTTTCTCAAATCAGTTGGCCTCTTAAGAACAATCCACTTGAGTATCGGGTTGGAAAACTTGTCCAATTGTGTTTCCCACGAAGCGGTATTATGATCAACAATGATCGTCGCCTTCAATTCTGGTCCAATATTTCTACACGGTGCGTTATGGATAAGGCCAATCATAACCCCCTTGGCACCTGCTCCTGGATCAGAGCCCATATCCAATACATGCCCTTTATCCCACCAGTGCCCCTCTAGTCTTGTCATGTACGATATAGTCTTCTTTTGCCTGGCCGTATACTGTACCCCGGCGGGTACCCTGCGCAAATCCGGATCACCCAGCCACCGGGTATCAATAGTCTCGGTTGCCGCCACGTGCTCATTTCGATTTACCTCGAATCTTAACAGGTCCATGCTATACCCGGTATATTCCCTGTCCGCCGCAAACTTGACCAAGTCGCCCTTACGAGACCCTTCGGCTCCAAATGTATCACGAAAATAATCCCTCCGGCCATTTAGATCCTGTGCGCATGTTTTCCAGATTTCCTCGTATTTGAGGTAAACTTTACTGTAAAAAGGATTCATAACGCTTGTATGTAATTGTTCCTTGTTTTAAATTTGATCGCAAGACCCCGAGATCATACGTTACCTCCAAATTCGGCAACGGCGTCCCTGTAGGTGGCACAGACACGTATACCCGTGCATCCGGGTACATGTCCCAAATGTCCAAACTGACGGGAGGTCCTATGAAGGACACTGGTGCACCTGTAGACCTATACAGGACCTTGCCATTGGGGTCAACTAGCGTACTCTCCCCCCGTGCCCTTATTGCGGCAATCTTACTTCCCAGATGCCCCGCCTTGTCCCCATTCGTCTTCCATTCTTCGGCGGTCACGGGGACCTGAATTACCGTCATTTTGATATACCGCCATGTATTCTCACAACCTAACTGTTGACTTAAACGACTACACGTTCACCCCTCTACCGCGCCGGGTAGTCCGCCGGGAACCGCCATCAGAGTTGCAATTCAGTACACGTACAATTAGCATAACCCTATCTGGACCACCTATAGACACCGAGGCACTCTATTCCACAGTTCCCATTCGCCCAAATGGCGTACAAGTAGCCGTAATGCGAGGCATGCCGCCCCGGTGCAGTAAGCCAAGTGCAAAACCACCCAAACGTTGCTTTGCCAATCAGGTAACCCTGCGCTTAGCGGACAAGATTAATCTCATGGTATTTGGCAACGGCCGCATCACCGTGACGGGGTGCAAGGACGACGACGATGTGGAACGCGTTAAACGCACATTGGCAATTATTCTTCCGCATAATTCAGTGGCTGACGTTACCACCTATACCATCAATGCACACTTTGACCTTGGGGGTCCTATTGACACGAGTGGTCTATACGAGCTCCTAGGATCCGATGGAGCCAAGTTTAACCACGATACCTACTCCATCGAGCTGTCCGACCCCGAAAGTGGCGTCAAATGCATTTTATTCAATACCGGCAGTGTGAGCATGTTTCGAGCCAAATCAGAAACAACAGCTCACCGGGCGCGCGAATACGTCATACGTCTACTGCAAGATCAAGGTATGCTAGCCTCGACTTATACAGTTCCGGATGTTCCAGGCCTGCCCTAAATACTTGATAAAAGTCAATCAAGTCACCCGGTCCATAAGTGCATTCGGTCAACCAACCATCAATCTGGAACATGACCGTGAGGTTTTCAAATTCATGGCCCAAATAGAGCTTCTGGCCGAAAAAGTCCATATTAGGGCCGGCCATGCATTCCATCGCGTCCGTAATATCGACCCCATCACGCTCAGCCGCCAGTAGCTCAACATGCCCCACACTGTCCCCGCCTGCCTTCATGGGTAGGCGGTAGCGTTTATTACCCGTCCCCTTGCACTTGATGTACGGGACATAGTCGGGAATGGCGGCCTTTGCGGCGCGAGAAGAAAAGGCAAAGTTGAACAGTGTACTAATCATGTTTACTAGAATTATGATCAATATACACCATTCGCCTATCGGGCAACGTGCGCCTAATTATCAAAGGGCATACCCCTGCCCTTATTTCCATCATGGCCACTTGCTCGGCTGTAACTAGTGAAGGATCGCTAATTTGCACATAAGCCTTTGCGCCCTTTTCCAACTGCGCAGTGCGCATAGATAATAGTGCGACACGTTCGTATCTAGAAGTCATTTTACTAATGAACTTTGCGAAAGGCGCGGGCGCCAGTGCGCCGCGTGATGACAAACACATCCCCGCGTTGCGCATTGAAATACCGCGCAACTGGGTCGGTCGCGGACATTTGAGCATACTCGTCAAACCCGGCCGCGTTACGCACTAATTCAAATTTGGGTTGAATTGGATGCCGCGCAACATTATACCGCAACTCCGCTGTGGTAAAGTGATTAACATCCACTGCGCATTCAACCAGTACCCTGCGGGCATGGGTAGACGGTGCTCCATCTGTCACCAATATAACCCCCTTACCAATAGTGTCTAGGATAACCTTGATCTCGTTAACCCCGACCTTGCCGTCGTAATGATACACCAACCCGGGGTCTACTATGCATACTAGGCCCGTTACGTCAGTTTCCTTTGGGACTTGTAGTATATCATAGCAAACGCCGCGGTCTGTCAACATTTCTCCAATTGTTTCTTGATAGTCTTTCATGACGATTATCTAAATGGGCCCCAAGCTACGCGGGCCTTCGGTAACATCGGCCACAATCGGTTCAGGAAGGGCCGCATTGGCAAACACATGTTCCAGTAAATCTTCTTCCAATGCCGACATAGGGGCCGGTTCTGCGGGTGCACTGACCTCTGCAGTCGGCGCAACTGCCTTTAATGGCCTGCCAATCTTGTCCGCAATTCCCTGAAGGTATACGGCCTTGAGTGTAACGATATGCGCCGCCATGATAGCAAGTACCCAGGTAAATACAATGATCAAGTTCATCTTTGAAATAACCAGCGAAATAGTATTTTACTACTGGCCAAGTATCGCATCAATCGTCGCGGGATCAATCACCTCAGGCACCATCGCTCCCAGTTGTAACATGACGTTAATCTTGGACACGATTCTATCGAGTAACTTCTTAATAGATCGCATACCAGACCCCGTGCCTGCCTGTTCAACTACGGAATCAATCGCTTCCGTGGTAAATCTATGCTTGCCCTCGAGGCAGTAATCCCGCAGAATAGGACCAACCAGGTGACGTTCAGCAATCACCGTCTTTTCCTCGGCCATATAGTCCTTCATAACCACCACGTGCATGCGATCGGCAAGGATACGGTTGACCTTACCAAGATCATTGCACGAGAACACAAACGTAGCCCGTGACAAGTCAAATGGTATACCCCGAAAGTACTGGTCACGCCATTCGTGGTTCTGGGTTGAGTCCGTCAAGTGAATGAGCGTTGTAATAATCTCATACCCAGTGGCCGTTTCGCTGACCTTGTCCAGTTCGTCAAAGAAGAAGATGGGGTCCATGCACTTGGAACTGATAATACCCTGGACAATTAGACCACACGTCGCCCCTATATATGTCTCCTGGTGACCCTTTAGCAGCGTGCCATCTGCCATTCCGCCGAGGGGTATGCTATAAACCGGACGGTTCATGACGGGCCCCATGCAATTGTGGATAAACTCCGTCTTACCCACTCCCGGCGGTCCGCACAATGCAATAGCGCTGCCCTTGGCGCCGGGGTTAACCTTTTGCTTGGCCATCATAGCAGTAAACAGCCCCTTGGCCTCGTCGTGGCCATAGATTGCCGTGTCCATTGCGTCCATGGAGACCTGTAGGGGAACGGCCGGCGGCGTCGACCTTACCCCCCATGGAATTTCGGCAAAGATGCTAAACCACGTGCGAAGTTTAGCAAACTCGTCCGAATGCTCGCGGGTAGACATCATGATACGCAGCCGCGCGTCCCATGCAGCAAGTACGGTAGCAGATACATGGACTGGCCTGGTAATGCCATGCTTGCGTATAAACGCGTCTGGATTGGCCTTCTTGCGACGCTTACGTGGACGACCCAGTGAGTCACTGTCAGAGACGGATATAATCTGCTCGTCGGCAGAATCGGGATCAGTGTGGCCGGGTGCCCAGGTAGAATCAGAATCGGACTCCATTGGTTATGATATAGGTAGATTTAGTAGAATGAATCAACTATATCGTCAAGTTTGGAGATGGGGTAGTTGCCGGGTAAAACTTTACCTCCAAGAATAGACTTGACTACTAGGCAGTGCGCAGTTTCGTCGTATAGCGCAGTGAGCACTCTTTCCTTGACTTGCGACCGTGGCGCACTAGACCCAGGGATAGCCTTGATAAGCGGGCATAGGGCGCGAGGTATTTTTTCCGCGACTTCGGGTTTCGGGATAGCGGCCATTAGGAGGTTGTACTCGGTTGTCAACTCGGAAATTAAGGCGTCCATTTTAGATGGTTATATTGATAATGACTATTTACGTTACGCATACAATTCCCATCACGACTTAGAAGATATAAATAGATTTGGTGGTTGTGCGATTAACTCGCAGGGTGGGGGTAGGCCGGCATA
>MDSZ01156171.1_pt1 | contig 10462 bp, 10 predicted proteins | sample 811201 | NCBI WGS metagenome assembly MDSZ01 (sample SAMN05326647, study PRJNA326480) | marine metagenome | isolation source: seawater | place: Indian Ocean: North | collected 2010
TCTGGATTAGTTGATGCTGGAGATTTGAAAGAAGCTGGTATAGAACTTAGCTCAGATGAAAATTTAACACCTTCTGAAGAACTTAGAAGATTAGAGAAAGAAGCTGAAATGGACAGAAGATTAGAAGAACTTCAGTCCCAGAGTGAAGGTAAGGCCGCAAAGGGAGAATTATTAAGTCCAGATGGACTCCCCATCTTGCGTGGAAAAGACGATATCGTAGTTGAACCAGACGACGAGTCCACGAGAGAGATTAATGAAAGGTTGCGAAGATTACGAGAAGAAAACATACCACAAGAGGAGATTATACCAATTGATGAACTTCTTGAGTTCGACCCTCGCATACCTGGAGAATCTAGCAAGGGACAAAAAACACTTCTAGATGTTATGAGAGAAACTCCTGGAGAAAGTGGTATTTTACTAGAGAGAAACCCACTCGATAAACTTCCACTCCCACCACCCTCTTCTTATACTAGAAAATTACCTATACCAACTGGTCGTAAATTACCTACACCACCACTCAAGAAACCTACTACTATTTCTACTATGGAATATAAACCTAAGATCCCACCCAGACCTCAAGGTACATGTTCTGGTATAGGATGCTTTGGTCGTAACCGTAAGCAGGAGAGATTAGATTCTTTAATAAGAGAAAGTGAATTAAGGAGACGTGCTACGGAAGAATCATCTAATATTAACAAAAGTAAATGGGAAGCAGCGAAAAGAGCTGCACAATCGAGGACTAAACCCTCGCCAGCAAGTTACAAGAGTAGAATGCCTGAATTAATGGAATGGAAGAGACAGTTAGATGAAGAATCAGAACAGCTGCGAACCGATTATCGTTATTTAGAAAAAAAAGCTAGAGAATTAGGTGTATATGATAATACCGCTGTTGATAATATTCGCGATAAATTTTCACCCGGTGTGGATAAATATTTGAAAAGAAAAGAAAAAGAAGAAGACCGAGAAAAGATTGAGGAAAGAGAAAAAGAAATAGAAAAACTTGAAAATAAAAAAAGTGAATACTTTGCTAAAATTGAAAAGCAGATAAATAAAATGAGTAAGGAAAGAAATACACTAACAGATTTAGATATTGAAGAACTTATGGCAATTGCAAAAGCAAAAGAGATTCCTCAATTACCACCTCAAGCGACAAAAGAAGAACTAATTGATTTGATTCTCAAACCAGGAGAAAAAAAATTAAAAAGAATACAAAAAAAAGTAGATTATTATGATGGGGAAATTGGTAAAATACAGGATCCAAATAGAGCGGAAAGACAAAAACAAGAATTGGATAATATGACTAAAAAATTTAAAGATAAATTAGAGGGAGATAAAAAACTAAGGAAGAAGAGAAGGGGTACACCAGGTTTAACTCCAGAAATAAGAGAACGTGTATCTGCTAAGAAGAAAATGAGTGCGAGAAAGGGGAGATCAGCAAAAGAACTAGCCCAAGAAAGAAGAGAAGCAATAGAGAAGAAAAGAAGATATATTGAAAGGGGTGGGAAGATTATGACACCGCCAACAACTCAAAAACTAAATCCGCATATGAAGAAGATATACGATCAACAGAAGAAAATGGCTGAATTTACTAAATTAGGTAGAGAAATCCTGAAAAAGAAGAATCAGCTAATGATAGCTAAAAAAAATAAAAATAAACCATTGGAACGAAAAATACAGGGTATTATAGATAAATTAGAAGAAAGGAAAAATACTTTAAAAGGTGGTGGATTTTCTAGAAGAAGAAAGACTACTAGAAGAAGAACGACTAATAGAAGAAGAAAGACTAATAGAAGAAGGACGGCTAATAGAAGAACAAGAACAACACGAAGAAGAAGAACAACACGAAGAAGAAGGACAACTCGCAGAAAGAATTAAACATCGATAATAGTATCAATTTTAGTGCCTTCTTTCATTGGAACCCATTTTTTAAAACGAGGATTCAATTTACACTCTACGACACATTCATCTTTAGTATCAATTAGTTCTTTTAACCACTTGGATGTTTTAATGTTCGGTATTGAAGCATAGGAATGTTTAATAATATTTGTCCTTTGTTCATTATAAAGGTATAACTCATATATATCTGGTTTCACTGTTTTTATAATACGAAATGATTTTAGTTCTTTATTTGAAGAATTAACTTTTTTATAGTCTTTATCTTTTAAAAGATAAAGGATCTTTGAATATCTAGTTTTAAGAGGTACAAAGTAAAATCCTCTAACACGGTAAGGTAGTTTAGGAATAAACTCTTCTATTACATATTTTACTTCTTGAATATCAAAGAATTTCTTTATAAATAATGGACATATATTACAAAAGTCATCATCAATATATTTGTTCATCAAAATATTATTACAATTATTAATTCTATCATGTATTTGAGTATTTTTCATAGACATTCCATCCATTACATAAATATCTCCAATTACAATACACCATTTTTCATTTTTATCTCTTATTAACTCTACTTCAAAGAGAGTTCCATTAAATAGTGAAGGGTCAAAACGATAATGGACTATGAATATTTTAGGATATTCATATCCATCTTTTACCTTTTTATCAATTAGAAAACAGTAGTTAGTATCATTAATTTGTGTGCAAAAGAGAAGATATGGTGTTCCCGAACTCTTAAGACAGAAAATATGAGGATTATTTAGATTTTTTTTGAATTGTTCATTATAAACTTTCGCATAACGCGAAGAATACTTAATACCTGTCTTAATATTGAGGTTATCCAAAATATACTTTTTCATCGAATTATCGGTGACATTATCAATTTCTTTATTACAAAAGCTTGTCCTTGTAATATGTTTTGGATCCATTTTATTATATATTTTAAAATTATCTTTATACATTATCAAATTTAATTATTGCTTTGCCTTACACTTAGTTGTTCCAAACAAGAATTTAATTGTGGACCATTCTTTTTTATAAACACCGTATTGTTCACGAGCATACATTGTGAAACCCAGTGGTATTAAAATTAGAATAATATAGAAAATATAATTCTGAAGTTTTGTTAATTTTTCTATTTTATCTTTTAATTTATCATCTTTTTGTGATTTGAAATAATCAATATAGTTCCATATTACGTAATTTGATGCTAATAATAAGAATACTGAAATTGTAAAATATATATTCATTCTAGAGAATAAAATAAATAAACTGTAAATAGCTATAGTAGTTTTGAAAGTTTGATGTGGATGAACCTGTGTTTTACTGAAAATACCTATTGAGAAATACAAAATAAAAACACTAACAACATGCTTAACGACCATATTATTACTTAATAATCTCCTAGAACGACATCCAAGTGTTTCAGCGGTGAATCCACCAGCAATAGCCAATATTAACAAAAAAACACCTCTTATTGTGCTACGTGGATTATCTAATACATACATTTATAATATTGTTATAGAAATTAATCTTCATTTTCTCCTTTTTTTACGATTTCTTTGAACTTTTCTTCAGCCTCTTTCCGATTCATTCCTAGCATCATGAGTTTGTGAATGATTTCTTCCCTAGCTGTGAGATACTCCATCATTTTGTTGTGATTTCTTACGAAAGCTTTTTGTGCTTCTGATTCTGAAGCATTTGGGTTTTCTTTCATGTATTCTTTAACCTTTTCTTCACGGTATTCTTTCATTTGCTTTCCCTGGATTTCTTGTTGAGAGCGATGTTTTTCAATGAACTCTTTTTGTTCCGTTTCCCTATCCTTGAGTTTCTTCATCAGTTGTTCTCTCCTTTTTTTCATCTGTTCATTTTTCTCAGAAGTTTTCTGAGATTCTTCTTCTGCCTTCTTCTTATTCTTGCGGTTGTATGCCTGCGCTTCACTGAAAGCTTGTTCATCTGAAATCTTGGTTTGTTTCTTCACCTTTTTCTTTTGAATGTCTGTCTTCATATTACGTTCAAGCTTATTCGCGATATCGTTAAACTCATCTCTTTTAGACAGGAAATCCGTCGTCCCAGTCTTCTTGTACTTCTCTTCAGCTTCCCGCGCCTTCTTCCGGTTCTTACGAACTTCCTTTTGTGCGAAAGTGAGGGTCATTTTTCTCTTTCAATTAATGATTCTTTACTATAGCTATTCAATAAATTTCAAATTTTGATTGAATGGACATTCATTGTGAGGAAGCCTACCTGAGAAATAAAATAGTTATAATAAGTATAATGTATAAGTTTAAAAATGATGATCTAAAACTCACATGTATTAATTTAACAGGAGAAATAAAGAAGAGCAATAAATTATTGAAGAGTAAAGAAATCACAGTCTTTAACAGCTCTGTTTTACCAATTAAAAATTCTAATAATTTTTTGGTTGCTAGTCGCGGATGGTATGGTAACATAAGAACATGGGATGGATTAAACTTCATTATATTATCAATATTTGATGAAAACTATAAGAAAATAAAACAAAATATCATAGATATTGATTTAGAAATATTAAAAGAGAAAAACCTAAAATTTAAAGAATTTAAACAGAGAATTATAGAACATCAAAAAACAGTTCTAGAAGGACCAGAAGATCCACGTTTATTTTATTATAATGGCGATATTCATATATTAGTGAATGAAATTGATGAAGCTGATAAAGATCCCCGTAGAAGATTAATGTATTTAGCAACAATTGATATTAAAACATTAGACTATAAAACTCCAAAGCAAACTGTTTGTAAAGAATTATCTACTAATTTTGAAAAAAATTGGGGTTCTTTTACTTACAAAAATAAGCTACACATGCTCTATGATATTAATCCATTGAAAATCATGTCGGTTGATAGTAGATACAATTGTAAAATGGTCGTTAATAAAAACGATAGAATTATAAATAAAATTGAAAATAGTTTTGGAGAATTACATTTTCATTTAAGAAACAGTAGTAATTTAATACCATTTGGTAAAAACCTTTTAGGGTTAGGTCATGCTGTATTAGATTATAAGAAAACAACTGATATCAATAAATATCTTATCCCCGCATTAGAAGATTCAAAATATGATAAAAATGATAAAGAATATTTCAAGAAATATTTTAAATTATACTTAGGTTTCTTTTTCTGCTTAGATATGAATAAAAAAGAAATCACTAAATTAAGTCCTTTTTTCCAACTACCCAGTCAAGAATCAAAACAAGAATTAATTTTCTTCCCAACTACAATGTATGAAGATAATAAAAAGTTTTTAAATATCTCTTACAGTTTAGGTGATAATAGATCATATGTTTCTAAGATACATTCTGAAGTAGTTAAAACATCTCTCTATGATAAAGAAAATATAGATATGCATATGAATTATAATATAAACTCAAATTATTATCTCGAATTACTAAGGACTTTAAGAGTAATTAATAATTTCCCTCACTCTCCCAAGGACTACAATGTATTTGTTGATACGAAATAATTCTATTTAATTAATCACTAATCGCGAAATTATGTGCTTTTTCAAGTATGTCTGAAATAATTTCTCTAGTTCCAAAACATCCCCATTCACTGTGATATAAATCATATCTTCCATGTATATGTTGTGGTTCTTCTAATGTAATTTCAATAAGATTTCTTCCATATGAAAGACTATTTTGATATTTTAGTTCTTCATTTATTTGTTCAACACTAGGACACTTACCCCTTTGTTCTGGAAGATAATTTTTATATAAAGTATATTTACGTTCCCCTTTATGAGTAATGATAGAAACATCAAGTGGATAGAAAAACGATTTAAATCGGTAAATTATTTCATGATTTTCTACTATACCTTCAATATCATCACTTGTATGCATGTCTATTCTGTCTCTATCAACTTTACCTTCATATAAGTTTTTGATAATAGCCTTATCACCATCCATTATCAACCTTTCACCTAAGAGATAATTAATATAAAACTCGGGTAAACTTTTATTTTTTTTATAATAATCATGTGAAATCTTTTCAAATGATATTATTTTTTCTCTTTCTTTGATTAAACGGTCAATTGAATCTGCTAATACAAACATCCTATCAGTCATATCTTTTAAAACGGGATAACCTTCACAAGTTTCTTCACAATCTTTCTTAAAAAGGGTTAACTTTTCATTTTCATTTTTTAGTTTTATATTTTCATTTTTGAAATCCATATTTTCAAGTTCTAAATTATGGTTTTTATCTTCAAGTTCATCTATTTCATCTTTTAGTCTTTTTATCCTTCTTTCTCTTAGTTCTAGCTTTTCAATAGCTGTTTTTTGATTCATAATTAATTAATATAAAACATAAATATCATTCAAATTTAAATTTGAATTAAATAGATTTAAAAATTAAAATAATTGAATATAAAAATGGAAAAAGAAGGTGGTTTCGCACATCAAGATTGGAACACATACATCGTTCATTGCAAAACAACACCTACAAATGTGAAGAAAGAAAATAACAGTGTTAAGAAATCTTCTAATAATTTTGCAAAAGAAAGCAAGATGGATTCGAAGATAGAAGAGGGTAATCTACGTCACAAGAAAGTTTCAGAAGATCTTGTGGGTGATTTTAAGAAGTGGAGGGCTTCACAAAATCTAACACAAAAAGATGTAGCTGTAAAACTATCCGTTCAATCTCAACTAATCAATAAGTTTGAAACAGGTCAACTAAACCATAATCCACAACTTATCGGTAAAATAAAGAGACTTATGAATAGTGGTAAAAAGAAAAAGTAATATTTATAATTAATTTCCAATAAATGTTTTAAAATTTTTTTCTATATTTTTTTTGATAATATAGATTATAAATGGATAAAAAGGTAAGTAAAACTTTTAAAAAACAAAAAGAAAATGTATGGAATGCTGAATGTGAAATTTTATTAGCTGAATGGTCCGAGAAAGCTTCTTGCTACCGTTGGCTACATGGCCGATGTGAAAAGAATTATAAAGCTTGGTATTATGGATTTTCTATACCAGTAATTATTTTATCAACACTCACTGGTGCGGCTAATGTCGGTATGGATTCATTTGTTCCTGCTGAGAGTAAATCTATGGCATCTGCAATTGTTGGAGGTGTTAATATTTTCGCTGGAATTATATCAACTTTACAGAACTTTTTGAAAGTAGCTGAATTAATGGAAGCTCATCGTATCGCAGGAGTATCATGGGGAAAACTACAGAGAAATATTGCTATTGAGCTAGCGTTAGATCCGAGTAGAAGGGTTAAACAAAGTGATTTCTTAAAATTATCTAGAGCAGAATATGATAGATTAATTGAAGCTGGTCCAATCATAGATGATGGTGTAATTAAACAATTTAATAAGAAATTTAAAAATTATGAAGTATCGGTTCCATCAATATGTAATGGTTTAGATAAATGTAATATCTATAAGAAAGATAAAAACATACCTATGAATCCAGATGATTTCTTGGATGGTATAGAAGATGTAGTTTCTCCAGAAGAAAAGGATATTGAAGCTTCGCAACCAGTTCAAGATATTAAAATTGTAAAGTTAAATGATGATAAAAAGGATGATAAAAATGATGATAATAATGCAATAAAAATATCCGTTAAAGAAGAAATTGATACATTTATCAATAAAGATGAAGAAAAAGATGAAGATAAAAGCGAAGATGATATGAAGAGTGTACAAGATTCTGAAGAAAAAGAGGAATGTACATGTAAAAAAACTGAAGCTGAGCCAGAACCCGAACCAGAACCTGAACCTGAACCAGAACCTGAAGTAAGTCTCGATGAAGAATTACTTCCAGAACAAAATAAAGAAATAACTGATTTCTTAGAAGGTATAAGTGAAGAAACTAAATAAATTAATTACATTTTTTAAATACAAGGATTAATCCAACTGCTATCAACAACAATAGTAAAATATTTATATTGTTATTATTTTTCTTTTTTAATAATCTATTTTCTTTTTGACAATCGCATTGTTCCATAATATATTATATAATATATTATTTATGCTGACATTGGCGCTTTAATAGCAGGATAATACTTATAATTTTTTAAATCAAAATAACTTTCATCTAGATTATCAATATCTTCAATATTCTTGGTAATTACAAACTCGGGAAATGAATATGTTCCTCTTTTGAGTTGTGTTTCAATTGCTTCTTTATGATTATCATAAATATGTGCATCACCTATATCATGTATGAAATAACGTGGTATATATCCTGTTATATTTCCAATAATATGTAGTAACATAGAATATGATGCTATATTGAATGGAACACCTAAAAACATATCACCAGATCTCTGTGTTAACTTAGCATCAATGAAATGATTTTCAACATCTACATTGAATTGAACCATAACATGACACGGAGGTAAAGCCATTTCATCTAAATCAGCTGCATTCCATGAGTTCAGGATGATTCTTCGACTAGTTGGATTATTTTTTATTTCTTCTATTACATATTTAAGTTGATCAACCCCTCTATCACTATAATCATAATAGCATCCATAATATTTAGCACCAAAATGTCTCCACTGAAATCCATAAATAGGTCCTAAATCTCCATCAGGATAATGTTCAAGTCCTCTTGTTTTCATATACTCTTTTGTTGAATTACCATCCCATATATGAACATTCTTTGCCTGTAATTCTTTGTTATCAGTTGAACCTTTAATAAACCATAAAAGTTCTCTTAAAACTGTCTTCCAACCAACTTTCTTAGAAGTTAAAAGTGGAAATCCTTTTCTTAAATCATACTTAACCGTTGGAGGTGAAAAATACGATAATACTTTAGAATTACGTGAATCTTTAGGAGTTCCATTTTCGTAAACATACCTTAGAAGCTTCAAATAATTAAACTCTTCTTCATTTATGTTTTCTTTATTATGATAAATTGAAAATGTATATATTGCATCTTGTGAAATCCAACCATACCTAGAACCACCATTTAATTTTATTTCATCTGTATATACCTTTTCATATGTCTTCTTAAATATATCCTTATTTATCTTAGAATTAAAATAACTTATCTTATTACCTTCAGAAATAAGATTTTCAATATTGACTTTTTTATCAGTCAGTGTTTCATAAATAGTATCTACTTTATAATTAGAAAGGACTTCAGTATATAACTGAGACCCACCTATAACAAATATTTCATTTTTATCTTTGTATTCTTTTAAAAAACTAGCATTAATTTCATCCATTGAATAATTAAAGAAGTTCTTTTCTTTTAACTTCACATATGTTTCTGAAGAACCATGATAAAACCATTCACAATAGAAACTTTCAAAACTATCATATACTATAAAATGTGAATGATCTCTTTCAAGACCATATTCCATATTAATCCTGTGATGTTCTTCAATTAATTCTTGATAGTGATTCTTAGTAATTATTACATTCAATCTTCCTTTAAGAAAATTAAAAGACCCTTTACCAGGTAAACTTTTAAGAGTATTGTATCCCATGACAACTATATTTCCGTTAGTATGTTCTTTGAACCATGCTAAATCATTTCTTATATTTACTAATAAATCATTATTAATTCCAATAATATTTTGAATATTACGGTTAAAAATAATATTTAACTTTTGAATCATCTTGTTTATTTATAATAACACTTTTAATCTTAAATATCTTATTAATCTAGTTTAATGTTTTCTTCTTCATTATCACTTTCTTCATTACTAACATCTTCTTCTTCATCACTTGTATATATCAAATTAGAATCACATTCTCGCGTGATTGTATTTATTTTAAGGTAATACATAATTCCTTTCTTAATTTCTTCTTCTTTCTTAAGAACATTTAAAAAAGTGTCTTTAACAAAATCAACTTTCTTGTAAACATTTCTTTGAAGTTCATAAAATGGACTTTTATAATATACACTTTCTTTATAAGATTCTAATACTCTATCGATATTATCAACAATCTTAGATAAATCGGATTCATCGTCCATTAATTCGAGTAACTTAGAATTTTCAAAAATATTGTCTAATGCTTCATCCATTAATTTAATCATTGTGTCAGTTTCTTCAAACTTTAAAAAGCTTAGAGCAGATAATATATGGTGAAATGAAAAATGAATTCCATTTTCTAATTCTGATATATTTTCTAGTTGTTCATAATCATCTTGAATATCTAATTTTCTAGATCCTGATAAAACAACTTGTTGATTTTCACCAATATCTTTTAATATTTTAATATTTTCAACTGCCTGAGAGAATAACGTATTCATTTTATATATAAAAATACATTATTTTTTAAATAGTTTTTAAGGGTAAGAAAAGGATTCTATATTATTTATTTCTTCTTGAGAAGTTCAACAACGTGCTTAAGGATGTACTTGGAAGAGAAGTACAAGAGGACACCGAAGACAACCGAGTGGAAGAGAACAAGCTGCATACCTTCAAGTTCGAATTCAACGCCGAAAACACCGAGGACCTTCTTGACTAGCTTCTTGACGAAGTCAAAAAGCATAGGGCTGGCGACGATGTAGAAAAGAACGGCACCAGTGAGTGAAATCTGGACAAGTTTTTCATTTAAAAGA
>MDSZ01208190.1_pt1 | contig 10462 bp, 9 predicted proteins | sample 811201 | NCBI WGS metagenome assembly MDSZ01 (sample SAMN05326647, study PRJNA326480) | marine metagenome | isolation source: seawater | place: Indian Ocean: North | collected 2010
AATACTAAATCAAGAGCTTGGTGAACCTTTTCGAAGAGATGCTATGAAAAAACCAGTAAGAGTAGCCGGTATTAAAAAAGAGGATATGAAGAAACAACCATCTTTAATTTCATAAGAACTTTAAATTACTAAGCAATTATCGTATTCTTTTTTTTGTGAAAGTTATTAATGATAATAGCTGTAGTTGGGTAAATGACCTGAATCCTAGAACAAATATCCAAACACTTACCTCTGATTTAAGTTGTGAATGGTTAGTAGTAGGTGCAGGTTATACAGGATTGTCTGCTGCAAGAAAATTAGGACAACTTTTTCCAAATCAAAAAATATTAATAGTTGATGCTCAATTAGCAGGTGAGGGAGCTAGTTCAAGAAACTCAGGCTATTTAGTTGATACTACACTCAATGATGGTTTTACATCTAACAAAGAATTAGCAAATTATAAAAAAAAAGCTGATATTTATGAATTAGGAATCTGTGCAGTTAAAAGATTTATTAAAGAGCATCAGGTCGACTGTGATTGGAACGAATGTGGAAAGTATTTTGCATCATCTAAGTCTGAAGATAAAAAAACCCTAGAAAATTTTTCAGAAACTCTTTCTAAATTAGATTTTGAGCACAATTTACTATTTAAAGAGGATCTTGCAAAAAGATTAGGCACTAACTTTTATAATATCGCTCTTCATACAAAGGGAGGAATTTTATTACATCCAGGTAAATTAGCTAGAGCCATGGTAGATACATTACCTGAAAATGTTGAACTTTACGAAAATTCATCATTATTGAATTGGAAGAAAAACAATAGTTTAATCTATTGTAATTTTAAAAATGGAACAATTAGAACAAAAAAAATAATTTTTGCTACTAACGGATTTCTTAAGTCTCTAGGTATTAAAACTAATTATAATTTTCCAATAACTTTAACAGCAAGTATGACAAGATCATTGACTGATAGTGAGTTTAAATCTATTGGAAGCCCAGACGAATGGGGTATTTTACCTGTAAGACCCATGGGTGCAACTATAAGAATGACTAAAGATAGAAAAATCTTAATTAGAAATACTGCTGAAGTACATAGTCCATACAAAATGTCTAAATCAGAATTGGAACTTAGATCTATTAAACAAAAGATTGGGATTCAAAAAAGATTTCCGCACTTTCCAAATGATATAATTGAGTCTACTTGGTCAGGTGTTGTCTCAAGAACTAGAAATAGTTCACAAATTTTTGAAGGAATAGATAAAAATATTTTTGTTGCTGGTTGTTATAATGGCTCCGGTATAGGAGTTGGAACTTTGTTTGGTGAACAAATCGCAATTAAAGCAGGTCAGGAACATTCAAAAGAAATTGATATTATTGAGTCAAGGGTCAAACCTACCTGGTTACCAAACGGCCCTTTATTGACATTAGGAGTCAAAGGGAGACTGTTCTACGAGCGTATAAGAGCAAAATCTGAAATTTGATTTTCAATCTAATCCAAATAGTATAAAAATTTATTGTATCGTATATGAATAAAATTTTTCTTGGTTCAATTTCAATAATGCTTTTATTAGCTTGGTGGTCCTCTCTTACTATAGGGTTATCTTCAGATGAATATTTTCATCATATGAATGGTTTACTTCGTTATAAATATTTAATTTCATTAGGTGAATTTAAAGGTTATCAATTTAGAAATAACGAATTCTATCCAGGTTTATATGACACAATTTCTTATGCATTGGGTCAATTAATTTTGATAATAGATAAAAAATTTTATGCAAACAATATTGATTTTGTTATGCACTTGGTAAACATATCATTTTCTTCTTTAAGTATTTTGGGATTATATTTTTTTGTAAAAAAATTATTCAATTTTAATATAGCAGTTATAACCATATTAATAACACTATTGAATCCCTTCTTTTTCGGTCACATGGGAATGAATTCAAAAGATACAATTGTCTTTTTTTCATTAATTTGGTTTTGTTATTATTTTTATCTGTATTGTGTAGAAGATGAAAAAATAATTAGAAATTTATTATTTGCATCTTTTTTTATTGGTTTTGGATGTGGAGTAAGATTAACATTTATTGTTGTTATCTTTCCAGTAATAATTTGTGGAATAATTTTTTTGTTTAAAAAATATAATTCAAATTATAAATATTTATCAAAAAGACTTTTACTACATTCTTTAGTTACAATTTTGATAACAATATTTTTGGTTATTATATGTTGGCCACATATGATTGACCAAGTTCAAGAGGGAAATTTTGTTCAGTTTTTTAAATTGATAGTCAAAAATACAATAAATTGGAATCAAGGACCTATGACAGGATATGTTAATGGGGAATATTATGAAGTCTTTAATACTCCAAAAACTTATTTTTTAGATGTTATCTTATACAGATTACCTTTTTATTTCACTTTATTAGTTATTTTTTCATACTTATTGTTTTTCTCTAAAAATTTATTAGTAAAAAAAGAAATACGACATTTTAACCATAAATTTTTGTTAATTAATATTATTTCATATTTTCCTATTTTATTAGCTTTAGTATTAAAAGTTAATATTTACGACAACCTAAGATTATTTTTATTTATAGTTCCTTTTTTTAGTTTGATTGCTGCTTTTTCGATCGACCAACTCTTTCATTCTTTTAAAAAATCATGGATATCTAAAATTAGTTTATCAATTATTCTAATTTTATTTTCACTATCATTTTATAGATTTATTTTACTTACACCTTATCAATATGATTATATAAATTATTCTTTTTTAAATTATAAAGATAGCAATGGGAAATTTGAACATGATTATTGGGCAGCCTCTTATAAAGAGCTAATTTCAAAAGTTGAAAAAAAATATTCTAGAGATGAAATAAAAGAGTTTAAAGTAACAAATTGTTCAGGCGATGGAATCTTACTTTATTATTTAACAAGAAAACTAGGAAAAAAAATGATTTATAGATCAGAAAAAGAAAAAGAGGCAACTCATGTTGTTTTGATAAATAGAGCTAATTTAGACATCTTTAATCCCAAGATTTATCCTAAGATAAAACATTTGGTAGATCTAAAAGGTATTATGCTTTTGAAAGATGCAGAAGAGGTTGTTAGATTTCCAGGGGTAAAAAGCTTATGTACAAAACAATACAAAGGAACAGATGAAGTGATTGTTTCAAGAAATGGTGTTACGTTATCGATTTTCAGAAAATTGGATAAATAAAATTTTAAAGCTTTTTTAATTTTGCAAATTGCTCAAAAGTTTTGCACATATAATTGAGTTCTGTAATTTTCATGCCTTGATGACAACCTAAAAGAATACCATTTTTCATTACATCATTTGCAACAGATGCTGTTTTTTTATGGGCTTTATATTTTAAATTATTCATTATTGGTTGTCTTAAAATATTACCGGTGAATATAGTTCTTGTTTGAATATTATTTTTTTCATAAAAAATTTGCATTTGTTTACGATTGAATTTATTATTTTCTCGAATGACCAAAGGAAATGCTAACCATGGTGTTTTTACATTCTCATACATCTCGGGGAGTTTGAAATATTTTGAATATTTACTAAAATAATTTTTCAAAAATTGAAAGTTTTTTTCTCTAAGCTGAATATTCTTTTTTAATTTTTTTATCTGCTCTAACGCAAAAGCAGCAGATATTTCAGATGGAAGAAAATTATACCCTAGTTCAGAAAAAATATATTTTTTATCATATTGAATACCAGATATTTTAACATTAAATCTATCTTCTATTTTCTCAGACTCATTAAATGTCGCTGAAGATCGCCCCCATCCTCTAAGTAATTTTGCATGCTGATAAAGATTGTAATTATTAAAGCAAACTATTCCTCCAGATCCAGCTCCATTAATTATATGAGATGCGTAAAAACTATTAGTTGTAATATCAGATAATTCACCAATATTTCTTTTATTGACTGTATAACCAATGGTATCAGCAGAATCTTCAATTACTTTTAATTTATATTTTTTTGCAATTTTATTTATTGTTTTCCAATCAGCTATATTCCCTAATAAATTTGGTATCATTATAGCTACAGTTTTTTTATTGATAGATTTTTCAATTTGATCAGGATCAGCTAAAAATTTATTTTCAACTGCACCAATGAAGTGAGGGATTAATCCCAACTGATATATAGGAGAAACTGTAGTTGCAAATGTTAATGAAGGAGTAATTACTTCACCTCCCTTTTTAAATTTAAAGGAACTCAGAGCCAAAAGGTTGGCTGAAGAGCCTGAATTAACCATTAATCCATATTTTTTTCCAAACATATGTGCAACGGTTTGTTCTAATTTTTTTACATGAGGCCCATCAATCAAAGTCAGACTATGGTTTTTTAATACATTCAAAACTGCTTTAATTTCTTTTTGATCATAAACAGCTTTTCCATAAAAAATTTTTTTCATTGAAGTTAAATATAAGATTATTTTGTTAAATCAACAACGTTAGAGAGTCACAAAAGGGGGTTAAAGTACTACTAAATCAAGTTTTTGCTTACCCAGTCTCTCATTTCCTTTTTCTGTCACTAAATATGTCTCACCTAAATTCATTGCTAATTGTTTATCCGAGTCCATTAAAATCATGTGCATAAAAAAAACATTTCCTGGCTCAATATTGTATTTGTTTCCCGTGTAAAGCATTGGCCAATCCATCCAATTAGGTGAAAAAGTTGCACCTAAAGAATAGCCGCAGGCATTCATTCTAGATTCATTGAAACCTAGTTTATCAAACGTCTTGGCATGAACATCAAAGACTTCACCTATTTTGTTGCCAGGCAATAATTTTTTTTCACAATTTTCTAGTGCTTCAACACAAGCCTCATGCATTTTGTAATGTTCATTTTTTGCTTTACCTATAGGAATAGTTCTAAACATTGCAGAATGATAGTGTCTAAATGTACCAGCCCATTCAATTGTTAATTGATCAGGATCTGACAATATTTGTTTTTCAGCTTGGTATCTACACAATAGAGCATTCTTACCAGAACCAATTATAAACTCATTTGCTGGGTAATCACCACCACCTTCAAAAATAACTCTATTCATTTCTGCTAGAATTTTTGCCTCGCTTACTCCAGCCTTTGAATATTTCCATGCTTCTTCAAGAGCTCTATCAGCTAACTCAGCTGCTTTTCTTACATAAATAATCTCTTCTTTAGATTTTATTACTCTAAGCTTTGTAATTAATTCTGAATGATCTTCTAAATAGCAATAATTTTCTAGAGATTTATTTAATCTTAGGGCATTACGTCCTGTCATTCCATAAGCTTCATACTCAACTCCAATTTTTTTATTTTTTAATTCAAGTTCCTCTAAAATTTTTTTTAGATTATTTACTGGATTTGACTCATTTTCATCAACCCAAATTCTTATATCTTCAATATTTGATGTATTTTGTGCTTGTCTTAAATCTGGTGCTCGAGTCAAAAGTACTATATTACCTTTTTTATCCAAAATAAGGGTTTGGAAAAAAACATATCCAAATGAATCATAACCTGTAAGCCAATACATAGACTCTTGTCTAAAAATTAGAAGAGCATCTAAATCAAGTTTTTTCATTGACTTTAAAGTATTATTTTTTCTAATTAAGAATTCTTGAGCGCTAAAGTGAAGAGCCATTAGATGATAATTGATTTTACCGTTCCTAATTTATCTATTTTTCCGATATATTGACCTTTTCCTTTAATTGGCACAACACCTACAGTTGATCCTGTAAAAACGTAAAAATCTTTATTTAAATTAATTTTATCTTTTTTTAGTTTATTTAAAACAAATCTTAATGAGTTGAGAGGATTTATATACACTGTATTAGTATTTCCATAAACACTTTGATTCACCTTTGTATTAGAAATTTTAGTTTTAAGATTATTTAAGTTAATTTTTCTATATTTTTTTTTACTCCCAATCAAAAATTTTACATTTGCACCAAAGTCACTACACAAATCACCAAAAGATGTTATTCCTTTTTTTTTTTGTCTATAACCAACTATCTCAATACAAGGTGCCATATGTGAAATATATTTTTTTATATTTTTCATTGATATTGATCCTTTAGATTCAAAAAAGGATTTTTTAATTAAATAACAAACTTCTAATTCAATACCTAATGTAGATTTATTTATTTTTACTTTTTTACCGCTCTTTAAAAAATTTCTTTTATACACAGAAGCATAAAAAGGTTCCTTTTCTCTAAATTTTTTAATTAACGGTATACCTGTACCAGCTGCTTTGAATCCAATAATTGGTTCTTTGATTTTACTTTCGCACAATCTCCTTAGTTTTTCAGCCTCTTTCATCTTTTTTGTAAATTTAGATGGAATTGGAGCTATTATCTTATTTTTAAGAAATGCTTTCACAAGTTTATTTGAAGTTCTTTCAAGAAGTGTTTTCATAATTATCAGTTTAACAATGACATGGGATCAAGTCTAGTTTGAAACCAATTTACTCTGAAATCTAAATGTGGACCTGTGGATCTTCCTGTTGAACCTACAGTTCCAATTATATCACCTTGATTTATCTTATCACCAACCGACACCATAACATTTTCTAAATGTGAATAAATTGTTGATATACCATGGCCATGATCCATAATAATTGTTCCGCCAGTATAATACAGATCATCCTCGGCCATAGTCACTGTGCCAGAAGCTGATGATTTGATCAGTGTTCCTTTTTTTGCAGCTATATCTATACCATAGTGCGGCCACTTAGGTTTTCCATTTAAAATTCTTTGACTACCGTAAACACCACTAATAATTCCATTTACTGGCATAATAAATTGATCTTTAAAAAAAGGTAAATTTGAATTTATTGCTCTTGCTTCACCAATTTTATTATTCTCTTCTTTGATTCTTTTGTAAACTGATTCTGGTGGTGTTACTTTATTTTCAGGCAGACCATTTATTCTTTGAATGTTATATTTTCTTTTTAAAACTTTTTTAGTAAAAGTATATTTCTTTCCATCAATAATTTTTGTAATTAAAACATCAAATTTTCTATCTCTATCTAATCCAAAAACAAAATATCCCTCTTTTGATACTTTAACTTCCTTTTTATCTACAATTATTTTTGCTAATGGATCAGTAACACCAATAATATAATGACCTTGTAAAAATTTTCCTTTGAATTCAATTGCATTCAATTGAGACGAAAAAAAAATAAATGTTAAAAAAAAAATCTTTCTTATTATTATTTTGCTGTCCATCCACCATCCACCAATAAAGAAGTTCCTGTTATCATTGATGCAGCATCTGATGCTAGAAAAACAGTAGCAGAGGCTATTTCTGACAATTCTGCAAATCTTCCAAGAGGAATATTATTAAGCATATCTCTTTTAAATTTTTTATTCTTTAAAAATTTTTTTGTCATAGGTGTAACTACAAATGTTGGGCATATAGTGTTTACCCTGATATTAAATTTAGCTAGATCAATGGACATACCTTTTGTCAAACCCTCTAAACCAAATTTGGTCATATTATAAACACTTCTTATTGGTCCGCCAACGTGACCCATTTGTGACGACATATTTACAATTGCACCACCAATTTTTTTTCTATTTTTTGTTTTTATCATTTTTAAAGCACACAGTTGAGCTAGATTGAAGGTTGCAATAGTATTAATCTTTACTAAATATTCCATATCTTTGGTTTTAACTTTTGTAAAATGCTCAGGTATATTGTTGCCAGCATTATTAATTAGTATATCTATTTTTGGAATTTTATTAATGATTTGTTTAATTTCATTGTAATTTGTAATATCACATACAAAAGATTTGCAACTTGATTTTAATTTTTTAATTTTCTCTGAAACCTCGTTTAGATCTTTTTTAGTTCTACTAATTATAATTAAATTAGCACCAGCTTCAGCAAGGGCAATTGCACATGCTCTACCAAGACCTTTTCCAGCACCAGTTACAACTGCTGTTTTATTTTTGAGATTATAATTTTTTAAGTACATCATAAAAATAATATTTTAATATCAGTATAAATTAATTCAATAGCAACAATTAAAATAGCGATTAATCCTGCCCATGCTATCCATTTATACTTTTTTATCCAATTTGAAATTAATGTCGCTGCAGTAGCCATCAATATAATTGATAAGATTAAACCAAACACTAATAATCCATAATGATCTCCCGCAGCTCCAGCTACGCCCAAAACATTATCTAAACTCATCGTAAAATCAGCTAGTAATATTGTCCAAATCGCTTTTAAAAAACTTGAATTATTAACTTTAAAATCATCATTATGACTTGAGCCTTTAATGACATCGACATAAAGTTTATAAACTATATATAGTAAGAGAATTCCTCCTATAAGTCTAAGGCCAGTTATTTGAAGTAAATAAGCTGTGAGTAAAGTTAAAATTATTCTTAATACAACAGCTCCCCCTATACCAAAAAAAATAATCTTTTTTCTTTGTTCAAGAGGAAATTTTGAAGCGACCATACCAATAATGATTGCGTTATCTCCGGCCAAAACTAGGTCTATTAAGATAATTTGTGTAAGTATGGTTATTTGTTCGGGCGAAAATGTAAATAAGTCAGCAAACATTATTTTCCTAGTATCATATCTGCACCTTTCTCTGCAATCATTATCGTTGGTGCATTTGTATTTCCAGATGTGATATTAGGCATTATAGAGGCATCTATAATTCTTAAATTTTCTATTCCATAGACTTTTAATTCATGATTTACAACAGAATTTTCATCATTACCCATTTTACATGTTCCAACAGGATGAAAAATAGTTTGAGTAAATTTACTTCCTTCTTCAACAAGTTCTTCATCAGATTTATATTGTGGACCAGGTCTTAGTTCCTCAGGATGATATCTTTTAAAAGTTTCTGTATTCAAAACTATATTTCTGACTAATCTAAGTCCATCAGCTGCAACCTTCCTGTCATCTGTTGTCGACAGATAATTCATTTTAATTTTTGGTTTTTCTCTACTATCACTGCTTATGATATTTATTTCTCCTCTACTTGATGGTCTTATATTTGCAACTGTAGGAGTAAAAGCATGAAAATTATGAAGAGCTGCACCACCTAATTTATCTGTACTAATTGGTTGTACATGAAATTGTAAATTAGGAGTTTCTCTTGACTCATCACTTTTTGCAAACAAACAAAGTTGACTTGCTCCCATTGTCATAGGGCCTGATCTGCTAAAGACAAATTCTAAACCAATTAAAAAATTTCCAAATAAACTATTAATTTTTTTATTTAATGATTTAATATTTTTAATTTTATAAACTGGTCTAAACATTAAATGATCTTGAAGATTTTGACCTACACCTTTTAAATTATTTATAATTTTAATACCTAATTTTTTTAATCTTTCAGAATTTCCAATCCCAGATGTTTGTAAAATTTGAGCTGATCCAATAGAACCTGCACTTAGTAATATCTCTCGATTTGCTTTGACTGTATATAATTTATCATTTTTCCAAAAGGAAACACTAATAGCTTTAGTTCCATCAAAATTTATTTTTTGAACATGGCAATTAACCTCAATTTTTAAATTTTTTCTATTTTTAATAGGGTTTAGATATCCAACCGCCGCACTACATCTTAAACCATTTTTTTCTGTAACCTGAAAATAACCACAGCCAAAATTATCTCCTTTATTGAAATCATCTACTTTTGGGATTCCCTTTTCTTCAGCCGCATCCATGAATTTTTCTAATAGATCTAATTTAATTCTTGTATCAGAGACTGATAAAGGTCCTCCTACACCATGAAATTTACTTTTTCCTCTTTCTTGATTTTCAGATTTAAGAAAGTAAGGTAAAATATCATCCCAACCCCATCCATTATTTCCTAGTTGTCTCCAAATATTATAATCTTGTTCTTGACCTCTAATATATAGTAGGCCGTTTATAGAGGAGCTACCACCCAAAGTTTTTCCACGGGGATATGGAATAGACCTATTTGCCATAGTTTTATCTGGCTCAGTGTTGTAGCACCAATCCATCTTTGGATTATGCATTGTCTTGTAATAACCAACTGGAATATGTATCCAAGGATTATTATCTTTGCCACCTGCCTCAATTAATAGAACATTATTTTTTGAATTTTCTGAAAGTCGGTTTGCTAGAACACATCCTGCTGAACCTGCTCCAATAATTATATAATCAAAATTTTCCATCTCAAGTTGAATAGTTTTTTTAATTCTATTTTTTTTAGCTTTTATACTTATATTTATCAATTGTCACTTGTGTCAGCTTTAATTTTCTGATTGTATGCTCGCGTTATAATTAACTAACTAGAGGAAAAATAATGAAAAAAATCATTTCAATGTTATTTGCAACCATTTTAGTACTAGGATTTACTTCAAGTGCAAATGCTGCAAAAACACTTAAATGTCAGACAGTTCTTAACACTAAAGCTGATGAAGTTAAAATGTTAAAAGACTTTACTGACACTGTTACAGAGTTAACAGCTGGTTCATTAAAATT
>MDSZ01087452.1_pt1 | contig 10461 bp, 11 predicted proteins | sample 811201 | NCBI WGS metagenome assembly MDSZ01 (sample SAMN05326647, study PRJNA326480) | marine metagenome | isolation source: seawater | place: Indian Ocean: North | collected 2010
AACTCAATTGAGCATAAATTATCAGAAAATGTGAGTGAGGACAGCCTTATTAAATTAATTGATGATTTAAATAATGATAATAATGTTCAAGGTATTCTTGTGCAACTACCACTACCCGATCATATCAATGCTGATAGAGTCTTGGATAAAATTATTCCAACAAAGGATGTTGACGGTTTTCATGCACAAAATGTTGGCAAGCTTTGGTCAGGTTTAAACGCTTTGGTTCCTTGTACACCGTTAGGTTGTAGTATAATGTTAAAAAGATTAAGTAAAGATTACTCAGGAAAGAATGCTGTAATTATTGGTAGATCAAATATAGTTGGGAAACCAATGGCTTCTCTTCTTCTAGGAATGAATGCTACTGTTACAATTGCCCACTCCAGAACAAAAAATATTTCTGAAGTGGCAAAAACTGCTGATGTTCTTGTAGCTGCAGTTGGTATTCCTGAAATGGTTAAAGCAGACTGGATAAAGAAAGATGCTATTGTCATTGATGTTGGGATTAATAGAATAGAAAGAAATGATAAAAAAATTCTAGTTGGTGATGTTGATTTTAATGAAGCAATTGAACATGCCTCAAAAATAACTCCTGTTCCTGGAGGTGTTGGACCAATGACAATAGCTTGTTTGCTTCTAAACACTTTGCAGACAGCTTACCTTCAATTTGGTGAAGATTCACCAAATCTACTATCTCTGTTTTAATATTTTTAACCTTAATGCATTAAGTTTGATAAAACCCTTTGCATCATTTTGATCATAAACTGTGTCTTCATCAAAAGTGGCAATTTCTTTGGAGTATAAACTGTCTTTTGAACGTCTTCCAATAATACTAACGTTTCCTTTATAGACCTTAATTTTAACCTCCCCATTAACTTTTTTTTGACTTTTGTCTATTAGTGACTGTAGTAATTCTCTTTCGGGAGAAAACCAGTAACCATTGTATATTAATTCTGCGTATCTTGGCATAATTTCATCCTTTAGATGAGCTGAGCCTTTGTCTAGAGTAATGCTTTCAATTGCTCTTCGAGCTATCAATAAAATTGTACCACCAGGTGTTTCATAAACTCCTCTTGACTTCATTCCAACATATCTGTTTTCAACGATATCTAATCTTCCAATTCCATTTGAGCCACCAATTTCGTTCAGTTTTTTTAATAATTGAGATGGGCTAAGTTTTTTCTTATTGATGGAGATAGGGTCTCCATTTTCGAAGTCGATTATAAACTCTACAGATTTATCTGGTGCATTCTCAATGGAAACAGTTCTTTTAAACATTGACTCAATTGGGGCTTTCCAAGGATCTTCCAAAACCTTTCCTTCAAAAGAAGTATGTAGCAAATTTGAATCAATAGAATATGGTGGTTCATCTCTTTTATCTTTTGGGATAGGTATTTGATTTTTTTCTGCATATTTTATTAAGTCATTTCTTGAATTAAGATCCCATTCTCGCCAAGGCGCAATAATTTTTATTTTTGGATTATTTGCTAGATAACTTAGTTCAAACCTTACTTGGTCATTTCCTTTGCCTGTAGATCCATGAGCTACAAATTCTGCTCCTTCTTTTTTTGCAATTTCAATCTGTCTCTTAGCTATCAAAGGCCTCGCTATGGCAGTACCAAGAAGATAAAAACCTTCATATACAGCATTAGCTCTAAACATTGGGAAAACATAATCTTTTACAAATTCTTCACATAAATTTTCTATATATATTTTTTTTACACCTAGGAGTTGTGCTTTTTTCTTTGCTTGATTTATTTCATCTTCTTGACCAAGGTCTGCTGTAAAAGTTATTATTTCTGCATTATAATTTTGTTGTAACCACTTAAGAATAATGGAAGTATCTAATCCTCCTGAAAAAGCTAATACAATTTTTTTTTCCATAAAATTATTTTTTACATACTTCTGTAATCTTTTGGTATGCTTTTGTGAAACCAACAAGTGAATAAGTATCTGTAGTTATTGTTCCTCTAGATGATGTTCCTACAACGGTCATTCTCATAGATGATTTAAGAGATTTAATTATTTTTTCATCATCACTTGGACTAAAACTCCATGCTCTAGAACCTGATGTAAATAATTGAACCTTATAATCTCCTATGACTATATCTGGGTTACTTTCTGGTTTATAATTATATCCAGCAACTATACTAAATTCATTCCATTTATCCTGACCAGGAAGATGTGTTATGACTGCAAAAATATCACCTCTTTTTTTATAGTTTCCCTTTGCTTTTTTAGGTTTTGAAACAGCCATACACGCAAGGTTTTTTCCTTCACCTTCTGCATAAGCTGCCCAATCACTGAAGTTTCCAATTTCCTTACTTGATGGAAATTTTAAAAAAGTAAAATTAAAAAGTAAAATAAACCAAACGAAAAACTTAGAAAGATTAGGAAAATCAAATAACATTTGTTTTTATTGACATAATTAAATTTAAATTGCAAGACTCTAATTATCAAAAAATGAAATCTGTTATCTTTATTATAATTTCTTGTTTTTTTTTTTCTATTTTAGCTGCACTGATTAAATTTAATTCAACTTCTATTCATCCAGTTGAACAAGCATTTTTTAGAAATTTTATAAGTATTTTTTTCCTATCTCCTTTGTTGCTTAGAAAAAATCTTTGGTCCCCTCAAAAAAAAAATTTTAAACTCCTTATCCTGAGGGGTCTTTTAGGTGGGATTACAATGATTTTATTGTTTTGCTCTTACAGCCTAATTCCCTTGTCACAAGCTATGGCTATCAGCTTTAGCACGCCAATTTTTGTTTACATAGGGGGAGCTTTTTTTTTTAAGGAGAAAACAAGTAAATCAATGAATTTTTTTACATTGTTTGGTTTTATTTTAACCTTAATAATAATAAGACCAGATCTAGAAATAAAACTTGGAATTATTTTTGCGATTGGAGCTGCAATAACTCATGCAATGACAGGTTTATTAGTAAAAAAACTCTCTGAATCTGAAAACATTTTTACATTAATGTTTAGTATGGTTGTATTAATGACACCAATAACTTTTATTCCAACAATTTATGTCTGGAGAACTCCTGAGTCATCAATAATTATTTTTTCATTGATATTAGTTGCATTAACAGCAACTGTAGGTAATTATTTTTGGACTAAATCAATAAGTTCATCCAAACTTACGAACATAATGCCATTTGATTTTACGAAACTTTTATTTTCAACCTTAATCGGGTTAGTTTTTTTTGGAGAACAGATCGATAAATTGACAATTGTGTGTGGTTCTTTATTAATTTTATGCAATACCTTAATGGCGCAAAATGTAAAAAGTAATAAAAATGAAAAAAGCAATATTCCAAATAATTAGTTGTTTCTTTTTTGCACTTCTGGGACTTCAAATAAAAAAATTTTCATCAAATACAAATATTGAAAGTATAGTATTTTTCAGATCTCTTTTAGGCTCGATAATTATAATTACATTTGTAATCCTTTTTAAGAGAAAAGATATATCCAGCTTTACTGGCATTCAAAATTTCAGAATTTTTATTTTACGTTCAATTTTTGGAACTTGTGCAATGTATTTTGGATATAAAGCCTTAACCTATATTTCACTTTCTCAAGCAACAACAATAGGTTTCACTAAAGTTTTTTTTACCGTAATATTATCATCAATTTTCTTAAATGAAAAAATAGGGAAGAAAAATATTGTTTTTGTTTTAATTGGTTTTTTGGGGGTATATTTGATTGCTGATCCTGGATATACAGATATTAATATTGGAATTTATTTAAGTATTTTTTCCGCCTTTGCCGTTTCAGGTGGCATAATATCAATAGTTTTTTTAACAAAAAAAGAAAATACACTTAAAATTTTATTTTTAAATTCATTAATATCTGCATTTATATATGCAATTATTTTCTTTGATAAGATTTCAATTGATTTAAATATGAGTTCCTGGTTCTTTGTATCCATTACATGCACTGCACTTTTAGGTCAATATTTTAATACTGAATCTTACAAGCATGAAAATGCTAGTAGAATAATACTTATGAGTTATTCTAGGATTATATTTGCTAGTGTTTTCGGTTATTCCTTTTTAAATGAAACTTTATCTTTTAACGATTTATTAGGTTTTTTTATAATCGTGATTACAACAATAATTGTGTCTAAGAAAAATAAAAAAATTAAAAATCAAGGACAAGGGTAAGGATTTTCATCATGGATTTTTTCTATTTCCTCAATAATTTCTGAGGATAGTTTTATTTTGAAAGAATCAATATTTTCTTTCAATTGATCTAAGTTTGTTGCACCAACGATGTTGCTTGTTAAAAAATTCCTAGAATTAACAAAGGCTAAAGCCATCTGAGATGGCGTTAAATCACTTTTTTTTGCTAAATCATTAAATTTCTCAGCATACTTTTTTCCTTTTGGTTTAGTATATCTTGTAAACATATCTCCAAAAAGTGTGAGTCTTGCTTTGTCTGGCATAGCACCATTATCGTATTTTCCAGTTAACATTCCAAAGGCCAAAGGGGAGTAGGCTAGTAAGCCACATTTTTCTCTAATTGAAATCTCGGCCATTCCAACTTCATAGCTTCTGTTAAGAAGAGAATATGGGTTTTGTACAGACACAACCCTAGGAAGATTATATTCATCTGCAAGAGAAATAAACTTCATTAGCCCCCATGGTGTCTCATTAGATAAACCTATATACCTAATTTTTCCTTCTTTCACATACTTATTAAGTGACTCTAATTGAGCCCTAATTTCTATAAAATCATCTTCTTCTTGATGATCATACCCCAGTTTTCCAAAAAAATTTGCTTTTCTATCTGGCCAGTGTATTTGATAAAGATCTATGTAATCTGTTTTTAGTCTTTTTAAACTTCCTTCTAAAGCTAATGAAATCTGTTCGTCATTTAATCTTGTTTCTTTGTTTCTGAACCATTTCATTCCTGATCTACCCACAACTTTAGTGGCAATAATAAGTTTATCTCTACCTCCTTTTTCTTTTAACCAGTTTCCAATTATTTCCTCTGTTGAACCCCAAGTTTCTTTTCGAGGTGGTACCGAATATAATTCTGCTGTATCAAAAAAATTTACACCCTGGTCAGATGCATAATCCATCTGATCAAATCCTTCTTTTTGAGAATTTTGTTCACCCCATGTCATTGTACCTAGGCATATTAAACTTACCTTCACATCTGAATTGCCAAGTTTTCTGTATTCCATAATAATAAATAAAATTACTTGATTTTAAAAAAATGTAACATATTTTAGCTATAAAATGTAATATAAGTAAGTAATAAATTTAACTTTTATTAAGGAGTACATAATGTCTTATGACTATGAAAAAAATGTTAGATCAAGAGACTCAGTTTCTGAGATAGATTTAGGTCTAAAAGCCTACATGAATAAGGTCTATTCGTTCATGGCAGTTGGTTTAGCATTAACTGGAGTTATTGCTCATTTAACCTCACAAATGGCATACAACTTCAATACGAATTCTTTAACAAGTTTTGGTGCAGCTCTATACGCATCTCCACTTGCCTTTATAATCATGCTCGCACCATTGGGATTTATAATAGCTTTAAATATGGGCATAGCTAAAATGAAAGAATCTACAGTTCAAATACTGTTCTGGGCTTTTTCTGGAGTTATGGGACTGTCGCTTTCATCAATTTTTATTCAGTATACTGGTGAATCTGTTGCTAGAGTTTTCTTTATATCAGCTGGTGCTTTTGGTGCCCTTAGCTTGTATGGTTATACTACTAAGAAAGATCTATCAGGATGGGGATCATTTCTTTTCATAGGTTTGATTGGAATATTAATTGCTTCTATTGTTAATATTTTCTTAGCAAGCACAGGTTTGCAATTTGCAATTTCTGCTATTGGTGTTTTAGTATTTGCAGGACTAACTGCTTATGATACTCAAAGAATTAAAGCTATGTATTATGACGGTTCTGGCCAAGAAGGAAAAAAAGCTATAATGGGTGCTTTAACACTGTATTTGGATTTTATTAATTTATTTATAATGTTAATTCAGCTTTTCGGTCAAAGACGTTAAATTCTTAATTTATTGGCTGGGGATAGCCCCAGCCATCATTTTGTGTGATTTTTTTAATCCAAATTCTTTTTTTTTCACTTTTCCTAGGCACCTCTGGTTTTGCTAAAGATTCAGACGAAATTTTTTTTCATGTTTACAGAAATAACAGTAAGATTGGATTCCACAAATTAAAAATTGAAAGCAATCAAAATTCAAAAAATATAGAGATAAATATAAATTTTAAAGTAAAATTTTTGGGTTTTAATCTATACGACTACAATCATACAAATTTTGAAAAATGGGTTGGCAATAACTTAGTTGAAATTAATTCTAAAACAAATAGGAATGGCGAATTATTAAATTGTACATTTGTAAAAAACGAAAACTCCTCAAAAATTGAAGGAACTTATAATCCAACTAATGTTCCTGCAAATTTAATTTCAACAAGCTATTGGAACGTTGACTTAGTTAAAACAAAAAAAAAAACTGTTTTAAATACCCAAGATTGTAATCTTATAGATTTAAATATAGAAAATTTGGGCATAAAAAAAATTTACAATAATAAAATATTGACAACGCATTATAAGCTTACTGGTAAAGAATCTAGTAATGAAGATTTAAATATTGATATTTGGTATGATATGAAGGGTAATTGGGTTAAAATGATTTTTCTCAAAGATAATAGCTCAATAGAATATTTTTTAGATAAATTTCATGAAGAGTGAAAATCAAAAAGTAGCCTGGATAACTGGAGGAGGAACAGGTATAGGTAAAGAGCTAACGAAATTGCTTGCTAATGATGGTTGGACAATTATTATCAGCGGTAGAAGACTCGATAAATTAAACGAAGTTAAAAGATTCAGAAAAGATAAAATAGTTCCTATTCAGTTGGATATTTCATCAAAGTCTCAATGTAAAAATGTAATAAAAAAAATTTTTGATAAATTTAAGTCCATTGACCTAGTTTTCTTAAATGCAGCTGCTTATAATCCTGGTCACTTAGATTTTAGTGATTTGCCTTCATTAGAAAGTGTAATTGACATCAATCTTACAGGACAAATTAATTGTTTGAGTTATTTAATGCCTCATCTAAAAAAAAAAAGAAATGGTAAAATAGTTTTTGTTTCGTCACCTGCAGGCTTTAGAGGTCTTCCAAATGCTGGTATTTATGGTGTAACAAAATCTGCAATTACATTTCTTGCAGAATCACTTTATATAGAGATGTTAAAGTATAATATAAAAGTACAAGTGATACATCCAGGATTTGTAAAAACTCCAATGACAGATAAGAATGATTTCCCAATGCCTTTCTTAATGACATCTGCTGAGGCTGCTAAAAGAATTTATAAAATACTACCAACTAATGTATTTGAAATTTACTTTCCAAAAAGATTAATTTGGCCTATGAAGTTGCTTCAAATTTTACCATATAAAATTTATTTTTCCCTGATGAAAAAAATCACTAAATTTGCTTCATGAATCATATTATTAAAAAATATACAGAATGTTTTAAAAAATTTGATGAGGAATCAATTAAGAAAATTTTAAAATGTGTTGATAAAAATATTATATTTGTCGATCCTTTTAATAAAACTAAGGGAAAAGGAAATTTAGAAAGGTTATTAAAAGATTTCCTTACTAAATTTAATGATATAAACTTTAGTATTTTTAATATTACAAATGATGGAATCTACTATTTTGTGAAATGGAAATTAGATTTAAAATTTAAAAATAAAAAAATATCCTTTTTTGGAATGAGTGAATTAATTTTAAAAAATAATTTTATATGTTCGCACATAGATTATTGGGACTCTGGAAAAAATTTTTACACCAATATACCTGTACTTGGAAGAATTTTTAAGAAAATTCATAAAAATAGTTAAAGTTTTAAAAATGTAATTGTAACAACTCCTAGGGTCACACCCCATTTTTTTACTTCGGCTCTATTCATAAGTACTTTATTATCTTGTAGAAACATCCAATCGTCAAAATCAACCATAATAGTTGAATCCTTAATCTTAAGATTTAATTTATAAGTCCAATTAAGAGCATTACCAGAGGCTTTTCCAAGGGCCTCGCCAACGACATCATCTGCAGTCCCAGAATATTGTTTTTCACCAAGCAACTTGATTTTCCAAATTCTTTGTTCTTTTTCACCATCATCATACAAGAATTTTTCATCTAATATTAATAAATCACTCTTAAGTGTACCATTTATATCAACCTCAAAAGTTCTTTTAAGATTTCCAAATCTATCATGAAAAAGTCCCCATGCTTTGACTTTTCCAGAGAAATAATCTTCTAAAAAAAATTCTGGTTTAGCATTTTTGAATTTATCAATTTGCATTGTACTTGAACAACTTGTAATAAAAATAAAGATAAGTAATTTAAAAAATTTCACACCAAATATATAATATTAAATTCATTACATATCTATAATTTTTTTTGAATTTCTAATAAATCATCTTTACTTGATTCAAATTTTTTTAACATAAAATAACAAAAAATCTTTAAAATAATTGGCAGAAATGCATAAGAAAAAAAAAGAAAAATTTTACTGGAAAAATTTATTTCAGTATTTGTTTGAAAATCAAGTAATCCTAAAATTCCAAAAACAAAAATACTTCCTAAAGCAAATGAAAATTTATTCAAAAATGTAATTGAAGAAAAAGTAACACCTGAAATATCTTCTTTGAATTTAAATTTATGATAATCAGTTATGTCCGCTTGAATTGATGGAGGTATTATTAAGTCAGCTCCAAGACAAAAACCAGTTAGACATGAAATAATTATGAAAGCAAGAATATCGCCATGATCAATAAATAAAACAAATGAGAAAAAGAAAGCTGCAGAAATCAATGATATTGACCAAGTATTTTTTTTACTTAAGAATTTGCTAAACTTTGTCCAAAAAGGTATTCCTATCAAAGCGGATAAGAAATAAACAAAAAGTATTTTTTGTCTTTCAAAGTCATTTCCTCCAATCACATCTGTTATAAAAAAAGAGAATAAAAGCATTGGGAGTACATTGGCTAAGCTATTAACAAAAAAAATTGAAATAAATTGTTTGAACCTTAAATTTTTCTTTAAGTTTGAAAAACTTTTTAAAGTATTTTTTTTTTTTTTTAAATTATCAGGGACAAAAATCAAAAGAATTATGATTCCAGTAATCCCAGATATTGAAGCTACATTGACTAGAAATTCCAAACTTTCAAATGACTTCATTTCTAAAAATAATGGTAGTCCAAGTGATATAAATAAGCCTAATAAAATAAAAAACTCTCTCATAGCACTTAACTTTGTTCTTGCAAAATAATCTGATTCTAAATCATAACCCAATGATAAATAGGGTATTTGGAACATTGTCCAACCAATGTACAATATAGATATCCAAATAAGAAGATAATTTTTGTATGGTATGTTATCGATTATAAAAAGTTTATTCAAAGCAAGAATAGCTAACAAACCTCCACAGATAAGCCAAAACTTTCTTGGAATTATATTTTTATCACTAATCCAACCCATTATTGGATCTGTTATTATATCTATTAATCTTGCTATAAAAAGGACTATACCTATAAAAGAAATTTCTAGCCCGAATTTTTCAGAATAAAACGTTGGCAATAAAATCATCACAGGAAATGTTGGAATAGCAAATGAAAACGCAGGAAAAGCGTAAAATAGATTTACAAAAAATTTATTCAATCTAAACTTTCTTTATTAAGAATTGTCCAACATTAATATTACCGGACTTAAACCCCCCTTCGCAATAACTTAGGTAGTATTCCCATAACCTTCTGAATGTATTATCAAAGCCAATATTTTTTATATTACCCCAGGAGCTTTCAAAAGATTTTTTCCAATATTTAAGTGTTTTTGCATAATGTAACCCAAACATTTTTTGCTCCAAAATATTTAATCCAATAGATTGTGTAATTTTTTTCATTTCTTCCACTGAAGGAAGCATTCCCCCAGGAAAGATATAGGTCTGAATAAAATCTGGAAATTTTCTATAGCTCTTGAAAAAATTATTATCAATTGTAATGGTTTGTAATCCAATATTTCCATTATTTTTTAAATTTTTCTTTAATACGTTAAAATATAATGGCCAATATTTCTCTCCTACAGCTTCAAACATTTCAATAGATACTATATGATCAAATTGACCTTTCACATCTCTGTAATCAGAAAGCTTTACGTTAACCAATTCGTTTAATTGATTGCTGTAAATTTTTTTTTTAACACTTTCAAATTGCTTTTTGGATATCGTGATAGCTGTTACATTAGTTTTTAGCTCTTTAGCTAGGTAACTAGAAAAACCGCCCCACCCACATCCGATTTCTAGAACATCATCACCTGGTTTAATCTTACAAAGCTCAGTAAGATTTTTATATTTATTAATTTGTGCATCATAAAGATCTTGATTTTCATTTTTAAATAATGCCGAGGAATAG
>MDSZ01091003.1_pt1 | contig 10461 bp, 9 predicted proteins | sample 811201 | NCBI WGS metagenome assembly MDSZ01 (sample SAMN05326647, study PRJNA326480) | marine metagenome | isolation source: seawater | place: Indian Ocean: North | collected 2010
GCCTAGAAGCCGTTAGAAAGAGGCCTGCGATGTATATTGGAGATGTTGGAAAAAAAGGACTTCATCATTTAGTTTGGGAGGTGGTTGATAATTCTATTGATGAGGCAATGGCTGGTTATTGTTCAGAAATAAAGGTTTCAATTAACATTGATGGTTCTATAACTGTTGAAGATAATGGAAGGGGTATTCCCATTGATATTCATAAAGAAGAAGGAAAGTCTGGATTAGAGTTGGTTATGACGGTTCTTCATGCTGGCGGTAAATTCGATAAAGATTCTTATAAAGTATCTGGCGGGCTACACGGGGTTGGTGTTTCAGTTGTAAACGCTTTATCACAAAAATGTAAAGCTGAAGTTCATAGAGGAGGATCATATTATACCCAAGAGTACGAAATTGGAATTGCAAAAACAAAAGTAATAAAACAAGGAGCTTCATCTAAAACAGGCACAAAAGTAACCTTTTTGCCAGATAGTTCTATATTTATCGAAAACACATATGAAGAAGAAATAATTAATGATAGGCTTAGGGAGCTTGCCTATCTTAACAAAGGTATAAAAATAATTTTACAAAACAACCACAATGATAACAAAACTATACATTTTTATGAAGGAGGATTAGCGGAATTTGTTAAGCACCTTGATAAAAAAAAACAAAGTCTATTTCCGGATCCTATATATATTCAAAAAGAAAAAGAAGGGGTTCCTGTTGATCTTGCATTTTGGTATAACGATACATACTCTGAAAATGTTTTAAGTTATGTAAACAATATAAACACCATAGAAGGAGGAACACACCTTGCTGGGTTTAAAACAGCTCTTACTCGATCATTAAATAAATATGCAAGTAAAAATAATATTTTTAAACAAAAGAAAGATACAAACTTTTCTTTAAGTGGGGAAGATGTAAGAGAGGGTTTAACGGCTGTTTTGTCTATAAAAGTTGCAGAACCTCAGTTTGAAGGACAAACAAAAACAAAACTTGGAAATGGAGAAATAAAAGGAATTTGTGATTCCATTGTAATGGAGTCTCTATCAGATTTTTTAGAACAAAACCCAGAAACAGCAAAAAAAATATTATTAAAAGCTGAATCGGCAGCCAGAGCAAGAGAAGCCGCAAAAAAAGCAAGGGAGCTAGTAAGAAGAAAAACAGCCCTTGATATTTCTGCTTTACCTGGAAAGCTTGCAGATTGCTCAGAAAAAGACCCAGCACAAAGTGAACTATATTTAGTTGAGGGAGACTCAGCAGGGGGTAGTGCAAAAACAGGAAGAGATAGAAAATTTCAAGCAATTTTACCTTTAAGAGGAAAAGTAATTAATGCACAAAAAGCAAGAATAGATAAACTGCTTTCTAACAATGAAATTCAAACAATAATTACTGCACTTGGTGCGGGTTTTGGTTCTTCTGAAGAAGAAGAAACTTCAGCAGGTGATTTTGATTTAGAAAAACTAAGATATCATAAAATTATTATAATGACAGATGCTGATGTTGATGGAAGTCATATAAGAACCCTGCTTTTAACATTTTTTTATAATAAAATGCCTGAACTTATAAAACAGGGTCACATTTACATAGCTCAACCCCCTCTTTACAAAATTTCTAAAAAAAATAAAATTTGGTATGCTTTTACAGATGAGGAAAAAGATAGAATAGTGAATGAAATAAAAGGGGAAAATCAAAAAATTGATATATCTAGATATAAAGGTCTTGGAGAAATGAACGCAGATCAATTATGGGAAACAACAATGGACCCAGAAAAAAGAACCCTTCTCAAAGTAAAAGTAGATGAGTTTGATGAAATATTAACTAAAGAGCTTTTTCAAGACCTTATGGGAGATGAGGTTGAACCTAGAAGGGAATTTATAGAAAAGAACGCACAATATGCGACAAACATAGACATTTAATATATTATGGAAAATTATAAAGAAGGACAAATACAAGGAAGAGAGTTAAAACAAGAAATGAAGGAATCGTATATAAATTATTCGATGTCCGTTATAGTGAGTAGAGCTCTTCCTGATGCAAGAGATGGATTAAAACCCGTACACAGAAGAGTGTTATATGGAGCTTCAGATCTTGGTGCTGTTTGGAATAGAGGATATAAAAAATGTGCAAGAATTGTAGGAGAGGTTATGGGAAAATATCATCCCCATGGAGATTCTTCTATTTATGACTCTTTAGTAAGGATGGCACAAGAGTGGTCTTTAAGATACCCTTTAATTGATGGCCAGGGAAACTTTGGTTCAATAGATGGAGATAATGCAGCGGCAATGAGATATACAGAGGCAAAAATGAGTAAAACAGCCTCAGAAATGTTAAAAGATATAGAAAAAGAAACAATTAATTTTAATCCAAATTTCGATGATACTTTATATGAGCCATCTGTTCTTCCAACAAAAATACCAAACTTACTAATGAATGGCTCAGAAGGAATAGCTGTTGGTATGGCAACAAAAATACCACCTCATAATCTTAATGAGCTAACAGATTCTCTTTTGGCAATTTTAGAAAAGCCAGAAATTTCAATAGACGATATTATTGAAAAACACCTTAAGGGTCCAGACTTTCCAACTGGTGGCTATATAATGGGTACAGATGGAATTAAAAGTGCATATAAAACTGGGCGTGGAAGAATTGTGATGAGGGGTAGGGCTGAGGTAGAAGAAAATGAAAACGGAAAACAAAGAATTATTGTCAACGAAATACCATATCAAGTAAACAAGGCAAATCTAATTGAAAAAATTGCCCATCTTGTAAAAGATAAAAAACTTGAAGGAATCTCAGATTTAAGAGATGAATCTTCTAAAGGAGAAATAAGAATAGTAATAGAGTGTAAAAGAGATACTATTCCTGAAATATTACTTAATAATCTTTATAAACAAACACAACTTCAAGACTCTTTTGGAGTAATTCTTCTTGCTTTGGTGGGAGGGGTTCCAAAAGTAATGAATGTAAAAGAAGCACTATCAGAGTTTTTAGTTTTTAGAAGAGAAATTATAATTAAAAGAACAAAGTTTGATTTAAAAGCAGCAGAAAACAGAGCACATATTGTTGAGGGATTAAAAATAGCACAAGAAAATATTGATGCAATTATTGCCCTTATAAAAAAATCACAAGATCCAAAAGAAGCTCAAAATAATTTAATGTCTGCATATTCATTATCAGAAAAACAATCTAAAGCCATTTTGGACATGAGACTTCAAAAGCTAACATCCCTAGAGGTTAATAAGCTTATTGAAGAATATAAAGAGTTGCAAAAACAAATAGAAGAATACAATAAAATTTTAAATAGCCACGACTTACAAAGTGAAATCATAAAAGAAGAGCTTGGGGAAATTAAAGAACAGTATGGAGATAAAAGACAAACAGAAATAATACCGTTTAGTGGAGACTTGTCAATTGAAGATATGATTCCCGATGAAGAAATGGTTTTGACGATTTCTCATAATGGTTATATAAAAAGACTTCCATCTGATACATGGAGAACCCAAAGACGCGGAGGAAGGGGCATGAAAGGGGCCCAAACTAAAGACAATGATTTCATTGAGCATCTGTTTGTAACAACCAATCACAGCACTATGCTGTTTTTTACTGACAAAGGAAAATGTTATTGGTTGAAGGTGCACCAAATTCCACAAACCTCTAGAATTTCACAAGGCCGAGCGATTGTTAACTTAATAGGGTGTGACCCCGGAGAAAAAGTAGAGGCTTTTGTTTCAGTTAAAGAGTTTAACGATGAAGATTATATTGTAATGTGTACAAAAAATGGGTTGTTTAAAAGATCTAAGCTTTCTCTTTATAGCAAACCTAGGAAAGGCGGAATTTATGCTATACAAATAAAAGAAAATGATCAGCTAATTTTTGCAAAGCTAACACATGGAAACCAAGATATTATTTTAGCAACATCAGGAGGAAAGGCTATTAGGTTTAATGAAAACCAAGCAAGGCCCACTGGAAGAAAAACACAAGGAGTAACAGGCATAAGAATGAGCTTTCAAAATGATATTGTTATTGGTATGTTGGTTGTTAAAAGAGAAGGCCAAGTAATGGTTGCTACCAATAAAGGGTATGGCAAGAGAAGTGATTTGGAGGCTTACAGACAACAAAAAAGAGGAGGTAAAGGGGTTTATACACTAAAAACATCTGACAAGGTGGGTCAGATAGTGTCAATTATGGAAGTTGTTGATGAAGACGATATAATGATTATTACCACAAAAGGAATAATGATTAGGCAGAGCGTTTCTGCTATTAGAACTATTGGAAGAAATACCCAGGGAGTCAGGCTTATAAAAATGGATGATGATTCGTTTATAGCCTCTATAACTAAAATTGTAAAAGAAGAAGACACAGAGGAATTTGATGCTGAAGAAGAAATTTCCAACAATGATTCTTCAAACAGTTAAAAAAAACTTCCAAGAAATTTTACGCAACATTCAAGACTTAAAAATAAAACCATCTCAACAAGTAACAGTAATAGGCGTTACAAAATATCATACCATCCAGCATGTAAAAGCAGCTCAAATAGCAGGAATAAAAAACTTAGGAGAAAGCAAAGTTCAAGAGGCTGAGAAGAAGTATAATATTATTAAAAAAGAGAAAAAAACCAGGCTGCACTTAATTGGACATCTACAGTCAAACAAAACAAAGAAAGCAGTGTCTTTCTTTGATGTTATTCAAACAATTGATAGTATAAGGTTGGCGGAAAAAATAAACAAAGAAGCGAAAAAAATAAACAAAAAACAACAAGTATTTTTGCAAATAAATATATCAAACGATCCTAAAAAATATGGTTTTTCTGAAAGAGAGGCCATTTTAGGGTGTCTTGACATTCAAAAATTATCCAACATACAAGTTTTAGGGTTAATGACAATTACCGCAAATAGCTTAAAAGAGTACGAATTGAGGAAGTGTTATGAAAAAATGAGAAGACTTAGAAGAAAAGTTAAATCAGAAGGGCTCTCTTTGTGTAAAAATTTATCCATGGGCATGTCGAGGGACTATTTATGCGCCATTGAAGAAGGTGCTACGCATGTAAGAATTGGAACTCAGCTATTTGGAGAAAGACCAAGATGATACTTTGTACTAAAGAGGCACGCTCTCTTGTTGGTGGCTGTGATGAAGTATACAACCCAAATCATATAGAGGTGTTTGCAGAAAAGATTAACTCTAACAAACCCAAAGAAGTAACAATTTATGATATAACAAATACAGACAAACAAAAACATTTATCAAAATTTTATGTTAATGACCATGTTAATAGAACAGGATCAAACCCTTTAATAGGAAAACAAAAGTATTTTGACATAGACTTTATAGATATAAAAAAAACATACAAAACACACCCAAGTGGAGTTATTACTTTTTGCTGTGGCAAGGAACTTAATAAAAGCCTTCCTTTCCCCTCACACTATCTCTGCCACATTTCTATTGTTTGTAAAGCGCTTAAGGTTGAGAGTATTACAGGAATTTTAATTAATTTTATAAAATAAATATCGATAAAAAATAAAAACAAAGGTTTAATGAAAATTATTTCTAAACACTGGCACCAAACAATCCAAAAATTGAATTCTGTATACGTTAAACAAAAAATATGCGATTTTTTAAATGAAGATAAGGCGGACCAAGACCACACAACAAGATTAACAATATCGGAACACCACAACTCAACATATACAATGGAAGCAGAAGATAATATTATATTTGCCGGTACCCAAGTACTAACTGAAGCTTTTGGTGAGTGTGATTTAAAAATATATATAAATGATGGGGATTGTGTAAAAAAAAAAGAAAAAATTTGTGAAATAAAAGGACCAACCAAAGTCATTTTAAATAGAGAAAGAGTTGTTTTAAACTTAATACAAAGACTCTGCGGAATTGCCACCCTTACTAATGAGTATGTTAAAATTGTAAAAAAATCTAAAAACCCCAAAATACAAATATTAGACACAAGAAAAACGACCCCAGGTCTAAGGCTTTTTGAAAAATATGCCGTCAGTGTTGGAGGGGGGAAAAACCATAGACAAGATTTAAGTGATGGTGTTTTAATTAAAGATAATCACATTATACATAGCGATATCACGGAAACTTTATTGTTAGCCCAACATGAAAAACAACATAAAATAGAGGTAGAAGTAGACACTTTAAAACAGCTGTCCGAAATATTGCCACTTATGCCAGATGGAGTTTTGCTTGATAATTTCAAGCCAACACAAATTATAAAAGCAATTAACACTATTAAAGCATATCCTTCAAACCATCAAGTGTTTATTGAGGCTTCTGGTGGTATTAATAGGCAAAGCCTGCATAGATATTTAATAGAAGGCCTTAGTGCTATATCTATTGGGGCTTTAACGCATCAGGCAAAGTCAAAAAACATAAAGCTGGTCAAAAAAGACTAGCCATCACAAAAACCTAAGAGCAGGAATTAAGGCTTTTCAGTTGTTTTTTTATTATTTTAGAGATAAGTTTATATGACAGCAAAACGCGCATAACGCGCATTTTAATTAAAGTAAATAGGAGAATAAAAATGATTGACTTAAGTAATTTTACAGTTTTTTCCTTTTGGCTGGCCACCGCCACAATGTTAGCCTCAACAGTATTCTTTTTTGTTGAGAGGTCTGATGTAAGCGTGAAATGGAAAACATCATTAACGGTTGCAGGGCTAGTAACTGGAATAGCTTTTTGGCATTATTTAACAATGAGTCAACTGGCTGCAGCTGGAGTTTCTCCAGTGGCATATAGATATGTTGATTGGTTTATAACGGTTCCACTGCAAATTGTAGAATTTTATCTAATACTTGCAGCGGTTACCATGGTGAGTCCTAAAATATTTTGGAAGCTCCTAATTGCAAGCCTAGTTATGTTAATTGGAGGATATGTAGGAGAGACCTGTGGATCAGACTATGAAACGAGCGGCTTCATTGTTGGAATGATAGGTTGGATTGTCGTATTGCATTTAATCTTTATAGGCGATGCTGCCAAGGCAAACGCAGCAAGCAAAAATGAAGCATCACAGTTTGCTTTTAAGGCTATGAGGATGATAGTGTTAATAGGCTGGGCTATATATCCAATAGGCTATTGGATGCCAGATACAACTCTTAATGTTGTTTATAATTTAGCAGATTTAGTAAACAAAACAGCATTTGGTTTAATGATTTGGGTTGCGGCTAAAAAAGATACCAAGTAATATATTTTAAGGTGCGCTTTAATAGGGCGCACCTTAAAAAAATTTGTAGCATAAAAGATAATCTAAACTACAATATTTAATTGGCAAAAAAACAACATACAAATCACAGGCGGTAAAAGTTTTTAAAATATAGAAAGAGTTTTGACTTTTTCAAAAACGACACTTGCGAAAACTAAAAGACATTTCAATTAGCTTCAATATTATCAATCAACCTTACCCCTTCTACATAAAAAGCAACACAAACTAAAAAAGAAGAATGATTTTTAGTTATAGGGCGTAAAGTTTTTTTATCAACAAACTCTAAATAATCAAGTGTAATGCCAGGAAGGTTTTTAATTTCAGACTTTAGGCTCTCTTCATCAACTTTTTTTGATAAACTGAGACGCAAAGTTTTAAAAACATTAGATGCATTTATACAGCCCTTTTTAGACAAATATTGATTTCTAGAGCTGTATGCTAAACCTTGCTCATTTCTCAGGGTTTCACACCTTACTAAATCAACAGGCAAATTAAAATCAGATATCATTTTTTCAATTAATAACATTTGTTGAAAATCTTTTTTTCCAAAAAAAGTGTGAGAAGGTGAAATAATATTTAAAAGCTTAATCACAACAGTCATGACACCAGGAAAAAAAAGAGGCCTTGAAGAACCTTCTAGAACTGTTGATAAAAAATTTTCTCTAATAGAAAAAGAAGAAGTGTTTTTATATATTTCATCAGCAGTTGGCAAAAAAAGCACATCCACCTTTTGTTGTTCTAATATTTTAATATCACCTTTTAAGGTGCAGGGATAGGTATCAAAATCTTCATTCTCACTAAACTGCAAAGGGTTTACAAAAATGGAAACGCAAGTATTGACACACATTTCTTTTGATTTTTTTATTAACGATACATGGCCAGGGTGTAAGGCTCCCATTGTAGGAACGAACCCTAAATTGCTTGCCATAGACAACCTTAGCTGCCTGAAAGATTTTATTGTTTTAACTGTTTTCATTGGCCTTTAAAAACTCAACAAGGTTTTGGCTTGCAAAAGAGCTGTTCTTTTTTGAAGGAAATGTTCTGTTTTTTATTTCTTTTTGATATTTTTTTATTGACTTAAGCAACAAACTATAGCCCTCTAAATATTTTTTGGAATGTCTAGGAGAAAAGTTTTTATTTAATCCTACAATATCATGAAAAACTTGAATTTCTCCATCACAAAGAACCCCTGAACCAATGCCAATAGTTGGTATGTTTATTAAATTGGTAATATGGCCAGCTAGCTCATAAGGGATACATTCTAATACCAACATAAGAACGCCCGCATTTTCGAGCTGTTTAGCGCTATTAATGATTTTTTGTGCTTCTTTGTTTGTTTTTCCTTGAATTCTATATTGACCATAAAGATTAATTGATTGAGGCTGAAGACCAACATGGCCAACAACAGGAATTCCAGATGCAACCATTTTTTCAACAGACCTACAAATTTCTACTCCACCCTCAACTTTGACTGCATCAGCACCATTTTTGATTAGCTTCCCAGCGTTTTTTAACGCAGAGACGCTTGAAGCCTGGTATGACATGAAGGGCATATCAGAAACAATAAAAGAATAATCATTTGAGCGTTTTACGGCCCGCGTTAGCATAACCATTTCTTCCATATTAATTGGTAGAGTTGAGTCAAAGCCAAACACCGCCATTGATGCGCTGTCTCCTACGAGAACAAGAGGAATTTTGGCCTCTTTACATAGCTGCGCGGAAGTAACATCATAAGCTGTTAATGCAGCAAATTTCTCCCTATTTTTTTTTAGTTTGTAAAAGGTATTGGAGGTTGTTTTCTTCACTTAGACCGGCTATTTGTCTAGGAAAATTGGACTGTTAGAGGAATCAACATGTATAATTTTTGGACGTAACAACATAATTTCATCTTTATGAATTTGGCAATAGGAAACAATAATAACCAAATCATTTTTATTAATTAAGTGCGCAGCAGCGCCATTAATGCCAATGGTGCCGCTGTTCTTCTCCGCCTTTATAACGTAGGTTTGTATTCGATTTCCATTAGTTATATTAAGCACATCAACCTTTTCAAATTCAAATAAACCTGACTGTTCCATTAGGCTTTCATCAATGGATATAGAGCCAATGTAGTTCAAGTCAACCTGAGTAACGACGGCTCTGTGTATTTTTGATTTTAATGCTGAAACGATCATTTTTACCAATTTTTTTTCTTAGCATAATTTAGCGAAATAAAACAGTTGTTATTAGACAATAATCTTAATATTTTTTACATTAATGATTTACAGTATTCTTGTCTAAAAACTAATAAAAATTACTAACATTATGATAATTGAACACATCCAAAAGTTTTTTTTCTGTTTATTTCTAAGTTTTTTCTTGTATAGCTGTAGTTCAAAAGGCAGCCCAGAACCGCCAGCTGACCTAGAAGAAAAAAAGAAACAAAAAATCACCCTTGAAGAACCTTCTGTTGACAGCAGCCAACCTGAAAAACCTCCAGTAGAGATGGGCGATAACAATGACCCGGAAACATTTAAAATACCAGAACAAAAAGAATTTCTAAAAGGCATTGACTCAAAAAACATGGAGATTCAACAGCTAAATGCTAAAATTAAAAAACTAGAGTCAGAAATCACCTATTATTCAGATGAACTTAGAGAAATTAAAGCAAAGACACAAGTATGGGAAAATCCCTACTCAATATTTTCTAAGGAAATAATTCTTAACAATGGAAATACTCTTTATGGAAAAATAGTGTACCAAGACGCGGAGTTTGTTAAAATAGAAACACTTATTGGAGATATCGTTGTAAGCCGAAATGAAATAGTTAGAGTGGTTGAAAATGTTCAACCAAAAGAGGAGCTAGACATACAAGGCAAAAAAGACGAAGAGCCAGCATCAGGCAATACGCTTATTGAAACCAGAAAAAAAGAACAAACAGCGAATTGTATTATAATTGGATCTATAAATGAAGCCAAAGATGGCTCTAGCAATACAATCTTAAGCGGGGAAATAAAAAACATTGGGACCGAAAGAGCGGATTTTGTAAAAGTAGCATTTACATTTAGAAAAAACTGGCAAGGAGAGACAAAAACACTTACCGCCTTTGTTAAAGGTTCATACACCAAGTTTAACAAGACAGGACTTACTTCAGATAGTAGCATTTTTCCAGATGCAACAGCCCCTTTTCACTTGGTAGTTCCAAAAGACTTCGAGCCATACATAGCATATACCTACACGATCGACTGGGAACAATATGCGACCAATTAAAATTGTATTTA
>MDSZ01095678.1_pt1 | contig 10461 bp, 7 predicted proteins | sample 811201 | NCBI WGS metagenome assembly MDSZ01 (sample SAMN05326647, study PRJNA326480) | marine metagenome | isolation source: seawater | place: Indian Ocean: North | collected 2010
AGATATTATTGTAATTTTTTTTAATTAAAAATGAATTGGTCTTTTATCAACAGCTAATGCCGCTTCTTTAATTGCTTCTGTATGAGTTGGGTGAGCATGACAAGTTCTAGCAATATCCTCTGCACTGGCACCAAACTCCATAGCTAAAGCCATTTCTGCAATCATATCTCCGCAGTGTGGGCCTATAATATGTACACCTAAAACTTTGTCTGTTTTACTGTCGGCTAAAATTTTTACAAACCCCTCTGTTTCATTGTTTACTTTTGCTCTAGAATTAGCAAGAAACGGAAACTTACCAACTTTGTAGGATTTTTTTTCATTCTTTAATTCTTCCTCTGTTTTTCCTACAGTTGCTACCTCTGGTGAGGTATAAACCACTCCTGGAATAACATCATAATTTACATGGCCTGCTTGGCCGGCTAAAATTTCTGCTACAGCAATACCCTCCTCTTCAGCTTTGTGTGCTAGCATTGGTCCTTTTATAACATCACCTATTGCGTATATATTTTTAATTGAAGTTTGTAGTTTTTCGTTAACTTCGATTCTCCCTTTAGCATCTTTCTTAACGCCCACTTTGGTTAAATTAAGACCTTCTGTGTATGGTTTTCTACCTACTGAAACTAAAACCTTATCAAATTCTAGTGTTTCGTTATTTGAATTTTTGATATCAGTATAATTCAGTAAAACTTTGGAGCCATTATTTTTTACAGAATTGACTTTTGAACCCAATTTAAACTTAATACCTTGTTTAGTTAATATTTTTTTAAATTCATTCGAGATTTCTCTATCCATCCCTGGGGTAATAAAATCTAAGTATTCAATTACAGTGACATCTGAACCTAATCTTGACCACACAGACCCCATTTCTAAACCTATATAACCTCCGCCAATAACTGCTAGCTTTTTAGGAACTTTGTTGAGTGATAAAGCGCCTGTGGAAGAAATTATATTTTTTTCATCAATCTCTATTCCTGGTAAAGACGATACCTGTGACCCTGTAGCAATAACAATATTTTTAGCTTTATAATTTGTTTTAATATTATTTTCATAAACTACAATATCGTTTTTAGAAAATAAAACACCTTTACCTTTAATATAAGTTACTTTATTTTTTTTAAATAAAAACTCTACACCTTTTGTTAGCACTTGCACTGATTTATTTTTATTCGACATCATTTTTTCTATATTAAGTTTTATGTTGTCGATCTCTATTCCTTGCTGATTAAAGTCTTTTTTAGCCTTATGGAAGTTTTCAGATAGATTGAGCAAGCTTTTTGACGGAATACAGCCTACATTAAGACATGTTCCACCTAGAGCTCCCCTAGACTCCACACATGCTGTCTTTAAACCAAGTTGTGACGCTCTTATAGCACAAACGTATCCGCCAGGACCGCCGCCAATTACTACTAGATCAAAATTATCCATATTTAGATATTTAAAAATAATCTTTTTGGTTGTTCCAGTGACTCTTTTACAATCTTTAAAAAAGAAACAGCCTCTTTGCCATCAATTATTCTATGGTCATAAGATAAAGCTAAATACATAATTGGTCTTACTTCGATATTTCCATCTACTGCAACTGGTCTTTGGATAATATTGTGCATTCCAAGCACAGCTGATTGTGGAGGATTTAAAATTGGCGTTGATAGCATAGATCCATATATACCACCGTTAGTTATTGTGAAAGTTCCACCTTGTAAATCCTCAATTGTTATTTTACCGTCTCTAGCTTTTTGTCCCAAACTTCCTATATTTTTTTCAATATCTGCAAACGACATTTCATCTGTTTCCCTTAGCACTGGCACCACTAAACCTCTATCTGTTCCTACCGCTATACTTATGTTATAATAATTTTTATAAACTATTTCTTCACCCTGTATCTCGGCATTTATTGCAGGGTAATTTTTTAATCCAATCACACAAGCTTTTACAAAAAAAGACATAAAACCTAGCTTGACACCATAATTATTTTGAAACTCATTTTTATACTGATTTCTCATTCTAATCACCTCGCTCATATCTACCTCATTAAATGTTGTTAACATCGCAGCATTTTCTTGAGCATCTTTAAGTCTTTTAGCTATTGTTAATCTCAATCTTGTCATCTTCACTCTTTCTTCAGGGCCATGTTTAATTTTTCTTTCAGATGGAGATGGTTTTGTGCCCATTAAACTCATTATATCTTCTTTTAAAATTACACCATTTTTCCCTGTGCCTTGAATTTCATTTATATTAACATTTGCCTCGTTGGCCATTTTTCTTGCTGCAGGAGATATTTTTTTTTCTTTTTTTGAAAAAATTGTTTTATCATTTTTCTTTTCTTCGATATGTTTTTCCCTCAAAATTAGTGGCTCCTCTTCAATGGACTCTTCTTCTAATTTTAATATTGGCTCTTCATTTGAAATTTTTTTTATTTTTTTAGGTATTGTTTTCCTTTTTTCAGGTTCGAATAATTTAGGCTCCTCTGTTAATTCTTTTTTAGGTGGAGAATAATTTTTTATTTCTTTCAAGCTTTCATTGTTTTGATTGGTATTATTATTGATAGTACCTAATAAAGATCCTACATTTACCGTTTCACCTTCTTTAACATCAATTGTTCCTAAAATTCCATTTATAGGAGCAGGAACTTCAACATTCACTTTATCTGTTTCTAATTCCACGATTGGTTCATCAGCGATGACTTTTTCTCCTTGTGATTTTAACCATCTGGAAACTGTTGCTTCGGTAACTGATTCACCTAAAGTAGGAACTGTAATTTTTTCTGACATTTAACCCTTAACTACCTTTTCTAATATTTCCTTTTGTTGTGCAAGGTGTTTGTTTGCATTTCCAGTCGCAGTAGTAGAAGAGGCTTGTCTACCAACATATTTAACGTAAATATCTTTGAAATTTATCATTTCAAGGGTTCTATCTATATAATTTCTAACAGTGTTCCATGCTCCCATGTTCTTTGGTTCTTCTTGGCACCATATAAATTTTGCTTTTTTATATCTTTTTAGAACACCAGCAAGAGTTTTAGCTGGAAAAGGGTAGAGTTGTTCAAGACGAATAAATACAACTTCCTTATTTTTATATTTTTCCCGAGCTTCAAGAAGGTCGTAATATATTTTACCTGAACACATTATTACTTTCTTTATTTTATTGTCTGTTGTTAAAGAGACCAAATTATTTTGCTTATTGTACGCATCATCTTCCAAAACTCTGTGAAAAGTACTCTTTGTAGTAAATTCTAAAATATTTGAAATACATCTTTTGTGTCTTAATAGAGATTTAGGTGTCATAATAATCAAAGGTTTTCTAAATTCTCTATGCATCTGTCTCCTTAGAACGTGGAAATAGTTTGAGGGTGTTGTGCAGTTTACTACTTGAATATTTTCACCAGCGCAAAGCTGTAAAAATCTTTCCAACCTAGCTGAAGAATGTTCTGGACCTTGGCCTTCGTAGCCATGCGGTAATAACATTACTAGTCCACTTGCTCTTCCCCATTTTGATTCACCAGAAGTAATAAATTGATCAATAATGACTTGTGCGCCATTAGCAAAGTCTCCAAATTGAGCCTCCCAAAGCACCAAGGTCTCTGGCTCAGACAATGAATACCCAAACTCAAAACCCAAAACAGCTAGTTCAGATAGTAAGCTATCAATAATTTCAAAATTTTTTTGGTTACTTTGAATGTTGTTTAAAGGAACATATCTATCATGATTGTCTTGATTTCTTAAAACTGCGTGCCTTTGACTAAAAGTTCCTCTGCCAGAATCTTGTCCTGACAATCGAACCGAAAAACCTTCGGTCAAAAGTGTGCCAAAGGCCAAGCTTTCAGCGGTAGACCAATCAATCATATTGGTATTTTCAAATGATTTAAATCTTAATTCAAAAATTCTTTTAAGAGTTTTGTGCACTGTAAAATTATCGGGTATTGATGATATTTTTTTACCAATTTTGATCAATTTCTTTTTCTCAACTCCACTCACACCTCTTTTGTCTTTGCCAAGACCAGGTTTAAATCTCGACCAAGCTCCATCAAACCATTTAAGCTCTGATTTATAATTTTTTGACGATTCAAATTCTTTTTCCAAATAGTTTTTAAACTTAATTTTTTCTTCAAGTAATATTTCATTTGAAGTCAATCCCTCTTGGCTTAATTTTTTTCCGTATATCGAAAGCGTAGATGGATGAGATTTTATTTTTTTATACATTATTGGTTGTGTAAAAGAAGGTTCATCTCCTTCGTTATGTCCAAATCGTCTATAACAAACTATATCAATGACAACATCTCGATTAAATTTTTGTCTGTATTCTGTTGCTATCTTAGCACAATGTACGACTGCCTCAGGATCATCTCCATTAACATGAAAAATTGGAGCCTGGGCAAGTTTTGCAACATCTGATGGATAAGGAGAAGATCGAGCAAACCTAGGAGCAGTTGTAAACCCGATTTGATTATTAACTATGATATGTATAGTTCCTCCAATATTATGCCCTGGTAAACCTGACATAGCAAAACACTCTGCTACAATTCCCTGTCCTGCAAACGCTGCGTCTCCGTGCATTAGCACCGGTATAACTTTCTTTCTTTGTTTATCATTGTGGAAAAATTGTTTTGCTCTCACCTGGCCCAGGACTACTGGGTTTACTGCTTCTAAATGAGATGGATTATCAGTCAAACTTATATGTACAGAGTTTCCATCAAATTCTCTATTTGATGAGGCACCCAAATGATATTTTACATCTCCCTCGAAGTCTTTACTTGCGCTGACACTTTTTCCAAAAAATTCACTAAATATTGCTCTAAAAGGCTTACCCATAACGTTAGCTAAAACATTTAACCTTCCCCTATGAGGCATACCAATTTTTATTTCTTTAGCTCCTAGATTACCGCCTCTTTTAATAATTTGTTCAAGGGCTGGGATAAGCGACTCTCCGCCATCAAGCCCAAATCTTTTAGTGCCAACAAATTTTACATGTAGGTATTTTTCAAAACCCTCTGCTTGCACTATTTTATTTAAAATTGCTTTTTTTCCATTTTGAGTGAAAGATATATCTTTTTCAGGTCCCTCGATTCTATTTCTTATCCAAGCTTTTTCATCAGGATCACCCATATGCATAAACTCATATCCAATGGTTGAGCAATAAGTTCTTTTTAAAATCTTGAGAATTTGATTAAGGTCAGCATTTTGAAGCCCAAGAACTCCATCTAAAAATATTTTTCTATTAAAGTCTTCTTTTTTAAATCCATATGTCTCGGGTTTAAGTTCTGGGTGTTCTTCTTTTTTTTGAATTGATAATGGATCTAAATTTGCAATTAAATGTCCCCTTATTCTATAAGCTCTTATAAGCATAATAGCTCTGACCGAGTCTTTTGATGCTTCCTTGATAGACGATAGACTCAAATTTTCAATTTTTTCATTTTTATTTTTATTGTTGGTTGTTTGATTGATAATACTTCTTGCTTTTTTAGCAGGAGACCAGCTTGGACCTTTAAGATCATTTAAAATTAATTTTTCATCCTCACTCAAACCGTCAAAAAATTTTTTCCAGTCCTTTGGCAGAGATGAAGGATCTAATAAATAGTCTGAATAGAACTGATTGATAAATTCAGAGTTTATACCTGACAGAAAAGACGTTTTTTTAAAGGTTATATTGTTATCTGATGAGGACATTAATGATTTATTTTATCATAAATTGATAAAAATCAACCCTTAAGTTTGTCAAATAGTGTTTTACCAATATCTGCTGGTGATTTTGAGATAGTTATTCCTGCAGATTTCATAATTTCTATTTTTTCCTCGGCTCCTCCTTTGCCTCCAGATATAATTGCACCAGCATGCCCCATTCTTCTGCCTGCAGGGGCAGTTAAACCCGCAATAAATCCAACCATTGGTTTCTTAATTTTTTCTCTTTTTAGGAAATCTGCTGCCTCTTCCTCGGCGGAACCACCTATTTCACCAATCATGACTATAGACTCTGTCTCATTATCTTTTAAGAAAAGCTCTAGGCAATCTATAAAATTTGTACCGTTGATTGGGTCTCCTCCAATACCGATACACGTTGATTGTCCCATACCATTTGATGATGTTTGAGCTACAGCCTCATACGTTAAAGTTCCAGATCTTGAAACAATGCCAACCGAACCCTTTTTATGAATATTACCTGGCATAATACCAATTTTACATTCATCTGGTGAAATAATCCCTGGGCAGTTAGGTCCTATCAATCTCGAGTTACTTTTATTTAAAATGTTTTTTACTTTAAGCATATCCAGAACTGGTATTCCTTCAGTAATACAAACAATTAGTTCTATTTTTGCCTCAATAGCTTCTATAATTGCATCTCCTGCAAACTTTGGGGGAACATAAATCATTGTAGCATTTGCTGAAGTTTGATCTTTAGCTTCTTGTACGGTATCAAATACTGGAAGTTTTAAATGTTGTTGTCCTCCTTTTTTTGGAGTAACACCTCCAACTAATTTTGTTCCGTACTTAATTGCTTGCTCTGAGTGAAAAGTTCCGTGAGTTCCAGTAAATCCTTGACAGATGACTTTTGTTTCTTTGTTAACTAGAACTGACATTTATTTTATTGCCTCAACTATTTTTTTTGCAGCATCATTCAAATCAGATGCTGATAATATTTTTAAATTTGATTTATCTAAAATATCTCTTCCCTCCATAAAATTTGTTCCAGCTAACCTGACTACAAGAGGAACAGATAAATTTACTTGTTTCGCAGCCTCTACGACACCTTGAGCAAGAACATCGCATCTCATTATTCCACCAAAAATATTTATTAAAATCCCTTTTACATTTTGATCAGCCAAAATTAATTTAAATGCTGCGGTTACTTTTTCTTTAGATGCTCCTCCTCCAACATCTAAAAAATTTGCTGGCTCCTGACCATATAATTTAATTATATCCATAGTCGCCATGGCTAAACCTGCTCCGTTTACCATGCAACCAATAGAGCCATTTAATTTAATATACGCCAAATCATTCTTGCTTGCTTCTATTTCGGCTGGCTCCTCTTCATTTAAATCTCTTAGTTTTAAAATTTCTGGTCTTCTAAAAGTAGCATTATCATCGAAATTCATTTTTGCATCTAAACAAACCAATTTACTTTGTTTAGTAATGATTAAAGGATTAATCTCTATGAGGCTTGCATCTTTTTCAATTAAAATCTTATACAAAATTTTAATTAAGTTTTTACTTTCTTCTAATTGATTGCCTTCAAAATTGAAAATTGAAACTATCTCTTCTATCTCATCATCCGTTGGACTATTTTCTGTGTAATGTATTTTTACCGTTTTTATCTTCTCAGGTGACTCGATTGCGACTTTTTCAATATCCATTCCACCTTCAGTACTGCTTATAAATGCAATTTTTGAAGTCTGTCTGTCAATTAAGCAAGAAAGATAATATTCTTTTGAAATCTCGGAGGCCTCTTCAATATATAGCCTCTTTACTTTTTTTCCCTCAGGTCCTGTTTGATGAGTTATTAGAACTTTACCCATCATTTTTTTTGCCTCGAATATTAATTCACTTTTCTCTTTTATTAACTTAACTCCCCCAGCTTTACCTCTTCCACCTGCATGAATTTGAGCTTTTAACACATAAGCTTTATTTTCTAATTCAGATATTTTTTTTTCAATTTCATTTTTTGATTTTACTATAATGCCACTTGAAACTGGAGCTCCGTATTCTCTTAGTATGTCTTTTGCTTGGTACTCGTGAATATTCATAAATCAATTATATTTTTATTTAGGTAATTAATATATATTGTGCGTACTAAATATAATGAAAAGAAAACTAAATAAACAAAAAAATCAATCATGAGTAAAAAAAGTCATATAATTTTAATACCAGTTTATAACGACGAAAAATCCTTAAACAAGCTGTTATTGATTATTAATGAGCATATAGATGGATTAGTAAATTTTAATACAGAAATCCTTATTTTAAATGATGCATCAACTGATGAAATTCTTTTAGAAAATAAAAAGCTAAGGAACTTTAAAAAAGTTTCCATGCTAGAAGTAAAAAAAAATATAGGCAGCCAAAAAATAATTACAGTGGGTTTAAAATACCTACAACAAAAAAGAAAAAGTTTTTTTGTGACAATTTTAGATAGCGATGGTGAAGACAATCCTCTTGAAATAAGAAAAATGTTAAATTTGGCATCTGAAAATAATGACTACGTAATCACCTCAAATAGAAAAGGTAGAAAAGAGTCTTTTTTAATTAAAAGTCTTTATTTCACTCACTTAATCTTAACTTTTTTTTTTTCTTTCAAATGGATTTCATTCGGGAATTTTACCTCTTTCCACTCAAAAAATATTGATAAAATACTTTCTTACAATGACTCTTGGTTAGCTTACTCAGGTTCAGTAATTAAAAATTGTAAAATTAAAAGATTACATGCAAAAAGAGAAAGAAGGTTTTATGGATCATCTAAAATTGGAATTTTAAAACTTATTGAACATTCTTTAAGAATAAACTTAGTCTTTTTAAAAAAAGTTTTATTTTTGGTACCTTTTTACATTTTTTTTATCTATATTATTTTTGGTTTGAACCAGGTAGTTTTATTAATTATTTTTTTATTACTTATATTTAAATTAGCATTATTAATCACAAAAATAAATCATTTGGGACGGAATTTAGAAAACTTTGATGAATTGATTAAAAGCTACAAATCAATTTAAACATTTATCCCTTACTTCGTAAATATAAAAAATTTCATTTTCTTTTGATATAAAACATTCAGATTTTAAATTATCTTTAACAATTTTATGGGAGATATTTTCATGTTTGAAAAAATAAATATTCTTAATTGATTTGTTTTTTAGTATATTTTGAAAAAAGGATTTATAAATGTTCATCATTTTATTGTTCTTAACGGGGTAACTAGCACCGTCTACAGTAAAAGTTCTATTAGGATAATTCATTCTTTTTTTAGTAATAGCTTCAAAAAAAGAGTAGTGAGATATAAGCATTACTTCTTTTTTATCTCGTACTAAAATTTCTTTTCCTTTCAAAATTATTTGAATTTCCTCGTACGGAATATCTTTAAAAAATGGATTGATCCATCTTAGGTTACCGAATATTTTATCAATTCTATTGGCTTCAATAGATTTATTTATCAACATACTATTTAATTCATGAAACTTTCTATTTTCATTATATCGATAATGATATTTAGCAGTAATTAAAACTAAACAAATAATAATTATCAAAGAATAAAAATTGTTTAATTTATAATTTTGGGAAAGCATTTCCGAGTGAAAAAATGAAAAAAAAATTGGTACCATAAAATAAATATAAATTTGATTTTTAGTTAAAATTTGATGATAAAAAAGGCTTATTCCTAGAGCAATAACAATTAAAAAATTTATATTTTTTCTTAAGCTAAAAGATTTTTTTTTAAATTTTATTAAAAATGTCAAAATAATCGGAAAAATGATGAATTTGTATTGATTAAATATACTCTCGAAAGATTTATTTAACGCTAAAAGTCTGTCAGTTCCAATTGATTTAGGATAATCAATATATTGTGTGTAAAATAATTTTATTTCTATGCCTAAATAAAATAAAAAAAGACAAAAAATTAAAGCAATAACTACAATGCTTATAAAAATAGTTAACAAAATTTTAAATGATTTTTCTTTTAAAATCAGAAATAATATTAAAAAACCTTGCAAAATTACGGCGTAGGCAACTGGGACTTGTTTTGACAAGAAACTCAATGAAAATAAAAATACTATTATAGGCCAAAGAAGGATTTTATCTTTTTTGTTTAATGCATAAATGATCATGTAAGTTCCTATTAATAAAAAAAAAGTTGCATGGTGATCCACAAATGGAGTACCAGAAATTGTATATGCCAAAGTTGCAAAACATAATGTATAAATAAATGATACTAGAGGGGCTATTTTTAATTGTAAAAAAAAATAATAAGTAAATAATGAAATTACTACATTGATTAATGAAGAATGAATTATGTATGAATTCCAATTAGCACCAAATAATTTAAAAAAAAATGATTGAATAAAATCAATAATGAAACCAGAAACAATCCAAAAATCTTTAACTGGATATTCATTTTTAAAAACCCTATAACTGCTATCAAAGTGAAGAAATGTATCAATAGGAAATGTTCCAATATTTGAAAAGTGGAAATTAATATAAAATGAATAAATAGAGATTAAAAATAATAAAAAAATATTGAGTTTGTCTTTTTTTATTAAAGAAAAATTCATATTTACTTATAAACAATTAAAAATATAATATCAAAATTATACATGGAAACTTACCCAGAAACAGCCACTGAAAGATTTGATAAAGCAAATTTCCATATTAACTATTGTCTTTCTGTTATAAAAAAATTTATCAAGGGAGATATATTAGAAGTTGGAGCAGGATGTGGCAGCTTTACTAGAAATTACTATAATAACACTATTAAAAGTGTGACACT
>MDSZ01010969.1_pt1 | contig 10460 bp, 8 predicted proteins | sample 811201 | NCBI WGS metagenome assembly MDSZ01 (sample SAMN05326647, study PRJNA326480) | marine metagenome | isolation source: seawater | place: Indian Ocean: North | collected 2010
ATGATGGATGTGGTGTTGAAGGTTTAAGGGGAATACCAAAAATTAATATCCCATACATAAGACCTTTATTAGCATACCCTAAGTCATCAATAAAAAAATATATTTTTAAAAATAACATTAATTTTATTTTGGATGAAACAAATGATGATATCTCAATTAAGCGGAATTTTATAAGGAAACAAATTGTATTACCATGGGTAAAACAAACAAATAATCTCATAGATAGATTTATATCTTTATCCTCTAGGGCAACGAATACAATAAATTATATAAATACAATCTTAGATGAATTTTCTAAGTATCTAAAGGTTGATAAAAATCAAATTTTAATACCCAAAGAGCTCACTAGACAAATATTACCTTCTCAATTTGCGCGATTAGTAAAAAGATTGATAGGGGAAGAGTCTATTCCATGGAGGCGACATAAATGGGAACTCTTTATTCAATGGAGTTCTACAGCAAAGACAGGCTCTAAATATAGTATCAATGATTGCTGGAAAATATTGTGTGATAGAGAAAATTTTATCATAAACAATCAATTTACAGATAATCTTGAAATTAGCATTGAAAGTAGGGGGCATTATAAATTTGGTAGTGGGTGTCTAAAAATAGATAAAACAGATAAAATGTTAAAAAATAATAATCCATTGGTTGAGATTATAGATTGGGGCTTGGTCTCAAAAAAAGAATTGAAACTTAGGACATGGAAAAATGGTGATCGATTTAAACCTTTAGGAATGAAAGGAAATAAAAAAATTAGTGATTTACTTATTGATAAAAAAATGAATCGATTTGATAAAGAAAAACAATTAGTATTAACAGCTGATGATGAAATTATTTGGGTATGTGGTCAGCAAATAAGCGATAGTGTGAAAGTGACTAGCAAAACTTCTGATTTTATGAAACTTTCAATAGCGTTTTAGAGTTTAAATATTCTTCATGAACATGGAAAACTTAAAACAAATAATTTCTGAAAAAGCTATAAAGCAAAGGGTAGAAGAAATCGCTAAAGAAATATCTGCCACTTTTGAAGGTGAAGTCCCAATACTAGTTAGTGTGCTTAATGGAAGTTTCATATTTGCCTCAGATCTTTTAAGAGCTTTAAAAGTTGACTGTGAAATTGATTTTATCAAAGTTTCAACATATTCTGGCAATAAATCAAAAGGCATTATTGATTTTCAAAAAGATATTTCTGTTGAAATTTCTAATAGACATGTCATTATTGTAGAAGACATTATTGATTCTGGTTTAACAGTGAAATTTATTAGAGAAAGATTTATCAACTTTGAACCAAAATCAATTAGAATTGCTACTTTACTTATGAAGCCTGATGTAGCAAAAATTGATTTTGAAGTAAATTGGGTAGGATTTGAAATTCCACCTGATTATGTTGTAGGATATGGACTTGATTATAATCAAAAATTTAGAAATTTGAGAGGTATTTATAGTTTAGGGGGTAATAATTATGAATAATAACAATAAACAAAATTCGCATAAACAAAACGGATCTAAAAAAATAGATAGTAATTCTAAAAAAGATAATAATAGTCCAGAACAGTTTCATTGGAAAAAAGCAGGGAAAACAAGCTTTGTTTGGATACTAATTATTATTTCTGCAATATTTATGTCAAATATTTTTTCAGGACAAGCTGGCAATGAAGTCGAAATTCAATATTCAGAATATCGGGCTTTCTTAAATAGAGGTCTGATAATGAAAGCAAGAATAATTGATGAAGTTTTTCATGGTGAACTATCTGAGCCTCAATCTGTAATGTCTTCTAGAGGTCTAAATAATAATGTTGTAAAATTTCGTTTAAAACTCCCATTTGTTGATCGAGATGTAATGAATGAATGGGATAAGTATGATGTAGATTATTCATTTAAGCAAAAATCGATTGATTGGACAGGATATATGTTAAATATGCTTCCATGGATTGCGATACTTGCATTTTGGATATTTTTGATGAGAAGAATGCAAGGTGGTGGAGGTGGAATGAAATCGATTTTTAATTTTGGTAAAAGTAAGGCAAAGGTTTGGACATCTGATATGCCAAAAGTTGATTTTAGTCATGTCGCTGGATGTGTTGAGGCAAAAGAAGAATTAAGTGAAATAGTTGATTTTTTAAAAAGACCAAAGCGTTATCAAAAGCTTGGAGCCAAAATTCCTAGAGGAGTTTTATTAGTTGGGCCACCAGGCACAGGAAAAACTTTGCTTGCACGTGCAGTTGCAGGAGAAGCTAATGTTGCTTTTTTTAGTTTAAGTGGCGCAGATTTTGTAGAAATGTTTGTTGGCGTTGGAGCTTCTAGAGTCAGAGACCTCTTTGAACAAGGTAAGCAAAATCAACCTTGTATAATTTTTATTGATGAATTAGATGCAGTAGGTCGTCAGCGTGGAGCTGGCCTTGGTGGTGGCCATGATGAAAGAGAACAAACATTAAATGCTTTGCTAGTTGAAATGGATGGATTTGAGTCAAATGAAGATATTATTCTTATGGCAGCAACAAATCGTCCAGATGTATTAGACTCAGCGTTACTTAGACCAGGTCGCTTTGATCGTCAAGTAGTAGTAGATGTTCCTGATTTAAATGGAAGATTAGGTATTTTAAAAGTTCACACAAAAAAAATATTGATGAATAAACGTAAAATAGACCTTGAAGCAATTGCAAAAGGAACACCTGGGATGGTTGGTGCGGATCTTGAAAATATTGTAAATGAAGCTGCATTATTGGCCGCTAGAAAGAAAAAACGTTCTGTAGATATGCTAGACTTTGAAGAAGCAAAAGATAAAGTTATGATGGGCGTTCAAAGGAAAAGTGTTATTTTGTCTGATGATGAAAAGAAAACAACCGCATATCATGAAGCTGGCCATACTTTAGTTGCAGCAAGGACAAAAGGTGCTGACCCAGTTCATAAAGTTACAATTATCCCTAGAGGTCAAGCCCTAGGTGTTACTATGCAGTTACCTATAGATGAAAAACATGGCTATGCTAGAGATTATATTGAAGGACGTTTAGCGATTCTTATGGGTGGACGTGCAGCAGAAGAACTGATTTTTAATGAATTAACAACAGGTGCTGGCAATGACATTGAGCAGGCAACGAAAATTGCTAGAAAAATGGTTTGTGAATGGGGAATGAGCGATACATTAGGACCAATGACTTTTGGTAAAAAGAATGAAGAAATTTTTCTTGGCCGTGAAATACAAAGTCATAGAGATTATTCTGAGGTAACAGCAAGAATGATTGATGAAGAAGTAGTTAAAATTGTTAGAAAAGCTCAATCAAAAGCAGATGAGATTTTAAAGAATAATATTGATCAATTACATAATTTAGCTAAAGCATTGTTAAAATATGAAACGATAGATGGCGATGAAGTTATTTCTTTGATGGAAGGTAAGAAAATATCTCGTTCTACGAATGGTTCTATAAAAAAGAAAAATCCATCAACAAAAAATAAAAAGCAAGATCCAGCCAAAACCTAATTACCAAAAAATATAATAAGATTTACGAATTGAATAATTATTAAATGAATTTTTCTCAATTTAATTCGTGGCTTAAATCACCTTCAAGGACACTCATAATGGGTGTTTTAAATTTAACTCCAGATTCATTTAGTGATGGTGGATTCTTTAATGATCCAGATAAAGCATTATCTCATTGCCTAAAAATGATTAATGAGGGAGCCCATATCATTGATATTGGAGGAGAATCTACTCGACCCGGCTCTGATCCTATATCAATAGATAAAGAACTAGATCGTACTATTCCAATTATTGAAAAAATAAGATCAACTTCAAACTGCGTTATTTCAATTGATAGTTATAAATCCATAATAGTTGAAGCTGCATTAAACGCAGGTGCTAATATTGTAAATGACATTTCTGGCTTAACATTTGATAATAAGATGCCTAAACTACTTGCAAAACATAATGCTCCGTTTATTCTAATGCATATAAAAGGAAGGCCTAAAAGCATGCAGCGAAATCCTAATTATAATAATTTAATTAAAGAGATTTTGAGCTTTTTTAGAAAACAGATTTCTACTGCTAAATCAGCAGGTATTGATACTAGTAACATCATTTTAGACCCTGGATTGGGCTTTGGAAAGAAGATCGAACATAACTTTGAAATTATTAGAAAATTGCCGCAAATTTGTGCAATGGGATTCCCAGTATTGGTTGGCCCATCTAGAAAATCATTTATTGGAGAGACTTTAAATCTTCCAATAAATCAAAGAATTGAAGGCACAATGGCATCAATTACAGCAAGTATAATTAATGGAGCAAGAATTGTTAGAGTTCATGATATTGAAGAAACTCGTCGAACGGTAGCGATTACTGAAAAAATTATAGGCTTTTCATAATGGTATTATTCAAAATTGGAATTTTAACAGTAACGTTGATTGATTTAATTGATTTATTATTAGTTAGTTGGTTGTTTTATAAAGTTTACCTTTATTTTAAAGGGACAAGGGCTGGGCAAATGCTTGCAGGGTTAGTTTTGCTAATGCTAGGCTCATTTCTTTTTAATGCATTTGGATTTAGTGCTTCCTCGTGGCTGGTAAATCAATTCCAAACAGTTTGGGTGGTTGCTTTTGTAATACTTTTTCAACCTGAGCTTCGCAGATTATTAATTTATGTAGGTCAGACTCGTTTTTTTCAAAGGATTTTTCGTGTTGGTACTTCAAGGACCATTTTATCTATAGTTGATGCATCCTTTCAATTACAGGATCGTGGGTGGGGTGGATTGATGGTTATTCAAAGAGAAACAGGATTGCGCTCATATAAAGAGCAGGGGACTCAACTTAAAGCAGAAGTTACTGCGCCTTTGTTGGTATCAATTTTTAATCCATCTTCTCCATTGCATGATGGAGCAGTTATTATTCAGAACGACTTAATTGATGCTGCAGCATGTATTTTACCTCTTACTGATAGTAAAATGATTGACCCTGAAATGGGAACTCGACATAGGGCAGCATTGGGTATCTCTGAAGAAACAGATGCCATCGTAGTTCTGGTTTCTGAAGAAAAATCTAAAATTTCCGTAGCTGAAGATGGTCGATTCTCAGATATAGGCATGGATCAAATTGCACTTCAAAAATATCTAAACGATAGAATGTTTATAGCTTCAGGAGATTAATTATATTTATTCATCTATTTTAAGCTTTTCATCTCATTGCTCTCACTCATTAACTTTTGTCCATGGAATTGGTAGAATTAAAAGATAAATATATATATGCAAACAAAAAGTTTTCAGAGTTGCGGAGGCACCTTTGACTTGCAGTCAAAAAAAAATATGATAGAACAAATGCGTTTAAAATCTAATAAATCTGATTTTTGGAAAGATAAAAACTCAGCTTCTAGTTTATTAAAAGATATATCTATTCTAGAGAAGGAAGTAAAACTTTGGGAAACCTTAGACTTGGCAAAAAACGATGTTGAAGTTTTATTAGAATTTGCAGAATCAGGTGATGTGGAATTGAAAGAGGTTTCCTCAGAACTAAATAAATTTATATTAAATATACAAGAATTAGAGTTAAAAATGATTTTAGGAGATGAGATGGATGCTCAAGATGCAATTATTACAATTCATCCTGGAGCAGGTGGAACCGAAAGTCAAGATTGGGCACAAATGTTGTATAGGATGTATAGTCGATGGATTGAACGAAAAGGTTTTAAAATGGATATTTTAGATTATCAACCAGGAGATGAGGCTGGTATAAAAGATTTAACGATTGAAGTAAAAGGTGAATATTGTTACGGATTGTTAAAAGCCGAAGCTGGCGTTCATAGATTAGTCAGAATTTCACCTTTTGACTCCAACAATAGACGACATACGTCTTTTGCCTCAGTCTTTGTATATCCAACTTCTGATAAAGAAATTGAAATCGAAATTGATCAAAATGATATTCGTATTGATACATATCGAGCGAGCGGAGCTGGTGGTCAGCATGTTAATAAGACAGATTCTGCTATTCGTATTACTCATCTTCCAACAGGAATTGTAGTACAGTGTCAAAATGAAAGAAGTCAACATAAAAATAAAGCTTCAGCTTTAAAAGTATTAAAAGCGAGACTTTATCAACTAGAGGTTGAAAAAGGAAAAGAAGAAATGAAAAACCTAGAGGAAACAAAAATGGATATCGGCTGGGGCAGTCAAATAAGATCATATGTTTTTCATCCATATAACTTAGTCAAGGACCATCGGACAAAAAAAGAAACTGGCAATGTTTCTTCAGTAATGGATGGAGAACTTGATGGTTTTATTCATGCTTATTTACTAAATCAATTAAATCAGAATTCTGATCTATAGGAAAGATTAGTATGCCACAAAATCAAAAAAGTCTCAATCAAATAATTAGTTATAGGCTTGAAAAATTAGAAGAACTTAAAAAAATGGGGATTGATCCATATCCTCATAAATATTCACCTACTCATTTTAGTTCAGAAATAATCATTGATTTTTCAAACTTAAATAAACAGGATGTGGATGTTGCAGGTCGAATAATGTCAATTAGGAAGATGGGTAAAGCATCTTTTTTTGATATTCAAGATAGTTTAGGAAAAATTCAAATTTTTATTAAGAAAGATGAGATTGGAGATAAATATTATAACCACTTTAATCTATTAGATATTGGTGATTATGTAGGAGTTTTTGGATATGTTTTTAAAACTAAGATGGATGAAATTTCTATATCTGCAAAAAAATTGACGGTTTTATGTAAATCTATCCGACCCTTACCTGTGGTTAAAGAGAAGGATGAGCAAACTTTTGATGCATTTATTGATAAAGAACAGAGATATCGTAACCGGCATTTAGATTTGATTGTAAACCCATCTATAAAAGAAACATTCTTTAAAAGAGCAAAAATAATTCAAGGATTAAGAAAATATCTTGATGATTTATCTTTTTTGGAAGTTGAAACCCCTGTTTTGCAACCAATTTATGGAGGAGCAAACGCTCGGCCATTTACGACTCATCACAATGCGCTAGATCAAAAATTCTATTTAAGAATAGCTGACGAACTTTATTTAAAGCGATTAGTTATAGGTGGTATAGATCGTGTTTATGAAATAGCCAAAGATTTTCGCAATGAAGGAATGGATAGAAACCATAATCCTGAATTTACGATGTTAGAATTTTATTGGGCCTATGCAGATTATGAAGACAACTTGGATTTAGTTGAAGATATGATTCGCTCAATTGCTAAAAGTATTGATGCATTGGAAATAAATTGGGGGGAAATGAAAATAGATTTGTCAAAGTCTTTCAAAAGAAAACCCATTTTTGATTTATTAAATGAAGCGACGGGTGAGGATCTACAAAATATTGGAATAGATGAGCTAAAAAAAATATGCAAAGCAAATAATATTGAAACTGAAAAATCTGCAAATTATGGTCAATTGCTAGATAGTCTTATGGGCAACCTTGTTGAACCAAATCTTATTCAACCAACATTTGTTACAGATTATCCTAAGGAAATTTCTCCCTTGGCGAAAAAACATCGTAATAATAATCCAAATTTAGTTGAAAGGTTTGAGTTATTTATCGGAGGCGCTGAGTTTGCGAATGCATTTTCTGAGTTAAATGATCCTATTGACCAAAGACAAAGATTTAATTCACAAGCTAAGTTGGCTAAAGAAGGAGATGATGAAGCACATCCTGTCGATGAAAATTTTCTTCAAGCTGTTGAATCTGGGATGCCTCCTACAGCGGGAGTTGGTATTGGAGTTGATCGCTTAGTTATGTTGTTAACAGAAAATGCTTCTATAAAAGATGTAATACTTTTTCCTGCTCTTAGAAACGAAGAATAGCTAATAGTATTGAATATTTCTTTATATCTATCCCGTAGATATTTCTTTTCTAATCAAGAAGGTGGATTTAGTCGTTTTGCTGGAATATTATCTATTATTGGTTTAGGTGTTGGAGTTGCTGCCCTTTTATTAACTTTATTTATTTTAAATGGATTTGAGCGTGTTATCTCACAAAAAATAGCTGAATTTGATGGGCATATACGAATTCGCCATTTTTTAAATCATCCAATTAGTGCAGACTTGCTTGAATCTGATAGTACAATTTCTAATTTTGGTGAAAACCTTATTTCTTCTAGCTTTATCCAAAGTACTGCTTTATTAAGAAGAGGTGATCTTGCTGAAGGTGTAGTTGTGGAAGGTATTGATAATAGTCGTACCGATTTTTTAAAAAATATTTTAGTTAATGGAGAGATTATTCTTGATAAAAAATCAGTTATTTTAGGTAAGCAATTAGCTGAAAGATTAAATTTATCTCTTGGTAATAAGATCGTCTTGTTTGATTTGAACAAACTTAATAGTTCTAACAAACGTATTCGCCAATATACAATTACTGGTTTTTTTCATTCAGGAATGACAGAGTATGACAAATCATTAGTTTTTATAAATATAAAAGAGGCAAATAGTCTTTTTGAAATGGAAAATAAAAGATCAGGTTATATTATAAATTTAAAAGATCTTAGCACATTAAAAGAAGTTACTGAATCCTTTAATAATTCTTTATCATACCCATATATGGTTATGACATGGAAAGAAAAAAATAGTGCTTTATTCAAATGGATGAATATTCAGCGTTGGCCAATACTTTTTATTTTTGGATTGATTGGATTAGTTGGTTTAGTCAATATTATTTCATCTTTTGCAATGATTATTGTAGACAAATCGCGGCAAATTGGTATTTTAAAATCTTTAGGGTTAAAAAATTCTCAATTGAAGTTAACATTCTTAATGCAAGGATTAATGGTAGGTTTAATTGGCTCTTTAATTGGTTCATCTATTTCGCTGGTTGTAGCATGGCTGCAAAATAGTTATAAAATAATTCAAGTACCTGAAGATATATATTTTATGAACTTTATACCAATCGATATAAATTTCTTCCACATTTTTCTTATCGCATCACTAGCAATTATGTCTTCAGTTTTTGCAGCTATTTGGCCGACAATAAAAATAGACAAAATTAAATCAGCAGAGGTCCTTAAATACGAATGACTTTTTCAAGATTAATTGCAAAAAGATTTTTATTAAAAAGTAAGGTGTCTAGCTCGAGCAAGATAACTGGATGGATTGCTGTTGTGGGTTTAGCTGTTGGTTGCATGGCAATGGTGCTTTCATTATCAGTCTTAAATGGATTTGAAAATCGAGTTGTTGATAGAATCATTGGTTTTGAAAGTGATTTAAGGTTAACCAAAATAAATGATTGGGATAGTGCTATAGATCTAATAAGTAATTTTGATGAAGTTAAAGAAACAATGCCTTTCCAAGAAAGAAAGGGATTAATTCTTGGAAGAGGTAATGCAAAGCGAATGGTTTCTTTAAAAGCTGTAAATATGGATAAAATTTCTTCATTTTATGATTTTAATTCTTTTACTAAAGTAGAATCCGCTGATTTACCTATAGTTTATTTAGGTGAAATGACCGCTAGAAGATTAAATGTAGATAAAGGCGATATAGTTAGGATATTTAGTCCAATTGATTATGGCTATTCATGGGGACTCCCAGTCCAAATTCAATGTATTGTTGGTGGGGTTTTTAATATTCAAGTTTTGGATTTAGATGATAAAATTGCATTTATTCCCAGTCAAATAGGTGCAAAAATTTTTTCTAGAAAAACTATGCCAGATGGCATTGATATTAGATTACATGAGGATACTGATGTCGAATCTGTCGCAATTAAAATAAGTGAAAAAATAATTGGCGCAAAAATTGAAAGTTGGGGAGATTTGCATAGTGAGTTATTTGGAGCCATGCAATTTGAGAGAGTAGGTACTTTAGCAGTGTTAAGTTTAATAATTCTTGTGGCGTGTTTTAATCTTATAGCTACACTTGTTTTGATTACAGCACAAAAAACTCGAGAATTTGGAATTCTTCAAGTTTTAGGAGCTTCAAGAACTTCAATCAAATCAATAATTTTTAATCAAGGTTTAATTATTAGTGTAACAGGAATTTTTTCTGGTTTGTTTATTTCCCTAGTATTTATTTTTTGCCAAAATTATTTTGGCATTATTACTTTGCCTCAAGATATATATTTCACACCGTATTTACCTATGGAAATATCTGCTAATGACATTATAGTTATATTATCAATATCTTTTTTGATGGTTTTTGTATCAATTAATATTGCAGCAAGAAGAACTTTATTGTTCTCACCACTTAACTTAATCAAATTAGAAAAATGATATTGGAAGCAACAAAATTATCTAAATCATACCGTAATGGTGAAAGTAATCTTAAAGTTCTTCAAAATATTTCATTGAATATAAATGATGGCGACTTATTTACGATTATGGGTGAAAGCGGTGCTGGGAAATCAACATTATTAAATATTATTGGTACTTTAGATAGTGCAGATAGTGGTTCGCTCATTATTAATGGAAAAAATATTGAGGATTTATCAAGAGATGAGGTCTCTGAAATTAGAAATAAAGAATTA
>MDSZ01020449.1_pt1 | contig 10460 bp, 6 predicted proteins | sample 811201 | NCBI WGS metagenome assembly MDSZ01 (sample SAMN05326647, study PRJNA326480) | marine metagenome | isolation source: seawater | place: Indian Ocean: North | collected 2010
ATTCCTAAAACCATCCGCCATAGGCTCTAAGACCCCAATAGAATTGATATCAGTTTGTTCTTTACTTGCATCCATTCTACCAGGTTTAAATGGAACTCTAACTGAGTAACCACCTTTCTTAGCAGCACTTTCTATGGCCCCACAACCTCCTAAAACTATCATGTCTGCGAGAGATATTTTTTTACTCTTTGATCTTGAATTAAAATCTTTCTTTATTCTTTCAAGTACATCTAATACTTTACTTAATTGCTCTGGCTGATTGACATTCCAATCTTTTTGAGGAGACAACCGTAATCGTGCTCCATTCGCTCCACCTCTATTATCAGACCCCCTAAAGGTGCTTGCCGATGCCCATGCTGTAGAGACTAACTCAGAAATTGTTAAACCAGAGTTTAGTATTTTCTTTTTTAGTGTCATTATATCACTGACCGAAACAATCTTATGATTGACTCTTGGAACTGGGTCTTGCCATAAGAAATCCTCTTTCGGCGCTTCTGGTCCTAAATAGGTTGTACGTGGTCCCATGTCACGGTGTGTTAGCTTGAACCAAGCTCGCGCAAATGCATCATCAAATTTTTCAGGGTTTTCATAAAATTCTTTTGATATTTTTTCATATTCCGAGTCAAAACGAAGTGAAAGATCAGTGGTTAGCATTGTGGGCTTATGCTTTTTGTTTGGATCATACGCATCTGGAAAAATTTCTCCTGCATTTTTCGCGACCCACTGCTTCGCACCTGCTGGACTTTGAGATAGTTCCCATTCATTTTCAAATAGCATTTTAAAAAAAGTATGACTCCACTGTGTTGGGGATGGTGTCCATATTACCTCAAGCCCAGACGTTATTGCATCTGGACCTTTTCCAGATTTATAGGAACTTTTCCATCCAAGGCCTTGTTCTTCGATGCCGGCAGCTTCCGGCTCGGGTCCAACATGAGAACTTTTACCAGCACCGTGTGTCTTACCAAGTGTGTGACCACCTGCAATAAGAGCAACGGTTTCTCTATCGTTCATTCCCATCCTACCAAATGTTTCGCGTATGTCCTTTGCTGCTTCAACAGGGTCGGGATTACCATTTGGCCCCTCTGGATTCACATAAATGAGCCCCATTTGAACTGCCGCAAGAGGTTTTTCAAGATCACGGTCACCAGTATATCGTCCATCTTCCAACCATTTTTCCTCTGACCCCCAATAGATACTACCTGCCGGCTCCCAAACGTCTTTTCTTCCTCCTGCAAAACCAAGGGTTTTAAACCCCATTGATTCTAGAGCAACGTTACCAGTCAGTATCATTAAGTCAGCCCACGATATTTTGCTTCCGTATTTTTGTTTAATCGGCCATAATAATCTTCTAGCCTTATCTAAGTTAGCATTATCTGGCCAGCTATTTTGTGGCGCGAATCGATGTTGCCCCTCACGGGTACCGCCACGTCCATCGCCTGTTCTGTAGGTTCCAGCACTGTGCCATGCCATTCTGATGAAAAGACCACCATAGTGGCCATAGTCTGCTGGCCACCAATCTTGCGAATTCGTCATCAGTTCTTTTAAATCTTCTTTTAATGCGTAGTAGTCTAAACTATTGAATGCTCTTTCATAATTAAATTTTTCTCCCATTGGATCTGTTAATGAGGAATGTTTTTTAAGCACACCCAAATCAAGCTGATTAGGCCACCAATCCCTATTGGTTTTAAATTTTCTTTGATTCTCTTTTGAATCTTGCTCTTCCATTTTGTACTGCTGGCAGCTAATGGACAGAAGTAGCAAAGTAATAACGTATTTATGAATTCTCACCATACTAACCCCAATTTTTTTTTAATATATGACAGCCTAATATATAATATTTTGAAAGAAAAAAAAATTTTGTGAAATAAACTGTGATTCAAAATACATGATTGAAAAGAAAATGAATTTTAATCTTATTAATTCATCCTATTTTAATCATATCCCATTTCTATTTTGTGATATTGGGTTTATTTAATGAATATCATTATATCTTAAAAATAATAAAGCTCTTATTATTATGATTTATTTGAATCTTGTTTATGATAACCTTTTCTTCATCTTATTTGATGATTATCATTTTTCTTGTTTGACTATGGAGGCCTGCCTCGATTCTATAGAAATATGTTCCTGAAGGCACAAATTCTCCGAATTTATTTGTACCGTTCCAACTTATTACCTTACTTCCTGCTGACTGTACTTCACTCACCAAAGATTTAATGAGTTTTCCACCAATGTCATACACAGTTATTTCAACCGTTGTCATTGCATATAATGAATACTCAATTTTAGTTTTTGAATTAAAAGGGTTTGGATAGTTCTGCTCCAATGAAATCTTTCTTGGCACTGTAACGTGATGCTTGTTAGATGCGAGATCGTCAAAAATGGGTGCAATTTGTTCTAGAATACGGTAATTAAGGACTGTCGAATGATCAGATATGTCATCACCAAAAACGTCACTATGAGCACCAATGACAAGGTCATATTCAGGAAATACTGCTATTATTTGCCCACCAAGCCCCTGCGCTGTATATACTGACCCAACATCATCTATTAACCACCACAGATAACCATAGTCACTGAGGTCACCATATTCGTCATCAATTCCTGTCTCTACATGTGATTGAGTTGACCTTTCAATCCATTCTTGAGATAATATCTGTGTTTCACCAGAATATCCATCTTGTAAATATAGTTGACCTAACTTAACCATTTCTCTCAGTGTAAGGTTGAGCATTGCAGAACCATCATTAATATCAAGGTAGCCAGATTCCCATACTGGATTATCAATCCCAAGGTAAGGAAAAAGGTATTCTCCTGCAAATTCGCTGGGTGTCATGTCAGTTCCGTAAAATAAGGCGTGTGCATTCAGATGACATGCACTATTATTGTAGTAGAACTCACCAGGATCTGCATAGGGCATTGACAACAAAATCTCCGTCGAATTTAGAGCCCACCATTGTGAAGGATCAAAGAAGAAAGTAAATGGATCAGTAGGATAGAATTGGTCAGCATATCCAGATGACATTGTTAGTATATTGTGGAGCGTTAGGGTATCTAAGTATCCAATACCGTAATCAGGAAAAAAATTGGACGCAGTAGAATCAGGGTCATTGATCATCCCCATATCAACAGCCTGTCCAACAAGCGCAGAAATAAAGCTTTTTGTTACAGACCAAATATTAATTGAAGTTTCGAGGTCACTTCCATAATAATTTTCAGAAACAATCTTTCCCTTGTGTATAACAATGAACCCAAGTGTATTAGGCAGTGTAGCAATTTGGGTAGCCACTACATTCTCTAGTTCGTCAGCAAGTTCAAAAGACATGTTGGTCTCCCACTCCTCACTCAAATCGGTAATCTGCGGATATATAACCTGTAACAACAAGATTGCAAAAATTAATATTCGTAATTTACTGTTCATCACTCTTCTCATTTTAGTTCTATTTAAAACTGGGTAAATGGGTTCTTTAATATTTTTTCTCTTTTGTTAGATAATAATTCTTGGTTTCAAATCACCGTTTTAAATCCTTCGAATTCAGACTCTCTACCAGGCTTAATCTTGAATCCATTCATTGCAATATAATTTTCCATGATAAAATCTAATTACATACTAACTAAACTAAAAAACCATATGTAATAATTAATAAAAATTGGAAATAAGTTTCATTCTCTAATCTAATTTTTAATTAATGGTGGTGATGGTGATTGATTTCATGCTTATTCTGAAATTCACTAAAGGACACTTTTTGTTTTTTTACTAGTTTTATCTCATTCGAGTCTTCTCTAATATGATAAAAGTTATTTGATAAAACATTTGTGAACTCTTGCATCTTTCCCGTACTCGGCCAAAATATTTGAATCGATTTAATATTTTTAGAACTGCCAATTCCTATCTCCTGCTGAAGACTTGATGACCCGTAGCTTCCTCCACTACCAACTATTCTGTGTATTTTTCTTAGTCTATTTTTGTCTTCGATAGAAATCGTGATTGAAGTTCCAATTGCCGACCTATTAGACACAACGCCTTCTAACTCAAGCGTAATCCAGTTATTTTCATTTCCTGGGTTCTCAAGTAGCATGTTCCAAAAAGCATCAGCTTTGACAAACCCACCTAGGCTGTGATAAATATCTTGATCGCCATCATTATCCAAATCAGAGAAGCTGATACCGTGGCCTTTTTGAAGATGACCAAAACCGGCGTTGCTAACCTCTTCAAATTTTTTTCCCTCGCTGTTTCTAAAAAGAAGGTTCGGTATAATGGCATCAAGTGATGGGAAACCAGTTCCTGCATAGAAATCTAACCATCCATCATTATCAACATCGCCAAAATTTAATCCCATTGCTTCTATGGAACGATCTAGATTTGCTTTCTTAGCAACATCCCTAAACGTCCCATCTCCATTATTTAAATACAGACTGGAATATTCTATATTTTTTATTTGCTCTACATATTGTTGAGATAATGACTGAATAGACATAGGATAACTTGAAACAAAAATATCCAAATAGGTATCGTTATTAAAATCAAAAAGGAAACAAGGAAAACTATTTATCGGTCCGGTTACTCCAGCGTATTGCGCCGAATTTGAAAAAGTGAATTGCCCATTTGAATTTTTCCCATTATTTGTCATAAGCAGATTTTTATCACCAGAAATAGAAATGAAAATATCTAAATTACCATCATTATTGTAGTCTCCCCAGAATGATCCTTTAACAAGACCATTGACATACATTCTGCTTGAACGACTAACATCTGTAAAGTAACCATTTTTATTCTCAAAAAGCTGAGACACACCATTTTCATTGCCAACAAATAGATCAACCCAACCATCATTATTATAATCTCCCCAGCATGCAGTATGGCTTGAGTAGTATTCAAGCAAGCCTGTTTCATGGGTGACATCTGAAAATGTACCGTCTCCATTATTTTTCAATAGAGAGTTTGGATGTTTTTTCCCTGCTTCTTTTCTTAACCAACCACCTCTGACTATGTAAATATCAATATATCCGTCATTATCATAATCTGCTTGCAGGCAATGCGATCCACCAGTAATTCCTGAGAGACCAGCTTTATTCGTTTGGTCAACAAAACCTCCTCTCCGGTCTGCAACATAGTAAGAAACATTGGTCTCAAGATCAGTAGATGTTGCAAAAATATCTTGAAAACCATCGTTGTTAAAATCTTCTGTAATAGACCCACCATAAAATGTATATGCATCAACACCTAATCTTGTACCAACATTAAGAAAATACGGTAGTTTCTCATATTGTGGAAACTTTTCAAAATCAATGAAATATTTCTTTGGAACACCTCCAGGATATTCACCTACGGTCATATAGGCAATATTCATTAGCCACTTGGCTTTATGGTTGTCTGGGAACCTATCTAATGATCTTTTATAATATGATATTGCCTTCCTTGATCCATTTTGATCGATGTGCAATGCCTTCTCTGCTAATGGTAAAATACATGAATATTCATTGTGACCTTCCTCACAATTAATCTGCTCTCCCTCTCTCATATGACACAATGCTAGGTACATGTATTTATCAAACTTATGAGGATTGGACCTAAATGCATTATTCCACATCGCATCAGGAACCATATTGTAATGCATTAATGCACTGTCTATGTATCCTGAACATAAATACTGGTAAGCTAGATCAAAATGATTGAAATAAAGTTCAGATTCATTACGCACATTCTTCATTTTTTTCTTGTAGTATTTAATGCCTTGTACATTGTAAAACCCTGGGTTGTCAGGGAATGTATCAAGCAAGGCTAGCTTGGCTAGTTCCTTTTTCATGTCAAAGTCCGATGACAAAACCAGCGTATGAGATAAGAAATACGTGACAATAAATAAGATAAGGTTAGAACCAATGGATTTGATGATTTCTACTTTGATTATCATTACGAAATCTACCTATCATTAAATACACAAAAAAACATTGAGGAAAAGTACCATAGTATCAACTACCTATCATTCATGAATTCATAAAGTTCAACAACCTTATCAGTATTAATAAGATCAACCCCATTTAATAACAATGTTCCCCATGCCCTTTTATTATCAGGCGCACCCCAGAATCTTATCTTTTTATTTTCTAAATGTACCCGACTCACTAACCAACGAAGATAGTTTGATTCTTTCTTTTTAATCTTATTCTTTCCTTTCCAGTTAAATTCATCTTTCCAATTAACGCTGATAAGAGGCATTAAATCCGCACCTATGTTTTTACCAAGGTTTGATAATCTACCATCAAGAAAAATATATCTTTCTTGCAATTTTTGAAGATGCTCAATTTTTGGTATTTTCCCTGACAATACTACTGTAACTGCTCCGATTGTCATTGACCCATCAATTACTTTACTCAGCATTGGCCTATATTTTTTAAGAATCTCACGCAGTGCAAAATAGGTCTTCATACCTGATGTTTTTATGTCTACCAATAGAATAAGTGTATTGTTATTTTCATATATTTTTTTATTATTACCCAAATATTCAACCCACAAATCATTTAAATATAATGTCTCAAGTAGCCTATCTTTCCTTATTAGCCATGGATGGTGAGCAACGTACAATACATCATCATCCAATACTATGTCAACCTCAATGCTTTTATATTTTCGATCAAGAGCATTGTGGAGAGGCATGTTATTTTCATAATCATTATGCGAGTGACAATTTTCACAAAAAGCATCTTTACTTAAAACCAAACTAGAACATAAAGGAAAAAATAAAGTTACTTGTAAAAAGTTTTTGATAAGTGTTTTCCATATATTGCAAATGGTTGGATGGAAAATCATATTATTCATCAATCACAAATCCTTTCCAATTCCGCATGTAATCAATAAACACATCACTCAACCCTGCCTCTTTCAAATGCTGTATTGTAAACGGTGGAAGTTTTGGTTTGTATCCATCATCATTAAGGTTTTTTGGCCAATCAGGATATGCAATACCAACTCTTGCTACTCCAATGAGATCTGCACCTTGAAGAATTAAATCTTGCGCATCAGTATATGACCAGACACTTCCAGTGCTGATGATGGTCGGTAGATTATTGTAATTTTCTGTAATAATCTCTGTATAGGTTTTACGTTTTTGCTGAAAAAACCCTGAATCTGCAAAGACATCCCAACACGATAAGTGAATGAAATCTACGCCCATATCACTCAATTGAGAAATTAGGTGCATCGTATCATTCAAATATATTCCCATATCCTTAATTTCAGGTGACAATCGAATGCCAACAATAAATGAATCTGGAACATTTTGTTTTATTGATAGATATATATCTTTTAATAGTTTTGATCGGCCGTACAAGTCTTGACCCCATATGTCATTTCTAAAATTTGTCTTTTTACCTAAAAATTGAGATATTAAATATCCGTGCGCGCCGTGAAGTTCCACCCCATCGAAACCTGACTCGTGACAACGAACTGCAGCTGAAGTAAAATCTGTAATCAGTTTACTAATCTCCCTCGATGATACGGAATGAGTATATCCACTATAGGATATATCACACTCTATTTTGCTTGCAGAAATTGGTATTGTTCCAGTCAGTATCTGTGGAGAGCGCATTCCACCATGAAACAATTGCCCTAAAAGCAAGCTACCATGGCTATGTATCGAGCGAGCTAGTTCAGTAAGCCTATCTATGTGCATATCATCAAACATACCAATTTCACCTTCCCATGCCTTTCCATCCTCTGAGATATTTGCTGCTGCAGTGGTAATGATTCCAAATCCACCCTTTGCTCTTATTTTTAACCATTTGATCTCTGCGTCGGAGATGACACCATTTTGATGACTCTGCTTATTTGTCATTGCAGCCAGTACTGTGCGATTTTTTACTGCTTTTCTAGTTCTTGAAAAGATGTATGAATCTAACGGTAAGGTCATTATAATGATGATTGATTTTTGATATAGTCAAGATGTTAGGGTAACCAATTTCACCCATAAACATAAGTATCGCATCATCAATGAATTATTTAAAGTATGGCATTTTTCTGCTTGCATCAGACATGAGACCCTTGATTAATGAATTAGGGCTAGATATGATATTACCAGAATATTTATGATCGTATTTCCATATAAGTGATTTTTGGCTACAATCTTTCAGACTCATTGAAACGCTTACTTCATTTGTTGCTGGAAGGAGGTTTGTTAAAAAATATAGTATTACTGCCAAAATTTCAGAAAAAGGTTTCGATAAACTGAATTGGGAAGCTAACACCGCATCGACCTCTAGTAAGACACACAAATCTCCAGTACTCATATCAGATATTTTGACTTTATTTTTATTTAATATTGCATTGGTCTCACCAACATCTTGAATATCAATTACCATTTGACCTTTTGACTTTCTCATTAACATATATGAATATATCTCTTGTTGAAAAACTCTTGATTCATCCTCTTGCTGTTGTTTTATACCATCTGCTGACATACCCTTGGTTGAAGTTAGAATGACATCAGGTGGTAAAATAGCAATTATCCCATGCGAATCGGATAAACTCTGACCATCTGGAGAAAGGTATACGGTCGCACACCCGCTAACGATTACTAAAATAATTAAAGGAATTAAAATTGTTAATTTTTTCATTGTTTATTGCCTTGAATACGTAATATAAATTATTATAAATATTTGGATAAATATGAAACCTATTTAATTTATTTATAGATTTTTGAAGGCCTTCAATTGATATATAAATCAAAAAATTTATTTATTTTCAATGTTATGTAATTTTGTTTATGATTGGAACAGTTAATCACCAAAAAAATTAATTTTAATCAACCTTATGTCAATATGATATTACCAAAAATAATCGAAGACCCAAAAAAAATGACTAAGATTGAATCAGTGGCTTATCTTTTTGTGACCCTAATGGAATCCGATGGTAAAATAGTAAATGAGGAAATCAAAACATGGTCTGAAATGGTAGAGAATCGATGGCCAGACATCGATAAATCCGAAGTTGACCAAGCATTGAATGATTGCTCCTATTCATTCAAGAACCAAAACGCTTCTCAGCAGAAGATTTTCCTTGAGGAAACCTTTAGAAATCTTAAGCAATACTTAGATGAATCAGAACTTGATAACCTCGCAAAAGACATCGCCATACTTATTCAATCAGATGGTGTAATTGCCATAGAGGAAATGGGAATCTCAGGTCTTTTAAACTGGAAATTAGGTGTTAATGTTCATTTTGATTGATAAATAATAATCATAAATAAAAAAAAATTTTAAATGAAATATAGATTATGGGATTATTTAAGATAGATAACTTTTAGGTTTAGTTTCCACTGCATAAAACCAATGGAGCAAAGATAGATACCTGCAGATACTTTCCGTCCCTGGTCATTGGTCCCATCCCAAGTCAAACGATGATGACCTGCCTCCTTTCTGCCCTTCACTAACTGCCTTATGACACTACCCGTAACATCATGTATTACGAGGCTTACATTACCATCCTCCGGTAAATCATAGCGGATGGTGGTCACCGGATTAAATGGGTTCGGATAATTAGGATACAAGAGAAATTGTTCTGGCATGTTGGATGATGAAGAGACTCCCATAAGCTGCAGACTGTGGTATTCTACGTTCCCATGTACATCCACGTCTGCCAATCGATAATCATAGACCTGATCCACTTCCACACCCTCATCCTCATAAACATAGGTCGTACGATGAGAGACCGTCCCCTGACCCTCCAACGAAGAATCAGTCAAGTAACTAGCGATCTGCAACCAATCCGTCAACGCACTACGCCTCTCTAAAATAAAACCAAGATTATTCAACTCGCTCTCCGTTACCCATTGCAGGGTCATGCTCTCGTCTCTCACATCCAATAATTCAAAAGAAGAGATCTCCACCGGTAAGGAAGCATCTGAATGTGTCCCTAATGCATAATATCCATCCTGCAAGGATACACTCGAAAAGGTCACCACGTCCCCCGAAGTACTCGCACCCGATGCTGCAGAACTAAAATTACCCGAAGTACCTGAACGATATAACAATAAATAGTTCGAAGCTGTACCCATGCTAGGGGATAATCCTGTCGCATCACTAATGTCTATCTTCACCGTTGCAGATACCGTACCACTCTCATCCATCTGCCAAATACGCCCTGAACGCTCCGTACTCGCTACGGAACCTATGTCTGAACCCGATGAACCACTGGTGTTATTATTGCCGAATACGGCGAAATTACCCGTAGATAAGGCGCTTCCTACCGTAAGGGTCAAACCAGTCGATGCATCTGACTCACTCGTACCAGACATCGACCATAAACCCTCCACGTCTGTCTCATAACTAGAACCTAGATCACCGATGGGAGCCTGAGACGTCACCCAATCTGCGTTGTCCATGTTTGTTAAAGTACCCGTATTGCTATTGGAACTGTTATCCGTCAAGGAAGTACCCGTACCATTGCTCATCTTGTAATAGGCTAC
>MDSZ01110565.1_pt1 | contig 10460 bp, 2 predicted proteins | sample 811201 | NCBI WGS metagenome assembly MDSZ01 (sample SAMN05326647, study PRJNA326480) | marine metagenome | isolation source: seawater | place: Indian Ocean: North | collected 2010
CTTCGCATAGGTCTCACGCACGCCGTTTGAATCGAACTTCAATGGATTCCAAGGCGCTCCTGCCGTCACCATGTACCAGCGCGTGGCGTCGGCCCCTTCGGTGTTGAAGTGGTCCCAGGGGTCGACGATGTTGCCGCGTGACTTGGACATCTTCTTGCCCTCGGCGTCGAGGATGAGTCCCAGCGACAGGCACCGCTTGTAGGCGGGCGAATCGAAGACGGTCGTGGACACGGCGAGCAGCGTGTAGAACCAGCCTCGGGTTTGGTCCACGCCTTCGCAGATGTAGTCCACCGGGAAACTGGCGTCGAAACGCTCGCCGCCGTCGAAGGGATGGTGCCACTGCGCAAAGGGCGCGCAGCCCGAGTCAAACCAGCAGTCCATCACGAAGGGCTCGCGCTGCATTGGCAGCCCGGTCGGGCTGACGAGGGTGAAAGCGTCCACCACCGGCCGGTGCAGGTCCACGTCGTCGGGGCAGGCCGGGTTCTCGAAACCGGCAGCGTTGGCCTTCTCAACCTCGGCCTGAAGCTCGGCGATCGAGCCGACACACAGCATTTCGCCGGTTTCGCTGCGCCACACCGGCAGGGGCGTGCCCCAGTAGCGCTCACGGGAAATGGCCCAGTCCTTGACGTTGCGAAGCCATTCGCCAAAGCGCCCCTCGCCGACCCAATCGGGGGCCCACTCGACCTGATCGTTGAAGGCGAGCAAGCGGTCCTTGACCGCGGTCATGCGCACGAACCAGCTGTCCATGGCGTAGTACAGCAGCGGATGGTCGGTGCGCCAGCAGTGCGGGTAGTCGTGGAGGTAGGCCTTCTCACGGTACAGCACGCCGGAAGCAGCGCCGTTGTTGCCCGGTCCACCGTCGGACGCAAGCAGGCGGATGATGTCCTCGTCGCAGGACTTGACGTAGCGTCCGTCGAGTTCGGGATGGACGCCTTCGACGAAGGCGCCGTCCATCCCGACGGTGTGGTGCGCAGGCAAGCCGGCTTCCATTCCGAGGTGGTAGTCGTCTTCACCGTACATGACGGCGGTGTGCACCACGCCGGTGCCGTCCGTGGTCGTGACCCAATCGGCGGACAGCACCGTCCAGGCCGTGGTGGATTCACCACGGGGCACGGCCTCGGGGAAGAGCGGATGGTAGGCACGGCCGACGAGGTCGGCCCCTTGGATGCGTTCGACGACCTCGACGTGGTGGCGCAACACCTCGCCCATCAGGTCCTCAGCGAGGATCAATTCCTCGCCAACGGTGGCGCCACCGGCGCCTTCCCATGATTCGGGTTCGGCCGTCACGCGGACGCGGACGTAGGTGACCTCCGGTCCAACGGCCAAGCCGACGTTGCCGGGAAGCGTCCACGGCGTGGTCGTCCAGGCGAGCACGGAGGCCTCGTCATCGACGAGTCGGAACTTGACGTAGACCGAGGGTTCCTCGACTTCCTTGTAGCCGAGGGCAACCTCGTGGCTGGAGTAGGAGGTCCCGGTTTGCGGGCAGTACGGCAGCACCTTGTGCCCGCGGTAGAGCAAGCCTTGGTCGAACATGCGCTTCATGGCCCACCAGGTCGATTCCACGTAGCCGTTGTCGAGGGTCACATACGGCTCGTCAAGGTCCACCCAGTACGCCATACGTTCCGTCATCTCACGCCAGGCCTGTTCGTAGGTCCAGACGGATTCACGGCAGGCGTCGTTGAAGGCCTGCATGCCGAAGGCTTCGATCTGCTCGTTGGACATCAGGTCGAGGCGCTTCTGCACCTCGATTTCCACCGGCAAGCCGTGCGTGTCCCAGCCGCCTTTTCGCTCGACGACGAAGCCTTGCATCGTCTTCCAGCGGCACACGAGGTCCTTGTAGGTCCGAGCCACCACGTGGTGAATCCCAGGTCGACCGTTGGCGGTCGGTGGGCCCTCGAGGAAAATGAACGGTGCCCCGCCGCGTCGTGCCTCGATGGAGGCTTCGAATGCACCTTCCTCGGACCACCGCTTCAGCAGGTCCCCTTCGAGGGCCACGGGGTCGAGGTCGCCCGCTGGCGAAGGACGAGGCATGCGCCGAGCACCAAGGGCCTCGTCTTCAACCTCTCCCCGCTTGTTTTGGAATCCGGTCCAACGGTGAAGCATTCAAGTCCCGTGAGGTGCAGGCGTGCCCTATGGATGACGCGCGCGGGAGGGGGTTGCCCTGCGCCCTGCTTTTGCTGTTCATCCTCGCGAGTTTCTCGCCCATGGTCCCAGCGCCCGTGTTCGACGAGGTGAACACCCCGTCGTCGGCCTCGCGTGGAAGCGGTCCGGAGTTGGCCCTCGGCTCGACCGTGGAGGTGGACGTTGGCCCCAACAGCGCCACCGACCCGGCGTGGATTGACCTGCCCAGCCGCGACCCGCTCACGTCGCTCGAAATGGACGTGGAGCCTGCCGTTGACGCCACGCGCGACGGCTTTTCGTGGACCGGCAGCGACGCTTGGAATCACCCTGACGCCATCTCCGACGGCGTGTCCACCGCCGGAGGTGCCCTGGTGGGCTCCGGAGGTGCGCAGTTTTGGGATTTCAACACCGGCTCCCCCGGGTGGTCCTTCTCCAACAGTTACGCATCGAGGGTGACCTCGCCGGCGTGCGGCCTCAACGGATCCTCTGGCGGTTCCATTCGCACCTACGCCGGATCGACCTACGCCACCTCGCCGAGCATCGATCTCTCCGGTGTGCCGTCGATGCCACTGCACGTGATGATCCGCCAGGGCTCCTCTTCGTGCGGTGAAGAGCCGGACTCCAACGAAGACCTCCGCATCCAGTACCGGACCGCCTCGAACAGTTGGGCCAACCTCCACACCGTGTCCGGCTCGCCAGCGTCAAACAACACCTGGACCTTCTTCAGTTGGAACCTCCCCAGCGCAGCGCTTCACGCCAACGCGCAGATTCGCTTCCACCAAACCTCTGGTTCGAGCACCTGCTGCGATTACTGGTTCATCGACGATGTTCGGCTTGCTGCGCCCCTCGTTTCGGAATGGACCTCCCCCACCATCGGCTGGGGCGGAGGGGTCAGCAACATCGAGGAAGGCCGATGGTCGGACGTGAGCATCGAAGCCGAACTCCCAACCGGTGCTGAACTGCTGTGGACGGTGCTCGACGGCAACGCCATGCCGATTGCGACCCATCAGAACCGAACCGGGCCGCTCGTGGACCTGAGTTTGCTTGACGCGGACGTCCACGACGAAATCCGGATTCACCTGACCATGCTTCCTGGAGCCGGTGGCGCCATGCCGACCGTGCACGCGATGCACCTTGACGGTCGATGGGCGGACCACCTGTGGGCGGACCCAGAGACGAACGGCTGGGAGATGAACGCGTCCATTGGGTGGACCGAATACAACATCGCTGAGGTGCCAGGTAGCGTCGCTGCGCCCACGGATTTCTCCGAAGGCATGCGCGTGGAGGGCGACGACGGCGGGTGGTTGACCACGCCATGGATCCACAGCGACCTCGCTCCAGAAGCCTGGCGCGTGGACGCAGGTGCGGACAACGTGACGGCGCAGATGCGCTTCCCGTCTCAGACCACCTGGACCAACGTCACGTTGCCCCACACCTTTGCCGCCGACGAACATTCAGCCGCCATTCAGCTTCGATTCATGGGCATCGTTGATTCCGTGTACGTCAACAACACCGGCAACAGCACGGGCAACAGCACCGGCAACAGCACGGGCAACAGCACCGCGAACACGACCAACGGAACGTGGGTGCACGTGCCGCGCGAATGGTGGGTGGCTTGGGTTCAAGCCGACGCCCTCGCGGGCGAACGCCCGACCGCTCCCCGCCTCGATCTCGGCCTTGACGGTCGAGACGAATGGGGGCCAGCCACGACCATCCAAGGCATCGGGGCGTGGGGTTGGCAGGACCGCTTCGTCGACGGAAGCACGACCACCTCCATGACGGTGAATCCATCAGGACGCGCAAGCGTCGATCTGTGGGCACCGACCGAATTGCTTGACTTCGGCGTGACGGTGCGCTCCGCCAACGGCAACGTCAGCGGCTGGACCATGCTCGTCAACGGCATCGCGGTCCTCACCGATTCGGTTGAACCCGCGCCTGCCCACCGCATTGAACTGGACCCAGATCAGGTCGAAACCCTGCGTCAAGCCTTGATCAGCGGCGCCTCCTTGCCCGAGCAGGGCATCGATTACAGGCAGATCGAATTCGAGGTCAACGCCAGCGGGAACGTGACCTTTGGTGCGCTTTCAGCTCCCAGCACCGCCAGCGTCACCTTGACCTCAAGCGGAAGCGATGCGATGATCCTCGCCGCCAACACGGCGCGCTTGGCCACCGGCGATGGAACACTGGACGTGGACTTCCTCGCGTCGACCCAGGGCCGCGTCAAGGTGACCCTGAACGACGCGACCACCGTCGCCACCATCGCCGTCCATGACGCGACCATGGTGGAGGGCGCTTCTTCCCCGGTGGTGCCCTCGTCAGAGTGGCGCAAATTCAACGCGACCTTCCTGCACGAAGCCAGCGCCGTGGCCCTTCGCTTGGACGTCGCTACCGTGAGCCAGCACGACGGCTGGTTCATCCCGCTTGGCGGCAGCCAACCCGTGACCTTGTCCGGCAACGCCGGACTTGTGGAACTTCACCCTGAATCGCCCGTGACCGTGCAAAGCGGACTGGGTCAGGGTGGCTTCAGCACGTCCACCGAGGTACAGGTCGTTTTCCGCTTGACGTCGTTGTGGGACGATGCCCCAGCCGTGGACCTTGACCTTCGCATGGTGGACGGCGACGGTGTGTACTCGATGCCCGCCACCTACCGTTGGACCGACGGAGCCGCTGGGATTGACGATGACCTCGTGCTCGACGGCGTCGATTTCGCCACCGCAGACGGCACCATCGCGCCAGGTGTGACCTACCTCATCGCCGGTACACCGGTCAACGTGACCGTCGACCTTGGGTGGGAACAGGCGCCCATCAACGACGAGCATTTCCTTGCAGGTGATGCCGAAGTTCAGGTCTGGTTGGGGCAAGATTTGGTCGCCGTCGAAGACGCACCAGAAAGCAGCATGCTCGTCTTCCCCACCGTGGCGCCCTACACCTTCGGCTCCGTGACGTGGGAGGTGCGGCTTGTGTCCACGTCCGGTCTTGGCATTGGACAGATTTCCGTGATCAATCGAACCTTCACCATCGACCCGATGGCGCCACGTGTCTTGGACGTGGACATCGAAGCATACGATCACCGCATGCCCTCTGGGACCCAGCGTTTCGAAATTGACGTCATGGACCACGTGCTTCTGCCCGATGACCTCGAGGCCATGGTGTGGTTTGAGTGGCGCGATGACGACAACGGGGACCGTTGGCCCAACGAGGGCGAACACACGCCCGTTGCCCTGTTCCCGCCCAACGACCTCACCGCATCGACGGGGACCTACACCCTGTTGCTCGACGATCGATCCGGACTGAACGGTGAACGGGTGGCTGTGTACTTGACCGGCAGCGACGAGGCGGGTCACGCCCTCGAGGACGGGGGCTCGGCCGAGCGCAACAAGCACCTGTTCATCTACGAAATTGGACCGGACACGGCTCCCGTCATCCCTTCGGACGCCTTCCGCTTCGACGGCGATCCTCGCTCCGTCTTGCACCCGAGCACGCCCTACAGCGTCAGCATCGACCTGCAAGAGCAGAACGGACTCAGCGACCTGTCCATGGTCGAGTTCCATCTGGCCTACGACCGTCCTGCCTCTCCAATGGCCGTCTCCTACGACGTGGACACGGGGAACTGCACCTCGTTGACGGACCTTGTCATCGTGGACACCTGCCGCATCCGTGGTCAGGTGCTCGACGCCCACCCCTTCGAGAAGGACATGACGCTGGAAGTGACCTTCGAATTGGCGTGGAACACACCTGACCTCGGTGAACTCACGCGTGTGCCTGGATTGGTCCTCGTGGACCGTGCCGGCAACGAGGCGCGCGCCGGCTTCGACGACGCAGCCTGGTCGTTCTCTGCTGAGCTTGAGATGCCTTCCGAGGACGTCGAACTCCTGTTGTCGCAAGGTACGATGCTCGACGACGGCGCCCGGCTGACGCCAGGAAGCCGGTTCGAAGTGTCCGGATCCATTCAATTCGCGGCCACCGAAGAGGCGCCGGTCTTCGATTGTGAGGTCGAGGTCTCCCTCGCCGGTCGCTCGACCAAGGTGGTCGCCAGAAACGGCATTTGGACCGCAGAGATGTACGCTCCAGGCTACGGCGGGACGCTTCCACTGACTTGGGGTGTGGCCTGCCTCCCCGATGGAGGTCGCGACGTGACCGACGAAGCCTCGGCCGTCCGATGGATGGTCGTGGACGGCCTCGGCCCTGCCGTGGTCGAAGTGGTTTCACCGCTTCCAGGTCGAGCCCTTGAGCCCACCACCTACGACGTCACCCTGCTGGTGGAGGAAGAAGGTGGCCTCGATTACACCACCCTCGAATTGGTGTGGTGGGTCATCGACGACAGCACCGGTGACCAGTTGCGTGACGGCCGTGTGCCCTTGCAACTCCTGTCCACCGACAACGTTGGTCTGCGCTTGGAAGTTCAGGGAACCATCGACCTGTCCGGCATCGATCCGAGCATGCTCGAGGAGCGGCTGACCGTTGCCGTGGCGCTCGAAGCCCGCGACTTCGCCGGCAACGAGGCCGTGCATCTCTTGGACGCACGTGGCCAATCGGGCGCTGACGGCGCCTGGGCCATGGAATGGTACCGTCCAGAGTTCGACATCGCCCCCACGGCCGTGACCTACGGCAGCCTCGGCTTGACCACGGGCGACCAAACGGTGGTGGAGGCCGCGGTGGAAAACGTCGGCAGCCTTGACGGCGAGGTCGAGGTCCGCTTCGAAATCGTTCAGATTGACGGTTCACGGAGCCTGCTTCGTGCCCAGCCGCTCACGGTCGCTCAAGGCGCCGTTGGAACGGTCGCCGTCGATTGGAAGCCGGACGCTCCCGGCCCGCAGTGGATCGAAGTGGTCCTGCCAAACGGCGACGTTGCAAGCGGCCCAGTGGTCGACGTTCGCGTGCAAGAGGAGGCCGCGCTGTCCGAACGTATCTTCGGCACGGTCGATCCTTTGCTTGGCAGCGCCGTGGGCTTGGTGGCCCTTCTCGTGATCAGTCTCTTCCTCCTCTTCATTGCGCGAGCCACCTCGCGGCAAGGCTCCCGGGACACCTACGATTGGGACGACGACTTCGACGACGACTACGAAGACGAGCACGATGAGGCCTTTGACGACGAGGACGAAGACGAGGCCTCATCGGCGCCTGCGGCGGCTGCCGCTGAAGCGGAGCCGGTGAAGGCCGAAGCCGCTTCGGACGGATGGACGCAAGGGGCCGACGGCGTGTGGTGGTACCACGACCCCAACGACGGCTCGTGGTGGTACCGTGGCGCTGACGGCGTGGATCGTCGTCACGGCTGATGCCGCCATTAGCCCTATGAGGCAGGTGCAGGAGACAGGGATGAGCCTCATGCGCATCGCCCTGCTTCAGGCCGACCCTACGGTCGGGGACCTTGCGGGCAACGCGAAGCGTTTGCTGGCGCTGGTCGAGCAAGCCGCAGAGGCCGGGGCGCATGTTGCGGTGTCCACAGAATTGGGCATCACCGGATATCCTCCACGTGACCTCCTGATGTCACCAGAATTTGTCCAAGCCGCCTTCGCCAAAGCACAGGCGTGCCGCCCAGCGATTCCCACCTTGATCGGCACGCCCGTGCCGGGCACCGACCGCGAGGTTGCGCCCGCCAACGGTGTCCTCGCGGTCGGTGAAGGGCTTCGCGGCAAGGTGGTCGCCCACAAGCAACTCTTGCCGACCTACGACGTCTTCGATGAAGCCCGGTATTTTCGGCCCGGCTCTCGCCCTGGCTTGGTGCGTGGCGCGGGCGGTTTGGACCTCGGCATCACCGTCTGTGAAGACGCATGGCAGGCCGCTGGCCTGACGCCCGTGGATTACGGCGTGGACCCCGTGGCCCAACTCGCCGCCTTGGTCCGCGAAGGCGCCACGCTCTCCGCCACGGTGAACCTCTCGGCCTCTCCGTTTCACCAATCCAAGGTCGTCGACCGGGTGACGGTTGCACGGACCGCAGCCTCCCGTTTGGGCATGCCTTTCCTGCTGGCCAACCAGGTTGGGGGCAACGACGATCTGGTGTTCGACGGCTCCTCCGTCGCCGCTTGGCCCGATGGAACCGTGGTGCTTGCACCGGCGTGGTCGGAAGGCGTGTTGACCGTGGACCTCGAAGATCCAGCCTCCAGCACCTGGACACCTTCGGACGCCAACGATGCCCTGTCCATCGGGTCGGACGAGATGGTGGTGCTCAAGCCGGACCAAGCCGCGCCGGTGATGACCGGTGCGGAGGGTCTGGCTGACGCGGTCGTGACCGGCCTTGCGGATTATTGCCGGAAATCCAGCCTTCAGCGCATCGTGCTTGGCTTGTCTGGAGGCATCGATTCGGCCGTTGCGGCGTGCGTGGCCGTGGAGGCCTTGGGACCGGAGGCCGTTCATGGTCTGGCCTTGCCCTCGCGCCACTCCTCGCAGCACAGCCGTGACGATGCCCGTTGGACGGCCGAGGCCCTGGGCATGCGCTTTTCCGAGCTTCACTTGGACAGCATCCACGAGCCGGCGGAGGCCCTGCTTGGCGACGTGCTTCGCACCGGCCATGCCGTGGCGGGGGAGAACCTGCAAGCACGCTTGCGGGCGTTGTTGGTGATGGGTCATGCCAACGCCGAAGGCGCCATGGCCATCGCCACGGGCAACAAGTCGGAACTCGCTCAAGGCTACTGCACGCTCTACGGCGACATGGCCGGTGGCTACGCTCCGCTTGGGGACCTTTGGAAGATGGACGTCTATGCGCTGGCGGAGGTGTTCAATGCCCGCGCGAGCGCGCGAGGACAGGAGCCGCCGGTGAACGCCTCCACGCTGACCAAACCGCCCTCGGCGGAGTTGGCGCCAGACCAAGTGGACGAGGACACCTTGCCACCGTATCCCGTGCTGGACCGTATCCTCCGCGCACACATCGAGGAAGGCCTTGACCACGAGGCGATCGTTGCACGTGGGGAACACGCTGACGTGGTCGCTGACGTGCTCGCCCGCATGGGCCGTAACGAGCACAAGCGGTGGCAGATGCCACCTGCGCCCCGCGTCAGCGTGCGTGCCTTTGGTCAAGGCTGGCGCATGCCACTGGCCGGCCGCCACGATTGGCGGGATTAGGGCCAAATCAGCCAAGCATCGGTCAAGGCTCCGTGGCACCAGCCGTGCACCTCATGGCCCGAACTTCCGTCATGGGCCACGAACACGAAGCGCTCATCGTTGACCAACAGGCGTCCGTAGCGTCCTGCATCCGCATCACCGGATGGATGGGGGTCGTGCAGGAGTTCCGTGGCGTTGAGGCTCAGTCGGTGCAGGGCCGAACCGTTGCCATCGTCCGCCAACACCGCCACACCGTCCAAGAAAGGCACGGCAGCACGCGGCAAGGCACCGGTCCATCCGGGCACCATCTCATGCATGAGGGTCCCGTTCACCGTACCGTCCGTGCTGCACGGCTCAGATCCGTTGGCGACGATGACGCATGAAAACCACAAGCGGCCCTGATGCTCGACGGGCGGCATGTCCCCTCCAGGATTCATCATCGTCGTCGAGAGCCGGTGCACCTCGTCCGATGAGGTGTTCCAACGCCACAGCGATGCATCCGCACCATCGAGCACGGCATCGAACACCACCCCCTCGCCGAGGGCCATGAGCCCAAAGGTGGTGCCGACGAAGGCCGGAGCCTGCCCGCCACCGCTTCGCACCAACTGCGTGACCTGACGAGGTGGTTGGGCCGGGTCGAGGTGGATCAACTGCCGACCCTCCGGCGTGGTTCCCACCACCACGATGCCGGTGTGCACCGCCACGCCGCTGGCCGGAGACGACGAACCTGCGGGCCACACGTCGAAGGCCTGCACCGTTCCGTTGGTTCGAATCAAGGCCGGTTCCACGTCACCCGAGCCGTCTTCAACGTCCAGCCACAGTCCGTCCCCGTTGGCAAGGCCAAGGTCGATGCCGACGCGGAGCATGCCGTTGGCCCAAGCCTGCAGAGCCGGGCCATCGACGATGGACGGGTGGAGGTCCAGCGTCATCGTCCCTTCCACGGTGCCGTCCGTCCACCACGGCAGGCCGACGCCACCGGGGCGCGTGAGCACATGTCCACTCATCCACGGAATCAGCATGGAGCCGGCATCAACGGTGGCTCCGCCGCCGTCGATGATCAGCGGCGTTGCCTCCAGCGTGCTGGTGTTCAACGCCCACAGGCCACGGTGACCGTTGGCGCCGGTCGCGTCAAAGAGCACGATGCGGTCATCGGCCGCGCTCATGAGCCCAAGATGCAGGCCGGGCTGCGCATCGCCGCTCGGGTTGAGGTCAGCCACCAGGGCGGGCGTGGACCAACCGTCGGCGAAACGGTGCAGTTCACATCCGGAAGTGCCGTCGGTCATGGCGACAAACAGGTCATCGCC
>MDSZ01238125.1_pt1 | contig 10460 bp, 9 predicted proteins | sample 811201 | NCBI WGS metagenome assembly MDSZ01 (sample SAMN05326647, study PRJNA326480) | marine metagenome | isolation source: seawater | place: Indian Ocean: North | collected 2010
ATTATTAATTAAAAAATAATTGCGAAAGTAGAAAAAAGTAATGCTAACTCGACTCAAACGCCAACAATCCGTCGCAAAAACGGGTGATTCCAGACTTCAATCGATCAAGAGAACGCTTACAGTATGCGATGCGAAGTCCGGTGTCAACACCAAATGCAGATCCGGGTACCACGCAGACACCGTGCTTCTCCATGAGAAACAAACAGAGATCCTCAATCTTACGTCCTTTTGTTAGAACAGGCTCGACATCGATGAAAATGTACAAGGCACCGTTGGGTGGTGCGAAACGAACTTGATTTTTCGTGAGCTTGCTACGTATGATGTTCACGACAACATCACGACGTTGCTTGGTCTCATCATAGAACGTTGTCATGGTCTTGATATCAGATCTCAATGCACTAATTCCAGCTTCCTGAGAAAGAGAGCAAGGAGCATGTGTGGTCTGAGATTGCATGGTCGCAGCAGCAGAGATGACATGCTTCGGACCCGTGAGCCATCCCAATCGAAGACCGGTCATTCCGTATCCCTTGGAAAATCCGTTGATTGTGATTGTACGTTTCGACATGTTCGGAAGTGTCGCAAACGACATGAACTCGTTCACGAAATCCAATCGTTCGTAGATCTCATCACTGATGATCCAAATATCTGCGAATCGTTTGTCTGAATCGATTTCTTTGGCTAAACGTGTCAGTGCTTTCTTGCTGTACCTGTGTTTGAGCGCGAGTGTGTTATTCGAGTGTGTTATTCGAGTGCGCTATTCGAGTGTGGACTCCAGAGAATGTCAGTCCCATTTTCTTGTAATATGAGTGATTGATACAATAATTCATTCATTCATATGAGTGAGAGTGGAAATAATCTTGCGCTTCGCGCTCGAACACCACACCACGTACACCACACCACTCGGATTGTTCGGATTACACACTATGATTGCCTTTGTTCGAGACGTCACGGCATTGATGATATTCTCCACGGGAAGCTCTCCAGTGTCCTTGTCGGAGTCCACAAATACGGGTGTTCCACCGTTGATCTTTACGATCTCGGGATATGATGTCCAGTACGGTTTGATCACGATAACTTCACTTCCAGGCTCCAACAGAGCTGAAAGTGCAAGCCATATTGCGAATTTCGCACCCGTGGTGGTGAGTACATGATCAGCTGTGACATCACGATGACCGAGTGACTTTGTCATGTACTCCGCAATGGTCTCTCGAAACTCAACCGTACCTCTCACAGAGGTGTAATCTAACTTCATCTCATCGATCGCAGTGTGAAGTGATTTGATCACAGCAGGAGGTGGTTGAAAATGAGGTTCACCTACACTCAGATTCACAATATCCTTTCCAGCTCGTACCTGTGTTCGAGAGCGTTGGTGTTGAGATATTCGAGAATGCTCAAGTGTACAGTAATTTTACACATACGAGTTTATTGCATCGATCGTTCAATGCGACTGTCTTGGAAGGTGAGACACGGGACATGTTGGAACTCAAACCGAGAGGTTTTTTACTGCTCGACGAGGAAGAGGAGTATTCCTGCAGCTTTTCTCGAACTTGTTGAAATGCATCGAGCATGTTGTTCATCTGTCTCTGAGCTGCGGGATTGAATTTGTACAACGCAACAAAAAGATCCCACGAATCGTTGCATGTGTTGCTCATGACCTTGAGCAGACTCTCAAAACCTGATGTATTGATCGGTGTGCTTTGCATACCACATCGATCCTTGAGTTCACCGAGCATTCGACCTGTAAAATGTGTCACGAACTGAGATGCAGCAGCGTATTCGTCATGTTGCTCGCACGTCATGGGTACCATACGACATCCCTCAATTTGCCAGATGGACAGAAATCGTTCACATCGTTTTCGGTTCTTGGCTCGTACGATTTCGTACACAAGTGGAAGATCTCGCCACGAATCACCGTTTGCCTTTGCCGAGTCGGGTCCGAACATTGGGTGTGTACATAAAATATCCAACTCATCGGGTAAAACAGACTTCATCGTGTCTTTTGCGTGACTCTTTACGGAGAGAACATCACACACGAGAGGATTCGAGACCTTGAGAAGATCCTTCGGAAGATACTTCATGACCTTCTCGAACGAAAGTATACTCACAGAAATGATCAGAACATCCACACCCGATCTCAACATCTCCTCCGTACTTCGAAAGAAAAGCACACCCATTTTGGCAGCAAGACTGGAGTAATCACTTCGAGAGCTTGCACACACGGTCACACCAACATGTCGATTGAACGTATCCGCAAGAAACTGTCCGAATCGTCCGAATCCAACAATACCGATTCGCATCGTGGATGATGATGATGATGATGTCTTTACGCTCTCGCTCTTTGTGTCTTGATTCTTCACATTGGATATTGTAGAAGAAGAGGAAGAGACTTTATCTGCCAACAGTGCAGCTGGACCGATGAGATGTCCATCGGCAAGATACGAACCGAGAACACGAAATGCGGCAACCATTTCCTCGACATGACGTAAAGCGCTTCGCACGTTGTCATCGTTCACGGAACCCACAAAATCAAGATAGAACAAGTATTGATACTTGGAACGTTTCATCTCCACCTTCATTTGTTCCTTACTTCTGGCTTCACGTTTCTTCGTGTTCCAACTCGTATCACCCATACCCTCGATCGCACCTTGCAACGCAGTTGCGGATATCGGACGACTCTCCACTTTCGTGAGATCGATATCTCGAAGTGAGAAAGCTGCGAGAACCTTGTAAAGCGCACCCGGTGCATTCGGAAGAGTCAACACGATCGAGGTCTTACATCTTGATGTTGTTGTCTTGGGTGAATCCACCGTTGGATAGATCGAAGTCTTGCTGAGAAGAAGAAATCTCGTAAAGTTCGTCTTATCGTCCTCGATCCCCTCCTCCAAAACATGAAGACCGTAAATCTTTGCAGCATGAGCACTGCATATCGCAGCACAATCTTTCAAATTCTGATCTCGAATCATCTTGGCGCTTCCCGCTGTGTCGTACGTCGCTTTCGGTGTGAGTTTTTGTTTTCGAACGTATCCGTCGCATTGAGCGAGCGCCTGATAGTGACTCATCACCGTCTTCACATCTTTCAACTTCGTGCCCGGCAAAGCCATAATACTGTGTCGAACTCGAAAGTTCAACTCTGCAACAATATGTAATCCATATTTGATCAAAAGATCGTAATTCGCATGAATGCTACCACCCAAAGAGTTCTCAATGGGCATCAACGCGAACGTCGCTTCCCCGTTTACCACGCTCTTGAACGCCACCTCAAACGAATCACAGGGTAGCCCGTTCACATCACTCCCCCCAAACAGTTGAAAGACTGCACTTTCTGAGTAGCATCCTTTCTCACCTTGGTACGCAATTTGATGATCCATATCTTTTTTTCTCGAAGTGAGTAGGAGAAATTTTTTCTTTATGGAAAACGCGTCTCATCTGTTTCGAAAACTCCGTTTCGATTGATGATATGTGATCAAATCAAAGTATAAGCTTAAGCTAACATACTCTAGAATCCTATACATCCCACCGTTTCTCTCTTCAACTGCAGGAGCGAATATCGAGTGAGATGTCGTCGAGTGAGAGAGACATGAGCGTGACGGATAAAATGGGATTTCGATGGAAAGATCCGAGTCGTAAGAGCGAGGAGGAAGCATTGAATACGTTTCAGTTCTTGGTGAGCGGAAAGGCAAATCCGTTTCGTCCCGAAGTGTTGAATTTTCTGAAAGACGAGTACGAGAATCGAGACGAGGATCGTCCTTCCAGACATCTTCACGGTCCTACGTACGGTATGAATCGTGTTCATAAGGATGATTTAGTAAAGATTTTCATGGAGATTGGAGTTTACAGAAGATTCGGTACATTACATCGATTGTGGTACAAGTGGCAGGCTCGCGCGGCTGAGACGGATCGAAACGCCGCCGAAGATCCGGACGGAGTGAATCTTTCCATGCCGATCATCACCTTTACGATGGAGGCACCACCTGCACTTTCTGAAATGGTGATTTTGAACGATGCTGAAGATGCAGCGAGAGTTGCAAGACGACATGTTAAGAAGCAACCGAATTTTACACCCTTCTTCTTTCAGAGTTTGATCGCCACGACCGATAACGAGCATTGGAGAAAGCAGAGAAATCACTTGAACGAAGTTTTTCTTCCCGAACTCTCGTTGAAGAAGATCTTTCGAACCAGTCTGAAACGTGCTCAACGATGTGCTGAGATTATGGATCGTATGCGAATTGAGGGTGGACAGGACGGTGTTCAAGTACACGAGTTTTTTCTGAACGAAGCGCAGGCTCAACTTCAGCTCGCGTTGTTCGGAATGAACACAGAGTTCATGAACAAGACGAACAAACCGATTCGTGATGCATTTGCGGGACGTAATCCTGATTTGAATTATGTCAAGGATATGTGTCTTCGAATGATGGACAAGGTTGGAGAGAATCCAAATTTTGCGACACCCTCAGATCCCGAAGTAAGAGATGGATCGAAACCCGTGTTTGGACCACTCTCGAAATCTGTGATGCGTGCCGGAAAGGAGTTGGGTTTGAACTTGAAAGATCAGTTCGGTAACATGCTTTTGATTTTGTTTGCCGGACATGACACGACGGGACACACGATGACATGGCTTACCTTTGAGTTGGCAAGAAATCCTCGACTTCAGAGTATGCTTCACGACGAGGTGGACGAGTTCTTTCGATACTTGGGTGATCGTGAGATGACGTACGTCGTGTGTTTGAGTTCGTGTGTGTGTATTACAAAGAACACTCCTCAATATTATTTCAACTCCCGAACAGATACGAGGACTGCAAACGATTGCCATTTCTGACACGATGTGTCATGGAGACACTACGTCTCTGGCCAGCAGTGAGTAACGGAACGTTTCGACAACTTCAGTACGATGATGTCGTGAAAGGTCCGGAAGGTAAGGAAGTGATGTTGAAGAAAGGAACCTTCGTACAGATTCCGAATTTTATTCGTCATCGAAGCAAAAAATTGTGGGGTCCCGATGCTGAAATCTTCAATCCACTTCGTAAGTTTCGAGATGAGGAACTTTGGGGTGAGGGCGGTGGTGTGGATTACAAGGCATACAATCCCGCATCGGCACGTTTCTCCCCTTTCACGTTCACACCTCGTGATTGTTTGGGTAAGAATTTTGCACACATGGAAATGAGAGCTATCCTCGCTCATCTGTTTCATCGTTTCGAGTTCAAGCTCACGTCTTCGTACGAAAACTTGTCCCACAAATCCGTCTCGAAGTTCTCGCATGACGGACATATCGAAGTGAATGCTGGAACGATGGGACCACGGGACTACACGTCAAAGGGTATGGAGGAAACCAAGAGACGGAGAGAGAACAGACAACCTCCGAAACTGGGTATGTGGCTGAAAGTGATCCCCAGAGATTCAAGTTTGGGAAGTGGAAAGAGTCGATTGTGATTGTATTGTTTTTTGTCTTTTTAGAAGATGTCGTTCATTTATTGTTCTTTTGTATTTACTGTTCTACACATTATACGTTTCGAAAAAATAAAAAAAGTAACATTAATGACGAAGTGAATCACACACATGAAGAAAGAAAAGCAGGTACTCACGAATCGTTTGAACATCAGAACTTCGAAAGCGTTTTGAGAGAGGTTCGATCGTGTCATTGAATGCCTCTGATGCGATGTACTCACAAAACGAAACGGAGAAATTTTTGAAACATGGATCCTCATAAGAATCGAACGGAACATCTCGAACAAAACCCATTCTCGAAGCGATCACACGATACGCATCCAGTACAGATTCAGATGTCGAACAATCCAAGAGACGCACGAGAAGACGTTCAATCGTGTTTTGTTGTTGATCATCTCCAACTCCTTTGTCTTCACTGCTGCACAGATTCTTCAAAGCTTCACGAAGAAGATATTGACGAATGTGATTGTACTTGACGTCGAGCATCGACACTGCAAGATGTTCCAAGACATACCATGTTGTCGGTACATTGTTCAACGTACGTTTCAGATCCTCAAACAATCGGACAGGTTCGATATGTCCACCTCGAGCGCGACCGAAGAATGTAAACAACACCATCCTCTCGTTACATCGTTTCAGTTCTGATGTCTTGAGTTGTGTGATATCGTCATCATTATCTTCTTGATTCTCGCGAATACGTTCCAACGCCTCGTTACAAATTTCAATGTGATTGATAATACTTTGATGGGATTTCTCATCCATGACAACAGCACCACGAACAAGATCCGCACAAAGAAGCATTCGAACACGTAACTCAATTCTGTCTCGAGACAATGAATAGGGAGGTAGCAAGGTTTCGATCGATCTCAACGTCAAGTCGTACATCTCCATCCTGTCTCTTGGCAAGGAAAAGAAATTCGGCATCGAAAGAAGTTGCCAACATCGATAGAGTATTTTTGGACTCCACTCAAGCTCCGACACTCTGATTCGATTCAAGGCACGAAAACATTGCGTTACGAACTGAACATCATCGACGACATCTCGAAGAAGCATTTCGTACAACACGGGTAGCAATCGAATTTGAATCGAATCATCATTCACGTCGTTTGACAAGACGTGCTCACAACACGTCAATGCAGATTCATATCGATTTAAATCGATCGCACATCGAGCCAAAGCAACGAGTCGTCGAGACGTCTCATCTTTCTCATCATTACACAACAGCAAGGTTCTCAAGAAAGCCGGTGCGTTGTTGTCATTTTGATCGTAAAGTGCACACAGAAATTGAACGGAACAATAATTGAAATACGAATCTGCTTCGGGTACGATTTGTTTTGCGCTGTTCAAAATCTCACGACAATCTCGATGACTTCCGGCTCGAATTTGGAGCATCGCTTGCATACAGAATACGTCGAGCATTTCACGTTGTTGTGTGTCTTTGCATGACTTTATCAATTCTCTCATTGCAACACAGCAGGAACGTCCACATCGAAGGCGTGCTGCAAGAAGAAGCTTCTCCTCATCCTCGCGTGATGATGTCAAGATTTTCACAACAAAGTTCCACAGAATCATTCGAAACATACTTCGATCCGACGCGCTCAATAACACGTCCTTATCGAGATGCGAGTTCACGACACGTTGAATCGAGACCTCACATTCAGCAAGACTGTCCATGTCCTTGAAGACTCGATCGTTCGGTAGCATGACACCTAAAATTTCCAAAAGAATTTGCTGACTTTGCGTTCCTGTGTTTTGTTGAAATCATACGAACAACCGGCGTTTGCACACGAGCACAACAAGGGGGTACGTACCGAACGCGTTAGCTGTCTTGATGTACACACGAATTGCGTCCGCTCTCCATTGAAGATGTTCTGCCAAAACTCTGGTCGATTCCATCACTGTGTCAAAGTTCGGTGTGTTTGGATGTTGAATGAATCGTTCATGACTCTTGATTGCATTTTCGGTGTTTCCTGCCGCGCACTCGATTTTCGTACCTGTTGTTTTTGTTGAACGGGTTCGAGTGTAACTTATGTCCACGAAGAACAAATAAAGAACCACGTACGAAAGAACCAAACATCAGGATTCGATTTAGGTAACGACTCCACCTCATCAATCTCTTTCGAGGCTCTCTGAATTTCATTGCGTGATACGAAAATCTCTGCACGTAGAAAGTGTGACTTTTCCCACAACTCAACTTGTCTCTGACTCTCGGGCTCACCGAATCGTGATGCAATTTGAACGGCTTCCTCGCTCCACCTTAATGACATCACGTTCGATTCCACGGACATTCTCAATGCCACATCAAAAGCAAGTCGAGCGATATCTGCAGTTACATTGGGAACGATACGAAGAATTTCCTTGATTTCGCAAAACACGGAGAGTGCTTTCTGCTGCTCATCTTTCTTGTTGCTCTCAGACAGAATTCTCACACTCACTCCGTTCGCTGCGATCACACTTCGAAGAAGACTCGTGAGATCTTCCTTCACCGAGATCGAGTTCAAGATTCCACGAAGTCCACCCATTCGATTCACAATTTGTCTTACTGCTTCACAACTTTGATTCATCATCTTCTTGTGATCAGAACTGGAATTCTCCTCCGACACTCGAAGATCCCAAAGCATTTCAGCACATCTGGAGTGACACGCGAGCGCGTCGGAGAGACGAGACAATTTTCCAGACGCACAATTTTCCATCGCATGAGATGCAGCACTACGAAAGACAACTTGTTTCTCAATTGATTTGAACACCTTTGCTTTTCTGTAGATCTTACATGCTAATCTGTGAATCTCCTTTCTCGTGTCCTCCGACGCGACTTCGGAAAAGCGTTCGAACTCCTTTGCGACATCCACACTCGTACTCTCATCAAAATTCTTCACAATCTCCTTGAACTTCTTCAACATTTTACTTTTCTCACTTGTTGTTGGAGCTTCACCGAACGTACGTGGCATTCTTCACTCTTTCCTTTTTATCGATTTGTGTGTGTGTGTGTGTGTTCGTCTTCTTCTAGTCTTCTGTGTGACTTTGAAACGTGTTTTGAGATTTTGAGATTCGCGGCAAGCTCTCACTCCGAGGTGGTTGAAGGAGATATGTCGTCTTCAAAGAAATCTGGCAAGAGAAAACGTAAGGAAGGTAAATTTGGTTGGAATAAGGTAAGTTTTTGACATTTTAAGAAAAGCTTTTTTTTTTCTTTTCGTGAAAGCGTTCGAAAAACAGTTCGGGAAACGTCGCGACGTTTTAGGATATTTAAGAGGTAAGAAAGGGATTCTGTTTACTTGTCCTCAAGGTAAGGAGAAGGATTCGAGAAGGGAGGCATTGAATGTCCTATCCAGTATTATCGAGGATGATGATCATGTCGATGATAAGAAGATTGAATCTGAGAAAAAGAGCGACGGAGCGACAGCCGCCGACGAGTTGGCCGCGGAACTTCGAGCCATGAGAGATTCCGTAAAGAAAGAGAAATTTGAAGCAATCAATATTGGAATTCAAGGGACAGTATTTATAATCATGAATGACGAAAAGTGTGATCCGGATGAGATTGTCGCTTCAATTTTTCGAGAAATGGCTCGAACGAAAAAATCTCTGTTCCGTCTGTGCACTCGACTTTATCCAATTTCAATCACATCAAAAGCGTCTCTGGAATCGATTCAAGAATCTTGTAAGGATTATATATCAAAAGCGCTTTCCTCCAAAAGAGATGTGACGAAATTTCGCATCGTGTACAGAAAATCCTTGAACACGGAAATTCGTCGTTTGGAAGTTATCAAATCCATTGCCTCGTTCGTGGACTCCAAGCACACGGTAGACATGAAAGCTCCCGATGTTACCATCATCGTCATGGTCATGAAGAATTTATGTACCGTTGCGTTGTCCTCCAATCATCATCGTTATTGTGAATATAGTATTGCGAAGTTTTTGAGGGAGTTTAAGATTTCTGCTTAGAAGGATAATATATAATAATTTTTTGTATATATATATCCGCACAGGAATATATTCACAAAAACATTGAGTTACTTACTTTTGAAAGTAGAAGAGTTAGGATTACTCATGTGTATGTACGAGTAATGTAAAGAATGATAATAATGCGCACTACTACTAATCAATTGACACCCTCTACACGCACACTGTGTAGAAATTAACCAGAAAAAATCTGAAACCAAGAAAACTCGGAAAACTTGAAAAAAAAAAAAAGATTCGAGAAGATCTTCGAGACAATTCCAGATGGATTCCTCAGAAGATGATGGTTACATCGAGACAACAGAGAACTTAGAAGGTGATTTGCTTCAACATGCGGGATATGCTAGAGAGAGCAATTCGTTGAGAAACTTTCTTCAACGTCAAGCGATCGGAAGAAAACGAAGAAACGCCGTGAAACAGAAAACTCAGTTGCGCAGAGAGACAAAAGATACGAACAAAAGCACACAGAGAAGATGGAATATGAGCACATTTGTGAATGATAAACATGATGTGAGAACTCGAATTCCACATGTATTGGAAAAGAAAAAGACAAACAGAGAGCGATTGAGATCTTTGACGGCGGGTAGAAATATTAAGAAACTGAACATGAGTACAGTACGTGTGGATCCATCTTTCAGACCGAGCATCAAGGCTGCATTGAAGGGTTTCAAGTCAAGATTCAGCTCACGTTTGAACGACAGTAATCCGAGTCACAGAGTGTTGGGAGAGATCGATTCGGAGTTTCACGAAGCGTTGAAAGACGAAGAGATCGCCGCACCCAAACGTACCTACGACTCCTTGGAGGACTATGAAAAAGACGCAATGACAAAGCATCTTCATCGTATTCGATCTGCAACGAAACGTAGACAAGCTTGTAGAGAAGCGATGTCGTTACGTTCGTCTACACCTCAAAAGAAGAAGAGCAGTAAAAAAACTCAACGAAGAAGACGAAGAGGATCACGAAGAGAGTCCAAGAGACAGCCACAATGGAACGGCTCGACATTACCCGATGAGGACAGAACGGCACTCACAAAAGGTGTGCTGGATCCTGATCTTGGAGATCG
>MDSZ01200575.1_pt1 | contig 10459 bp, 12 predicted proteins | sample 811201 | NCBI WGS metagenome assembly MDSZ01 (sample SAMN05326647, study PRJNA326480) | marine metagenome | isolation source: seawater | place: Indian Ocean: North | collected 2010
AACATGAACGGGAATTCCTTTTTTATGAGCATGATAAATTGGTGATGTCGCTGTACCCCAATCAATAGTTGCAAGCCATCCTGCGTTACAATGAGTTAATATATTTACTGTTTCTTTTTTTTTATTATAAATTTCCTCAATAATTTTTAAACCATTTAACCCAATACTTTTACAAAATTTTACATCTTCTTCACATATTTTGTTTGCTTCATTTAATGCAATTTCCAAAACTTTATCACTATTTACACCTGATAATTTTTGCATCATCCTATCAACAGCCCATTTAAGATTAATTGCTGTAGGTCTAGAGTTAATTAGATCCTCTGACGATGTTTTTAAATAAGATTGATCATTTTTTTCAATTGCTGCTAAAACTAAACCATAAGCAGCTGTAGCACCAATCAATGGAGCGCCTCTAACTTCCATTGTTTTAATAGCATTTATTGCATCTTTAACAGTTTTTAAATCTTTAATTATAAATTTGTGAGGTAGCTTTGTTTGATCAATTATTTTTACAATATTATTCTCAAACCAGATTGTACGGTATTCTACCCCCTCAATTTTCATTTTAACTATACCTATTAAATTTTGGTAAAGATTTATCTAGCCTATAATATTTTAGTCTATTCTTTGTAAATATATTTCTTATAGTTTTTACTTTTAGTGACTTGTCAAATAAACCAGCTGAGATTGAAATTGTTTTTGATTTATTAAATTTAAAAAAAACACTCGCTCCACACCTTGAGCAAAATCCTCTTTTTGCTTTTTTTGAAGATTTAAACCATTTTAAAGTTTTTTTATTACGAAATTTCAAATTTTTATCAGCTATATTTGTATATGCTGCAAAATTACCATGTGTCTTCATACATTGAATACAATGACAACTTGAAATATCTCTATGAATACCTTTTGTTGAAAACATTATACCTCCACATAAACATTTTCCTCTTGAAGAAAATTTTTTCATTTACTTAAAACTCTACCAGCTATATTTTTAAGTTTGTCTTTTGTTTTTTTAGTTCTTTTTTCCGGAGCAGTAATAATTGCAACATCCAAACAGTTGTTAGTTGGGTCGTTAGGATCAATGTTATTTTCGAAGTTTTCAATTAAATTTTTGATCATATTTTTTGCTTTAGCTGCGTTTCCCAAAAGAACTTTTATGACTTGCTGAACATCAACATTTTCATGATCTGGATGCCAGCAATCATAATCCGTTACCATTGAAACAGATGCGTATCTTATCTCTGCTTCTCTTGCTAATTTTGCCTCTGGCATATTTGTCATACCAATGACATCAGCATTCCAAGATCTGTAAAGATTTGACTCTGCTAACGTTGAAAATTGTGGCCCTTCCATCACTACGTAAGTTCCACCTCTTTGATATTCTATTTTTTCTTTTTTTATAGCTTCCTCACAAGCATTCATTAATCCATTTGATGTGGGATGTGCCATTGATACATGAGCTACAATTTCATCATCAAAAAAAGTTTTATTTCTTGCAAAAGTCCTATCAATGAACTGATCGACTATTACAAATTTTCCTGGTGGCAAGTTTTCTTTTAAAGATCCTACTGCTGATACTGACACTATATCAGTTACACCCAACTGTTTAAGAGCGTCTATATTAGCTCTGAAATTAATATTAGAAGGATTTATAAAATGACCCTTTCCGTGTCTTGGCAGAAAACAAATCTCATTGTTTTTATATTTTGTTTTAAGAATTTTATCTGATGGTTTTCCCCAAGGTGTGTCTAAATCTAATAAATCTCTATCAACAAATTCTTCAACGTCGTACAATCCGCTTCCACCTATTATTGCTAATTTATTTTTTGACATATATAAACATTTTAAAATTTATTATATAACTTAACAACAATGAATCTTAAAGAATATATTAGATCAATACCTGACTACCCTAAAAAGGGAATCCTGTTTAGAGACATAACAACACTTATTAAAAATCAAGATGCTTTTAGTGAGTCTATAGATCAAATAATAAAAATATTAAAAAAATATGAATTTAATAAGATTGCTGCCATTGAATCCCGAGGTTTCGTTTTTGCTTCAGCAATTTCATATTTATTAAAAAAACCATTTATACTACTTAGAAAAAAAAATAAATTACCAGCAGAAAGATACTCTGTTGACTTTGAGTTGGAGTATGGAAAGGCAACTATAGAAATGCATAAAGACTCAATTTCAAAAGATGATAAAGTGATAATCATTGATGATTTAATTGCTACTGGAGGGACTGCAGAAGCTGGAGCAAGAATTATTGAAATGGGTGGAGGTCAAATAACAGCATTCATTTTTGTTATAAATTTATTTGATTTGGGTGGGTGTGACAAACTCCAAGACAAAGGATATAAAGTAGAAACTCTAATTGAATTTCCTGGACATTAATTATCAGGTCTTAAAAAAGATTTTTTTCCTAAAATTGCATTAAGTAATCCAAGAAATCTCATTTTATAAATATTTTTTTTATTTTTATTAAATATGATGGCATAAAATATATATTTAAATGTAGATGAAATTAAATTATTCGAAGTTTTTAAAATTGCTAACAAATAACCGTGATGTTTTTTATTAAAATAAAATTTTGACCACATCCAGTGCCAATTTCTAAAACATTCAAGGTTTTCGTTTTGGTCTAATCTTATCGAATAAGAACCAAAATGTTTTATTACAGAATTTTTTATAATATAGATTTTTTCTCCTTTATTTTTTTGTCTTAAACATAAATCAGTATTTTCTAGATATAAAAAAAAATTTTCATCGAAGTAAATTTCATCATCAAATTTTGATTTATTAATTAACATAGAAAAACCATCAACGGAGTCTACCTCTAATATATTGTTACTTATATTTGAATATTTTTTTTTTATTTCGTAATTTGGAAAATTTTTATTTTCTTCGACAGGAGATATAATTGAAAAATCATCAATTTTTTTTGCTTCTTCGATTAAATTGTAAAAGGAGTTTTGTTTAAAAACAACATCTGGATTTAGCACATATGCAAATTTTGTTTTAGATTTTTTAATACCAATGTTATTTGATGCGCCCATTCCCAAATTTTTGTTTAAAATTACCTCAATATTGTCATATTTTGACTCTAAATCATTTTTTAAATCTAAATCATTTGAGTTTTCAATAACAATAATATTTGAAAACTTTGGTAGAGAGTTGATGCAATTATAAATGACTTTTTTTGCTTTATAACAAACAATGATAAATGTAATTTCTTTAAAATCTATATTCATAGAATTTAACAAGTATACTTAATTCATATATTGATGTAAAAAAAATAATGAAGAAAATTATTGTAACTGGTGGACTTGGCTTTATAGGCAGTAATTTAATTAATTTACTTTTAAAGAAAAAATACAAAGTTTTAAATCTAGATAAGATTTCTTATGCTTCAAATTTTTACAACACTAAAGAATTTAGAAATAACAAAAATTATAAATTTATAAAATGTGATATAAATAATCCTAAAAAACTTAAAACTATAATACAATCCTATAGACCTGACGGTATTTTTAATATTGCAGCAGAGACTCATGTCGATAGATCAATTGATGGACCAAAAAATTTTGTATACTCAAATATAATTGGGACTTTTAATATTTTAGAAATTTTAAGAAATTATAAACATAATATTAAACTTATACATATTTCAACAGATGAGGTTTATGGAGACGTGATTAAAGGTAGATCAAAGGAAGATGATAGTTATAAACCAAGTTCACCTTATGCAGCATCGAAAGCTTCTTCAGACCACTTAGTATCATCTTATATTAGAACCTATAAAATTCCTGCGATAGTTACAAATTGCTCGAACAACTTTGGACCAAGGCAGCATCCTGAAAAGTTAATACCAAAACTAATATACAACATAATCAATAATATTGGTCTACCTATTTATGGAAGAGGTAAAAATTCTAGAGAATGGATATTTGTTGATGATCATTGTAAAGCTTTAATTAAAATATTTAAATCTGGAAAAATAGGAGAATTCTATAATATTGGATCAAACTATAATATTTGTAATTTGGATGTTGTGAACAACTTGATAAAAATAGCAAAAAAGAAAATTAAATTAGGAAAAAATGTTAAAATAAAATTTGTCAAGGATAGACCTGGACATGATATGAGATATGCTATTGATAGTACTAAAATAAAAAAACAATTAGGATGGAAGCCTAAAATAAATTTTAATCATGGGCTAAATAAAACATTTGATTGGTATTTTCAAAATCAAAATTATTATTTAAATCTTAACAAGAAAGATATCATAAAACGAAAAGGCTTAAGTAAATGATAAAAAAAGGAATTATTCTTGCTGGTGGAAAAGGAACTAGAATGAGTCCACTTACTAAAGCTGTTAATAAGCAATTACTTCCTATTCATGACAAACCTTTAATTTTTTATCCATTGTCAATTTTAATGTTGGCAGGCATTAGAGATATTTTAATAATTGTTAATAAGGGTCAGTTGAGTCAATATAAAAAAATTATTCCAAATGGAAAGAATTTTGGTATTAAAATTACTTACATTGAACAAGACAATCCCAATGGATTACCTGAAGCTTTTATATTAGGTGAGAAATTTATAAATAATCAAAATGTATGTTTAATATTAGGTGATAATTTTTTTTATGGTCAAAATTTATCAAGTATCCTAGAGAGTTGCACAAACTTAAAAAACGGCGCAAAGGTACTATTGCATAGAGTGAATAATCCAGAAAATTTTGGGGTTGCAAAAGTAAAAGGTAATAAGATCAGTATAGTTAAAGAAAAACCAAAAAAATATTTATCTGACTTTGCTATAACTGGTCTTTATTTTTTTGATAATAAAGTTGCAAAACTTGCAAAATTATTAAAGCCATCAAAAAGAGGAGAATTAGAGATTGTTGATTTACTTAATAAGTATTTAAAAAAAGGAAAGTTATCTGCTCAATTCATAGGAAGAGGTGGTGCATGGTTAGATACAGGTTCTATTGAAGATTTTTACAAAACTAGTGCTTTTGTGTCTGCAATTGAAAATAGACAAGGTTTCAAGATTGCTTGTTTAGAAGAGATATCTTTAAATAAAAATTGGATCACAAAAAAAGAAATAATAGAAGCAATAAAATTTTATGGTAATTGTGATTATTCAAAATATCTAAAGAAACTTATATCCTAATGATCGTAAAAAAAACAAAATTTAAAAATTTATTAATTTTTCAAGGTCAAAAATTCTGTGACACGAGAGGTGAATTTAGAGAAATTATTTTACAAAATAAAATTAAAAAAAAAATAATATTCACAGTTTTTTCAAGATCAAAAAAAAATGTTTTAAGAGGTCTACATATTCAAAAAAATAAAATGCAAGGTAAATTTATAACTGTTTTAAAAGGTAAAATTTTAGATGTTGTTGTTGATTGTAGAAAAAAATCTAAAACATTTGGCAAATATTATAAAATTGTTTTGTCATCAGAAAATTGTAAATCAATTTATATACCACCTGGTTTTTTACATGGTTTCTTATGTTTAGACAAAGATAACTATGTTGTTTATGGATGTACCAATTATAGAGATAAAGACAGCGAAACTAGCGTTAGATGGAATGATCCTGATTTGAAAATAAAATGGGGAATAAAAAAACCTGTACTCTCAGAAAAAGATAAAAATAGTATGTCTTTTAAAAATTTCAAAATTTAGTTATGAGTGAATTAAAAATATATTGTCTAAGTATTCACGACAGACTGCTAAATAAAATTAAAGATCTAAATTATATTCCGGTTGGACTTGGTCAATTTAATTTTTCAAACGGTTGGCTTAGAGACAACACAAATGAAAATATTTCAATTAAAAATAAATATTATGGAGAATATACATTCCATTATTGGTTTTGGAAAAATTTACTTCAACATATAGAAGGTGATAAGTGGATTGGATTTTGTGCTCAAAGAAGATTTTGGTCAAAAAATAAAGTTAAATCGAATATCAATAATTTTCATGATTTAAAAAAAAATATTATTCAGAGTGCGCCAGAGGAATGGAATAATTATGATGTAATTATTGGAGATGAAATAAATATTTCAAATATAAGTTGGACTAAAATAGTTAAGTATGGGAAGTTGGCTTTAATTAGAAATCCTGAATCTATATATCGTAAAAGAAGAAATATTAGATTTCAATTTGATATGTTTCATGGTTGTGGAATACTTGATAAAGCTATAAATCTTTTGCCTAAAGAGGATAGAAATGATTTCAATTATTTTGTAAGAAACAAACAAACTTACAATCAAGGAAATATGTTTATATGTAAATCAAAAAGTATAATGCACAAATATTACACTTCTATTTTTGAGTGGTTAGTTAAATGTGAAAAAATTTTTGGATTTAATTTAGAAGGTTATGGAAAACAAAGAATATATGCTTTTTTAGCTGAAAGATATTTGCCATTTTGGTTTTCTAAATATACTAAAAAATTGGATTGGCCTGTAGTTTTTTACAATTTAATGGAAAATGAATGAGAAATAAAGTTATAGAGTTTTTAGATTTAGGTTATCAACCACTAGCCAATGCCTTTATTAAAAAAAAAAATTTTAATAAATTTGAAACTAAATATCGACTTAAAATTTGTTTTAATAAAAAAAACTTTTTAGTTTCGATAAAGAATACATTTTCAAGTATAAAAATGTTTAATGATAATTATCCTTACAGATCATCTATGTCCAAGTCAGTTAACATTTCATTTAAAAAACTATCTTTGAAGATTAAATCAAAAATTAAACCAAAAAAAATTCTTGAAATAGGCAGTAACGATGGAACATTTATGCGTAATTTCAACAAAAAAAATATTATAGGAATTGAGCCTTGCAAAAATGTAGAGCGAATTACTAAACAAAAAGGTCTAAAAACTTTTCCATTATATTGGAATAACAAAACTTCATCTTTCTTATTAAAAAAATTTGGTAAGTTTGATTTGATATTTTCAGCAAATACTATCAGTCATATCGAAGATTTGGATAATGTTTTTAAAAATATTAATAAAGTATTAACTGAAAAAGGAGTTTTAATTATTGAAGACCCATCTTTAATAGAATGTTTGAAAAATAATACTTATGATCAATTTTATAATGAGCATATATATGTTTTTTCATCAATAGGTTTAAATGAAGTGTTAAAAAAAAATAAATTAGAAATTTTTAAAGTTGAAAAATTAAAAATACATGGTGGATCTAATAGATACTTTATTAAGAAAATTACAAATAATAAAAGAATCGAAAAATCATTAATTAATGAAATAAGAAAAGAATTGAAGTTTGGAATGAATAAAACAAAGACATATTTTAATTTTGCACAAAGAGTAAAACAATCAAAAGACAAATTGAAACAAATATTCAAAAAACTGAAAAAATATAATAAAACTGTGATTGGATATGGTGCAACTGCAAAATCAACTACTGTCTTAAATTATTGTAAAATTGACAATAGATATATAAAATATTTTTTAGATACTACTTCTGATAAACAAAATAAATATACTCCCGGAACCAAAATCAAAATTATTAAATATTCAAAAGGTATAGATAAAAATGTAGATTATGTTTTTTTAGGAGCATGGAATTTTATGAATGAAATTTTTAAGAAAGAGAGAAAATTTATAAATAGAGGTGGTAAATTTATTACACATATGCCATCTCCAAGAATTATATGAAAAAAATAATTTTTACTGGAGGCACAGGAAGATTTGGGCGAATTTTAAAGGAAACAAAGTCTAAAGATAAAATTTATTTTCCTACCAAGAAACAATTAAATATAAATAATTTAAAATCAATAGAGAACTATATTAAAAAAACAAAAGCAAAATATTTTATTCATGCTGCAGGATTTTCGCGCCCAATGAGACAGCACGATACAAATTTACATAAAAGTATAATGCTTAATATCGTTGGTACTAGCAATGTAGTTGTTGCCTGTAAGAAATATTCATTAAAACTTATTTATTTCTCTACAAATTATGTATATCCAGGAAAAAAGGGGAATTATAAAGAAGATGACGGTGTTAATCCAATTAACAATTATGCTTTATCAAAATTAGGAGGAGAAAGCGCTGTAAGAATGTATAAAAATTCTTTAATATTAAGAATTTGCATGACTGAAAAACCTTTTATTCATAAATATGCTTTCAGTGATGTCTTTTTAAATTTTATGTTTCATGATGAACTTGTAAGAAATTTAAATAAAATTTTAAAATTTAAAGGAATTCTTAATGTTGGTGGAAGGAGTCAGACAGTTTATAATTTTGCAAAAAAAAATAACCCAAAGATAAAAAAAATATCTGCAAAGAGTTTGTTTGGAAAAAATTATCCACTAAAACAATCTATGAATATAAGTAAATATAAAAAAATAATAAAGTAATATTATCTTATTTTATTAATATATTTTTTTATTAAAATCTTTTCTAATGTTTTGTAAAGAATACTTCTTTTTGAAAAATTTTTATCAACAAACTTAATAAACATATCTTCACTATCGTCAATATTATTTGAATTTTTTTTGTATCTATAATCAATAAAAAAATTTCTTAATTTTTTATTATTCTCAATATTTTTTGACATCGCACAACTTTTTCTGTTTATTTTGAATACAACAATCGAGTCAAAATATTCAATCGAAGAAACTCTTTCAGAAAATAAATTTAATTTTCTTCTTATGTTCGGATTTCTTCTATGAATACTCTCAATTATTTTTTCGGAAAAACTTATTAAAGAGTACCTTGAAGGATTACCAAAGCCTTTATTTTTCATGTAACTTGTATGTGTATCCTCAATTATTAGCATTCCACCATCGTTAATAAATTTTATGCTCTCCATCAATGTTGTTATTTGCTGTAAATTTGTGTGACCACCATCATCAATAATTATATCAAAAGATTTATTTTTTTTAAAATAACGTCTCCAAAAGTTTTTTTTTGATTGATCTCCAATAGTTATGTTAAAACCATTTTTTTTTAATTTGAGTGCATCTGGATTTAAATCTATTCCAAATATTTTTGACCCCTTTCTAAAAAAGGATTTCCACATAAACAATGAGCCCCCATCACCTATTCCAATTTCTAGTATTTTAATTTTTTTATTCTTAAAATTTTCAAACAATTTTTCATAGATTTCAAAATAATTGCTCCACTTAATTGAATATTTTGGTGATGTTTTGAAAGCGGTTATTAATTTTTTCATTTTGAACTTTACAATTTAAATATTACTTTTAATTTAATATTTGTCAAAAACAACAATGAAAAAAATTTTTAAAAGTCTATTTGCTCAAAATTTTAAATCTTATTGGAAAAAGGCAAGTATTGAAAAAAAATTTGATAGCGACTTAACATTTATTTCTGATCAATTTGTTGATTCAGACTCTTATAAATTTGTCTCAAAACAGTGGGAATTATTAAATATACATGATTATGAATCTATTGGAAAAGATGGTTTAGAAAACTATGGGTCTACTATATCTACTCATTATTTTACTTTTATGGAATATTCTAGTGTTCATATTAATAATTTATTTAAAAGCATTAACTCTGAAATAATTTTTAATTTGAATTCAAATATTTTGAAAAAACATACAAATTTTGATTACAAAACGAGCTTAAATTATAATTTGTTATGCGTACTGCTCTACGAAAATTTAAAAAAAACAAATTTATTTAATTTATTAGAAAAACTTAGTGATAAAACTTACGCTGGTTTCGGTCATCCGTATATAAATATTGATAAATTTAAAATTTCAACTGATAAAATATTGTCTTTGTTTGATTATGAAAAGATAAATAAATTTTATAATCTAAATAAAACAAAAAATATTTTAGAAATTGGTGCAGGTTCTGGTAGGCTTAGTGAATGTATACTTACGTTAAGTTCAAATATAAAATATGTCATTTGTGATATTCCTCCATCTTTGTATATTGCATTTAAAAGAATGAAATTTATTTTTCCAAATAAAAAAATAAGTATTGCGGTAGATTTAAATGAAAGTGAGCTGGAAAAGAATATTTCTGAAAATGATATAGTTTTTATTTTTCCACATCAACTGAATCTTATTAGACAAAAATTTTTTGATTTAGTTTTAGCTGTTGACTGTTTGCATGAAATGGATAAGAAAACTCATCGAAAATATTTTCACTTTATAAATAAGATTACTGAGAATTTTTATTTTTCTATTTGGAGAAAAACTAAAAATTGGGACTCGGGAACTTTATTTAAAAAAACTGAAAGGCTTGATTATGATAAAGGCGATTATAACATCCCAAAAAATTGGCAAAATAGTTTTAATGAAAATTTATTATTTCCTTCCGATCAAATTTGTTTAGGTTTTAAAATAAAATAATAAAATGGTAGCGGGAAGTGGGATCGAACCACTGACCTCGGGCTTATGAGTCCCGCGCTCTAACCAACTGAGCTACCCCG